>Ga0265780_10001818_pt1 | contig 29544 bp, 25 predicted proteins | sample P1T30metagenome_FD_192432 | JGI IMG/M metagenome (GOLD analysis project Ga0265780, IMG submission 192432) | Plant litter microbial communities from East Loma Ridge, Irvine, California - P1 T30 | ecosystem: Environmental > Terrestrial > Plant litter > Unclassified | place: USA: California... | reverse complement strand
TCCGGCAGGCCGGCCGCGCCGGCACGGCTGACCGCCGCGGCGCCGACCAGGGTGCCGCCGGCGCCGAGGAATGCTCTGCGGGTGGTCATGGTGCGTGTTCCTTGTGTTGGTTGGTGGCGGCCTGCGGTGCGGGGCCGCCCAGGGCCAGCTGCAATGCGGCTTCCTGGATCCAGAAATCCTTTAAAGCCTCGATGGCGGCGTTCACGGCGCCGGCCTGTTCGCGCGCATCGAGCAGCAGCTCGAAGGGGCTGGCCAGCATGCCGTTATAGCGCAGCAGGACTTCGCCGGAGATCTTCTTGCGCAGCGGGAGGACCTCGTCGCGGTAGTGGCGCGCCAGGTCCCAGCCGCCGCGGTAGGCCAGGTAGCGTTCGCGCGCCTCGCTGCGCGCATTGACCGCGGTCTCGGCGACACGCCGCAGCGACTGCATGTACACCGCTTCGGCGCGTGCGGCGCGGGCGCCGCCCCAGTCGAACAGCGGCAGCTCCAGCGACAACTCGTAGCCGCGTGCGCGCGGTTCGCCGGTCTCGCTCTTGCGCTCCACGCCGAGCTCCAACACGTTGACGAAGCGCGTGGTCCGGGTCAGGCCGAGATTCGCCGCGGTGCTGGCCGCTTCCTGGCGCGCGGCCTGGACGTCGGCGCGGCGCGCCAGGGCGAGGCGCTCGGTCTCGCCCAGTTCCAGCGGCGCAGCGGGCAGGTCGGGCAGGCGCTCGGGTAGCGCAAAGACGGTTTGCTCGCCCCACAGGCCGAGCAGGCGCGCCAGATGCTCGCGGCTGGCGACCAGCCCCTGCTCGGCGCGCATGACGCCGGCGGCGGCTTCGGCATGGAACAGCTGCTCGCGTGCGCTGTCGAGGGCGCTGGCATTGCCGGAGCGGGTCATGCGGCCGGTCAGTTCGGCGCTGGCTTCGGCGGCGGCGTTCACGCGCCGTGCGTAATCCAGGGCCTGGCGCGCGGCCACCGCTTCGGTCCAGGCGCGCCGGGTCTCGAAGGCGTGGCGCTCGATGGCGGCGCCGACGGTCAGGCTGACCTGCTCGAAGCGTGCCTGCTCCAGCCGCCGCGACAGGGGCAGGGTCAGCGCCTGCACCAGGCTGAAGGTGAGCGAGCGTTCGATCTCGACGGACCCGCCGCCGGAAGTGCGCTTGAAGCCGACGCCCGGATTCTGCAGGCGCGCGGCCTGGGCCAGGTCGGCCTGGGCGATGCCGGCGTCCCAGTAGCTCGCCTGCAGGCCGGGGTGGTTCAGCAGGGCGATGCGCACCGCGTCTTCGCGGCCCAGCGGCTGTGCCAGCAGGGCGCGCACGGAGTCGGCGACCGCGCGTTCGTCGGCCTCGGTGCGCACCAGCTTCGCTTCGGCACCGGTGCGCGCACGGGCCGCGTCGGCGACGGCGCCGAACCCGCCATCCGGCGCCACGCCGACACAGCCCGCCAGCAGCGCGGCGGCGCCGGCCAGGGCGCCGCGTGTCACGAGGGTGGCTGGCATCAGTGGTGGCCCTCATGCTGGTGTGCCGGCGCGGCCGGACGGTAACCGGCGTGCGGATCGGCCGGGACTGGAGTGGGCATGGCGTGGCCGGCGTGCGGGTCAGCCGATGCCGGGGCAGGCATGGTGTGCCCGGCGTGCGGGTCAGCCGATGCCGGGGCAGGCATGGTGTGGCCGGCGTGCGGGTCGGCCGATGCCGGTGCAGGCATGGCGTGGCCGGCATGCGGATCGGCCGATGCCGGAGCGGGCATGGCATGGCCGGCATGCGGGTCGGCTGGCGCTGAAGTGGGCATGGCGTGCCCGGCATGCGGATCGGCGCCGTGCGCCGCGTGGCCGTGGCCCGGTGTGGCCGCGACGATGCGGTTCTGTTCCTTCCAGGCCTGGTCGGGCGTGGCCGGTTCGGCGGGGCGCGGCTGGTAGGCGGCGCCGGTCTGGTAGCGCGTCGGCGGCACCGGCGCGTTGGGGTCGGCGGCAGGCACGCTGGCGGCGTGGGCAGCATGGACGCTGGCGGCCAGCAGGCCGGCGCTCAGGAAAATCAACGACGCGCGGGACGGCGCGATGCGCGCAATGCGCGAAATGGCGGATGGCATGGAATCCTCACTGGTTGCATACGACAGGGCCGCGCGGCAAGCGGCGCGGCAGGCGGCAAATCAGGCGAGGACGAAGCGGGGAGGCCGTTCGGGCAGGGCGAGGTCGACCGAAGGCAGGAGCCCGGCCGAGAACGGAGCCGCCAGGCGCGGCGGCGCATGCACCGGCAGGGCGAGGACGGGCGCCGGCACGATCGCCGCGCCGATGGAGCAGGCCGAGCAGGCGCCGCACTTGGCGTTGCCGTGGTGCTGGGGCGAATGCTGGCTGTCGCCCGCATCCGGCGCCGACATGGCCTGGTGTGCGCCGCCATGCATGCCGTGGTGGGCATGCTCCGCGCCCGCATCCGCCGGAGCGGAAGGGGCGGGCATCGTGTGCCCCATGCTGCCCACCCCGCAGCCGAGCATGGCCGCCGAGGCGAATCCCTGGAAGGGAACCGCCAGCAGGACCAGCCACAGGGTCAGGGTGCGCAAGAGGGTATTCACGCGGCCATTCTAGCACGCTGCCTCGGCGAGATGGCGGCGGGGCGCCAGCCGGCCGTCGTCTCTGCAGGCCCCTGCAATTCTTGATTGTCAGCATAAATACCTGCTGATAATATGTTGCCCATCAGTCAATCACTGTTGAACAAAGGACCACACAGATGGCCTGGATCGCCCAGCTCCTGATTCCGCGCCGCCGCAAGAACCGGCGCGAACTCGCCGACCGCGCGGCCGAGGTGGTCAGGCACGTCCTGTTCGACATGGGCATCGAGCGTTTCCTGGGCGGGACCATGCTGGTCGACCGCCAGTACCGGATGCGCTTTGTGAGCGGCAACCTGCCCGGCGGTGGCGCCCTGGCCGCGCTGCCGGTGGCGGCGCTGGCGCGCGCCCATGCACTGCAGGCGAGCGTGCCGCAATTGCCGGCGTTGGCCGCCGTCCACCAGCACGACGTCGCCCTGCTGGTCGAGGAACTGATGGCCGCGCTGCTGGCGCAGTCGGCCCTGCTGCGCGCCTTGCCCGAACAGCGTTACCGGCTGGCCGAGCGCAGCGCCGCCGCCTCGAAATAAACGCGCCGGATCGCCGGATCGAATCCCCTCACCGCTGCTTCCAGGCGCGCAATCGCCAGGTCGACTTCGTCGATGCGCATGCCGCGCCGGAAGCGCACGGCCGCCGTCAGCAGCACGTCGTCGGGGCCGAGCTGCATGGTCATCAGCTGGCCCACGGTTTCCAGCGCGGGGTCGGCGCAGAAGATATCCCTCAGCTGGCCGGTCTGCTCCACGCCCACGCTTTCGCCCACCAGCAGGCCGCCGGTTTCGCGCGCCAGGGTCCAGGCCGCGCCCACCAGCAGCAGGCCTATCGCGATCGAGGCGGCCGGGTCGATGTAGGGATTGTCCAGCAGGTGCCCGAGCCAGATGCCGCCGGCCGCGATCACAATCCCGAGCAGGGCTGCGCTGTCTTCGATGAAGACGGTGAACACCGAGGCATCCTTGCTGGCCTTGACGGTCTGCCAGAGCGTGGCGCCGGGCAGGCGGTTGCTGTTCAGTGCGCGCCGCGAAACGTTCCAGCTGTATCCTTCGAACAGGAAGGCGACGCCCAGCACCACGTAGTTCCAGAACGGGTCTTCGAGCGGCGCCGGCTCCTGCAGGCTGTGGATGCCGTGGTAGATCGACAGGCCGCCACCCAGCGTGAACACCGACAGGGCCACGATCAGGGCCCAGAAGTACACGGCCTTGCCGTAGCCGAAGGGGTGGCGCGCGTCGGGCTTGCGGCTCGAGACTTTTTCGCCGACCAGCAGCAGGAGTTCGTTGCCGGTGTCGACCGCCGAGTGGATGCCTTCGGCCAGCATGGCGGCGCTGCCGGTGACGGCGGCCACCGAGAACTTGGCGGCGGCGATGCCGAGGTTGGCGACGATGGCGGCGTAGATCACCTTGCGGCTGTCGCTGGCGGGTGCTGTGTTCTTGTTGTCAGTCATGAGTGAAGAGGAGTCGGTTTTGATGCCCAGTCTAGCCAATCCGCCGGTTTCGCCGGGCACGCTTGCCATGCGGGCCGCCGCCGCATGAGCACCCGCAACCTGCGCAGCCTGTTCGCGCCGCGCTCGGTGGCCCTGGTCGGCGCCTCGGCGCGGCCGGGCAGCCTGGGTGCGACCGTGCTGGCCAACCTGGCGGCGGGCGGCTTCAAGGGGCCGGTGTACCCGGTCAATCCGAAGTACACCGAACTGCACGGCCAGCCGGTCTATGCCAGCGTGGCCGAGCTGCCGGCCGCGCCCGACCTGGCCATCATCTGCACCCCGGCCGCCACCATCCCCGCCATCATCCGCCAGCTCGGCGAGAAAGGCACGCGCGCCGCCATCGTGCTGAGCGCCGGCCTGGCCGGGGCGCGCGACGAGCGTGGCCGCCCGGTGAAGCAGGCCATGCTCGACGCCGCCCACCCCTACCTGCTGCGCATCCTCGGCGCCAACAGCGCCGGGCTGCTGTCGCCGGCGCTGGGCCTGAACGCCAGCGTGGCGCACAGCGGCGCGCTGCCGGGACGGATCGCCTTTGTCTCGCAGTCCGGCGCCCTGATGACGGGCGTGCTGGACCGGGCGCGCTCGCGCGGCATCGGCTTTTCGCACTTCATCGCGCTGGGCGACTCGAGCGACGTCGACCTCGGCGACGTGCTCGACTACCTGGCCAGCGACGGCGCCACCGGCTCGATCCTGCTGTACGTGGAAAACCTGCGCTACGCGCGCAAGTTCATGTCGGCGGCGCGCGCGGCGGCGCGCAGCAAGCCGACCCTGGTGCTGAAAGCCGGCAGGGTCGGCAACGACGTGCGCGCCGCGGCCAGCGAGACCGGGCTGCTCGCGGCCACCGACGACGTGTTCGACGCCGCCATCCGCCGCGCCGGCATGTTGCGCGTGGACACTACCGAGGAGCTGTTCGCGGCGGTCGAGACCCTGGCCCACGCCAGGGCGCTGTACGGCGAACGGCTGGCCATCGTGTCGAACGGCGCCGGCCCCGGCGTGCTGGCGCTCGACGCCCTGGTGCGCGGCGGCGGCACCGCGGCCGGGTTGTCGCCCGAGTCGCTCGAACGCCTGGCCGCGCTGCTGCCGGCCAGCCCGCCGCGCGCCAACCCGGTCAACCTGCTGGGCGACGCCGAGCCCGAACGCTACCGCGAGGCCTTGGAGATCCTGTTGCAGGACAAGGGCGCGGACGCGGTGCTGGTCGTCCATTCGCCCACGGCCACAATCGACCCGGCCGATATCGCGCGCGCCATCGCGCCGCTCGCGCGCGGCGCCTCGCGCAACGTGCTGGCCTGCTGGCTGGGCGGCGATTCGGTGGCCGCGGCGCGCGAGATCGCCTCCGGCGCCGGCATGCCGACCTTCGACACGCCCGAGGATGCGGTGGCCGGCTTCCTCCAGATCGTGCATTACCGCCAGAACCAGAATTTGCTGATGCAGGTGCCGCCCTCGATTTCCAGCACGCTGGCCTCAGGCCGCGCCACCGCGCGCGCCCTGGTGCGCGAAGCGCTGGCAGCCGGACGCCACCTGCTGTCCGATCCCGAGACCAAGGCCATCCTGCGCGCCTACGGCATGGCCCTGGTCGAGACGCGCCAGGCGGCGGACGTCGAGGAAGCGGTGGCGGCAGCCAGGAGCATCGGCTTTCCGGTGGCCGTGAAGATCCTCTCGCCCGACGTGATGCACAAGTCGGACGTCGGCGGCGTGGCGCTCGACCTCGATTCCGAACAGGCGGTGCGGGCGGCGGCCGGGCGCGTGCGGCGCCAGCTGGCCGAGCTGCGCCCCGACGCCCGCTTCGAAGGCTACTCGGTGCAGGCCATGGCGCGCCGCCCCGAGGGCCATGAACTGATCCTGGGCGCGGCCACCGATCCGGTATTCGGGCCGGTGATCCTGTTCGGCCAGGGCGGCATCGCGGTCGAGGTGACCGACGACCACGCGGTGGCGCTGCCGCCGCTGAACGCGGTGCTGGCGCGCGAACTGGTCGACCGCACCCGCGTGGCGCGCCTGCTGGCCGGCTACCGGAATCGCCCGGCGGCCGACATGAACGCCATCCTCGCCGCCGTGGTGCAGGTGGCGCGCCTGGTGGCCGACATCCCGGAAATCGTCGAACTCGACATCAACCCGCTGATCGCCGATGCCTCCGGCGCCGTGGTGCTGGACGCGCGCATGCGCCTGGCGCTGGCCGACCGCTCCGCCAGCACACTCGACCGGCTGGCGATCCGGCCCTATCCGCGCGAGCTGGAGCAGACCATTCCCTGGCAGGGCGGCTCGCTGCTGCTGCGCCCCGTGCGGCCGGAAGACGGGCCGGCCCATTTGCGATTCTTCGACGCCCTCACGCCCGACGACATCCGCTACCGCATGTTCGTGCGCATCCGCGAGCTGCAGCCTTCGCAGCTGGCGCGCTTCACGCAGATCGACTACGACCGCGAGATGGCGTTCATCGCGACCCGCCCCGGGGCTGATGGTGAAGCGGAAACGCTGGGGGTGGGAAGGGTGGTGGCCGATCCGGACAACACCTCGGCGGAGTTTGCCGTGACGGTCCGTTCGGACCTGAAGGGCATGGGGCTGGGGCGCATCCTGATGGAAAAGCTGATCGCTTATTGCCGCGCGCGCGGCACCCGCGAGATCGTCGGCGAGGTGCTGCCGCAGAACAGCCGCATGATCGGGCTGGTGAAGAAGCTGGGCTTCGAGGTGACGCCGGGTGAGGAAGGCGTGCGCAAGCTGCGGCTGGTGCTGCAGTAGGCAGTGAAATAAAATTTCACCGAACGCTTCCAGGTGAAATTTTATTTCATGCGCGATGAGACAGTCTCTAGCGCCGGAAGCGCACGTCCTCGCTCACCACGCGCTGTTCGCCGCGTGCGTCACCCTTGGGTTTCTTCGGTTTCTTCGGCTTCTTGACGACCTGGCCGCTGGCATTCGTTTCCGGCACGCGGTGGTCCGGTTCGAAGCCGCTTTCCTCGATCCGCTTCAGGTTCTGTTTGGTGAGCATCTCGATCGCGGCCAACTGCTGCACCTCGTCGGCGCAGACCAGCGACACCGCTTCGCCCGAGGCGCCGGCGCGTCCCGTGCGGCCGGTGCGGTGCACGTAATCTTCCGCCACGATCGGCAAATCGACGTTCACCACCACCGGCAAATCGTCGATGTCGAGGCCGCGCGCGGCGACGTCGGTGGCCACCAGCACTTTTACTTCGCCGGCCTTGAAGCGCTCCAGCGCACGCAGGCGCGCCGGCTGCGGCTTGTCGCCGTGGATGGCGTCGACGGCGATGCCTTTCGCCTCCAGCAGCACGACCAGCTCGTCCACGCCCTTGCGGGTCTTGGCAAAGGCCAGCACCTGGCCCCAGCCGTGCTTTTTGAGCAGGTGCAGGAACAGTTCCGGCTTGCGCTTCTTGTCGACCGGCACCGCCCACTGTTTGATGGCCCTGACGGTGGTGTTGCGCGGCGCGGTCTCGATGCTGACCGGGTCGACCAGCAGCTTGGCGGCCAGGGCGCGGATCGGGTCGGAGAAGGTGGCCGAGAACAGCAGGGTCTGGCGCTTGTTGGGCAGCGCCGCCAGCACCTGGTCGAGCTCGCGCGAAAACCCGAGATCGAGCATGCGGTCGGCTTCGTCGAGCACCAGCATCTGGGTGGCTGTGAACTTCAGCGCGTTCTGGCGGTACAAGTCGAGCAGGCGGCCCGGCGTGGCCACCAGCAGGTCGACACCCTTGCGCAGGCGCATCATCTGCGGATTGATGCTGACGCCGCCGTAGGCCACCATGGTACGCAGCGGCAGGCTGGCGCCGTAGGTCTGGAAACTCGTGTGCACCTGTTCTGCCAGCTCGCGCGTGGGCACCAGGATCAGTGCACGCGCAGTGTTGCTGGCCAGCGACGTGCCTTCCATCACCAGGCGCTGCAGCAGGGGCAGGGCGAAGCCGGCGGTCTTGCCGGTGCCGGTCTGGGCCGCGGCCATGACGTCGCGCCCGGCCAGCACGGCGGGAATGGCCTGGGCCTGGACCGGTGTCGGGTTCTTGTATTCGAGCGTTTCGAGGGTGCGGGCGATCGGATCGATCAGGCCGAGCGAGGCAAACGACATGGAAACCTTGGGCAAAAATGAACAGCCGACAGTTTACCTTGCCGCGCGCCGGCGAGCGCAAAAACCGTGTGCCATGCCTCAGGTATCGAGGAAACGGTCGAACAACGCGGGCGCGCCAGGCGCGGTCGGCTTCACCGGCTCATGACGGTCCTTGCAGGCGCTGGCGAGCAGGCAGGCAAGGGCGAGGGCGGACCAGCGCAGGACATGGATTTTCATGGCGATCTCCTTGATGCCGATGATAGCCGCAATCGCGCGCCGGCCGCGCGCACGCGTGCTTCAAAAGCGATGGATCAGAAACGATACGACAGGCTCGCGCGCAGCACCGGATAGACCTTGTAGTCCGAGGCTTCGTCGGCCAGGCGCGCTTCTTCCACCGCGACGTCGGCGGCAAGCCGGTCGCACAGGGCCGACTGCACGGTGCAGTTGACGCTGCGCAGGCTAACGCGCGCCTTGCCCTGGTAGAAGGCGCCGAGGTCGCCGCCGAAGCTCCAGCCGCGCTCGCTGCTGAGCGCATTGCCCCAGCCGATGCCGATGTAGGGCGCGGCCTTGCGGAAGTCGACCTTGCCGACCAGCAGGCCGACGTCGGCCGCATTGTAGGGCCGTCCGTTCAGGCGGAAGGTGCCGAGCTGGTCCGGCGCGGCGACGGCATCGAAGTGGGTGTCGTTGTAGAACACGCCGCCGGTCAGGCGGAAACTGCTGCCCGCGCTCGGATACCAGTCGAGCAGGGCGTCCACCGTCTGCAGCTTGCCGTCGAGGTCGTACTTGACCTGGCCGGAGCGTTTCGTGAAGTCGTGCTGGAAGTAATTGACACCGATGCGGCCGTTCAGGCTGGGGGTGAAGCCGAAGCTCAGGTGGGCGCCGATGCCGGTGGTGCCGAGGTCGGCCGAGACGCCGGTCTGGGCCTGGGCGGCGCCCGCGGCGAGCAGGCAAATGAGAGTCAGGGAAAGGCGCTGGGACGACATGAATTCCTCCATGCTGGATGCGTTGGGCCGATTGTAGCGAGCCTGGCGTCGCATCCGTACCACAGCGCGAATTCCGCGCGGCATTTGTAAATGTGTGTTGCAGCGTACAGGAACGTAACGTTTCAGCTGATAAAGTTCACATCAACGAAACAACATGACAAGAGGAGCTCTCCCATGACTTCCCCATTCAAACTCCTGGTTGCCGGCCTGGCCCTGGCCGCCTCCGCACTCCCGGCCGTTGCCGCCACCAACGTCAGCATCAACATCGGCCAACCCGGCTTCTATGGCCGCCTGGATGTCGCCGACTATGGCCGTCCGCCGGTCATCTACGAACGCCCGGTGATCGTGCGCGAAGTGCGCCACGTGCGCGCCGCCCCGATCTACCTGCGCGTGCCGGCCGGCCACCGCAGCAACTGGAAACGCTACTGCGGCCGCTACGACGCCTGCGGCCGTCCGGTGATGTTCGTGCGCGACGACTGGTACACCAACAGCTATGCGCCACGCTGGCGCGAGCGTCACCATCGTCCGGCGCACCACCACGGCCGTCCGGAGCACCACGACCGTCGCGACCACCACGATCGCCATGACCGCCGCGACCACCACGGCCGCGACCGCGATCACCACGACCGCGGCCACGGTCACGGACGATAAGCGGCACGGTGCTTCCGGTTTCCAGGGCCTGCGCCACGCGATTTCCTCTGCCGGTGTAGACTTGCGCTCGTAGCAAGGTACATACGGAATGGAGGTAAGTTTTGCAAAGTGAAATCGTGATCGTGGGTGGTGGGGCAGGCGGGCTGGAGCTCGCGTGCAAACTGGGGCGCAAACTGGGGCCGTCGAAGGTGATGCTGGTCGATACCCGGCTGTATCACATCTGGAAGCCCTCGCTGCACGAGGTGGCGGCCGGCACCCTGGACATCCACCAGGAGGGTCTGTCCTACCAGATGCTAGCCCACGACAATGGTTTCACCTTCGTCTATGGCCCGATGACCGCGCTCGACGCCGGCGCGCGCCGCATCACGGTCGGCGCCGTGAAGGCTTCGGATGGCGAAGACGTGCTGCACGAGCGCCGCATCGAGTACGGCTCGCTGGTGATGGCGGTCGGCAGCACCTCGAACTACTTCGGCGTGCCGGGCGCGCGCGAACACACGATTTCCCTGAACGCCACCGAGGACGCCGAGCGTTTCCGCCTGCGTCTGCTGCGCCTGATGGCGGTGGCCGAACAGGTGCGCGAGGAGCGGCCCGATGCCGCCGCCGCGCTCGACGTGGTGATCATCGGCGGCGGCGCCACCGGCGTCGAGCTGGCGGCCGAGCTGCGCGAAGCCTCGGGCGTGTACGCCACCTACGGCTTCTCGCGCCTGCAGGTCAAGCGCGACGTGCGCATCACCCTGCTCGAAGGCGCGCCGCGCATCCTGGCGCCGTTGCCCGAGCGGGTCTCGGCGGCGGCGCTCAAATTGCTGGGCGAGCGCGGCATCAACGTCGTGACCGATTGCCGCGTCACGCAAATCGACCCGGACAAGGTGCTGGATAACGCCGGCAACGTGTATCCGGCCAACCTGGTGGTCTGGGCGGCCGGCATCCGCGCGCCGGAATTCCTGGCCACGCTGCGGCTGCCGACTAACAAGGGCGGCCAGATCGAGGTCGACGCCAATCTGCGCGTGAAAGGCGTGCCCGGCGTGTACGCCCTGGGCGATTGCGCCGCCTGCATCGACGAATCCGGCAAGCCGGTGCCGCCACGTGCCCAGGCCGCGCACCAGCAGGCCGATTACCTGCGCAAGCAGTTCCTGCGCCTGGCCGCAGGCAAGCCGTTCGACGAAAAGCCCTACCGCTACCGCGACTACGGTTCCCTGGTCTCGCTCGGCAAGACGACCAGCGTCGGCAACCTGATGGGTTCGCTGCGCGGCGCGAGCTGGTTCGTCGAAGGGATGGTGGCGCGCTTCATGTACACCAGCCTGCACCTGATGCACCACCAGGCCGTGCTCGGCTCGATGCGCACCGGCGTGCTGGCGATCGCCCGCTTCCTGATCCGCCGCACCACGCCGCTGGTGAAGCTGCACTGAGGCTGCACGAAGCGTTGGAATGGAAAAGGCCGGCAATGCCGGCCTTTGTTTTATGTTCCCGGCACCTGGCGCGGCAACACCATCGTCAACGCCGTCCCGCCCTCGGGCCCCGGCCCCAGCGTCAGCGTCCCGCCCAGCGCCCGCGCACGTTCGCGCAGCAGGCGCAGGCCGTGGCAATGCAGCGATTCCGACGGCGCCGCCCCATCCGGCAAGCCGACGCCGTCGTCGCGCACGGTCAGCATCAATTGCTCGCCGTCGTCGTCCAGGATCACCTCGACCTTGCCGGCCTGGGCATGGTGCAGCACGTTGCGCAGGCCTTCTTCGGCGCAGCGCAGCAGGGCCACGCCCTGGGCGCGCGCGTAGCCGTCGTCGTCGTCGGGCAGGCTGGCGCTGGCCTTGAGGCCGTGTTCCTGGCCGAACTCGGCCACCAGTTCCGTCAGCGCAGCCTTGATGCCCAGGAACTCGAGCTTGTCGTTCCACAGGCCCAGCTGCACCTTGCGGTTGGTCTCGATGATGTTGTTGAGCAGGCTCTTCATCTGGCTGGCGCGGTCCTTCGCCTTGTCTTCGCTCAGGTTCTTTGCCAGCAGCCCCAGGTGCATGGTGAGCGCCGTCATCGACGAGCCGAGGCTGTCGTGCAGCTTGCGCGCCAGCAGGCGGCGCTCTTCGTCCCAGCAGCTCATCAGGTGGCCAACCAGTTCGGTCAGTTCGGCGGTGCGTTCGGCCACCTTGCGATCCAGTTCCGGGTCGGGGTGGTGCGGGTCCGGTGCGGTCATCGTCGGCTCGGTTAAATGTTTCCCAAATCATACAACAGAGTCGCCCGGGAAGCGCGCACTGACGCCGCGTTGCTGTCGAGCGTGCGCTTCCGAACAGTAGGCCTGCGCTTTTCGGATCAGGCTGGAGGGGTAGTCAAAATTATTATATTCATAACCATCAAGGAGCTCACATGGCAACCAACAAGACCACCAGCGCGACCACCGGCATCGACGCCGTCGAACTGCTGACCAAGCAGCATCGCGAGGTCGAGGATCTGTTCGAGCAGTTCGAAAAAGCCGGCGACAACGCCAAGGACAAGAAGAAAAAACTCGCCGACGAGATCTGCAACGCCCTGACCATGCACACCATGATCGAGGAAGAGATCTTCTACCCGGCCACCCGCGCCGCCGGCGAGGAATCGGAAGAAACCGAGGACATGGTCGACGAAGCCATCGTCGAGCACGCGTCGGCCAAGGACCTGATCGCGCAGATTCGCGAAATGAGCCCGGAAGACGATTTGTACGACGCCAAGGTCAAGGTGCTGTCGGAGATGATCGACCACCACGTCGAGGAAGAAGAGAAGGAAATGTTCCCGAAAACGCGCAAGCTGAAGCTGGATATGGGCGTGCTGGGCGAGGAAATGAAGAAACGCCAGGAAGAGATCGAAGCGGCGATGTAATCACGTCGCGCGAGCGGCCGGCATGGTGATGGCCGTTTCGGAGGGACGTAGGGTGGGCCGGGCCGCGCAAGGCACTCCGTGCCCACGCGGAAGCGTGCGTGGTGATAGCCGTGCCGAGGGCATGGCGACGGCTCGTCTGGAGGGAAACACCTCGGCCGAAGCCGCATCGCCGATGTTCAAGTGGTAAGACCGCGTGGGCACAAGTGCCCACCCTACGAAAACCCACCATTTTTAGCCGGCGGACGTCCACCCGGCCGTTTTCAGCCGGCAGCCGTGCGTAGCGGCGCCGGTTCCCCCAGCGCCCCCAGCAACTGCGCAATATCCACCGGCTTCACCAGGTGCATGTCGAAGCCTGCCTCCAGCACGCGGCGCTGGTCTTCGGCCAAGCCATACCCGGTCAGTGCGATCAGGCGCATCGCCTGCGTGTCCGGATTCGCGCGCAGGCGGCGCGCCACTTCGTAGCCGTCGATCCCCGGCAGCCCGATGTCGACCAGCGCCACCTTCGGCAGCCGGGACAGGGCCTGCTGCACGCCATCGAGCCCGTCGGCCGACTGCAGCACCGGGTAGCCATATACGTCGAGCATGGTCGCCATCATCTCGCGTCCATCCTCGTTGTCTTCGATCAGCAGCACGGCCGGCTTGGCGCAGTCCGCTTCCGGCGCGGCGGCGGCCGGCGCGCTGGCCTGGGCCGCCTCGGCGCGCGGCAGGCGGATGGTAAAGGCGCTGCCGGCGCCGCCGCCGGCGCTGGTGGCCGCCACGCTGCCGCCGTGCAGCTCGACCAGGCGGCGCACCAGCGACAGGCCGATGCCGAGCCCGCCCTGGGCGCGGTCCAGGCTGATGCTGCCCTGCACGAACACGTCGAACACGTGCGGCAGCAAGTCGGGCGCGATGCCGACGCCGGTGTCGCTCACCGTCAGCAGCACGTCCTCGTCCTCGGCGGAAATCCGGATCGCGATGCTGCCGCCGGCCGGCGTGTACTTCAGGGCGTTGTCGATCAAATTGGTCGCGATCTGCTCCAGCCGGGTCGGGTCGCCGTCGACCCAGTTCGGCGCCAGGTCGACGTCGATGCGGTAGCCGGCGGTGCGGCCAGTGGCGCGGAAGGTGTCGAGGCAGGCGCCGACCAGGCTGGCCATGTCCACCGGGCGGCGCGCCAGCAGGATCTTGCCGGACATCGCGCGCGACAAATCGAGCAGGTCGTCGACGATGCGGGACAAATGCTGGCTCTGGCGCCCGATGATCTGACGCGCGCGGCTGGCCGTTTCCAGGCCGGCGCCGGGCATGTCGATCAGGGCGGCGGCGCTGCTGATCGCCGACAGCGGGTTGCGCAGCTCGTGGCCCAGCATGGCCAGGAATTCGTCCTTGGCGTGGCTGGTGCGCTCGGCCGCCTGGCGCTCTTCGATCTCGCGCATCAGGCGTTCGTTGGTCGCGGTGAGCTCGAGGGTGCGCTGGGACAGGTCCTCGGTCTGGCGCCGCAATTGCTCGTTCTTGTTGGCCAGGGCCACGAACACCGAGACCTTGGCGTGCAGGATCTGCGGGATTACCGGCGTGAACAGGAAATCGGCGGCACCGCGCTGGTAGGCCTTCAGGCGGTCGATCTCGTCGGCCAGGAAGGCGGTGACGAAGATGATCGGGATGTCGGCGGAGCGGGCGCGCTGATGGATCGCCTCGGCGGTCTCGAAGCCGTCCATGCCGGGCATGTTGACGTCGAGGATGATGACGGCGAAGTCGTGCAGCAGTACCTGGCGCAGCGCCTCCTGTCCCGAGCGCGCCGAGAGCACCGTGTAGCCGGTGTCGGAGGCCCATTGGTCGAGCAGGCTGGTCAGGGCCAGGAGGCTGGCCGCGTCGTCGTTGACGACCAAGATCTTCGGTTTGGCGGTGGTGAGCACGTCGTTCCTGCTGCGTTTGTCGGGGCCGGGGCCGGGGTTGGTGGCGCTGCCGGTTAACAAGGATAGCAGAGTGTGACTGCTTTCCAAGAGTAAAGACACGGTTGAGCGGCGTCGAATGATATCACGGCAATTTGCAATGTTTGGGGGCAATCGTGCGCGCTTTTGCGCCCGGCATCTGGCTTTTACGGGAGGCTTCGTGTACGGCACCGCACATACGGTTTTGCAGGGCTATGCGATAGTGGAACCGTGTCCAGTTCAACCTTGTCAATGGAGGACAGGCGCGCCCACTTGAAAGGACAAAAACATGAATATCAATACCATCGTCAACGAACAGTTCCACGGCAAGTCGTTCAAGGAACTGGTGGATTGCCCGCTGACCGCGCTGTGCGGCATCGGCCCGAACCAGGCCAAGGCCCTGGAAGACGCATTCGGCGTCACGACCATCGGCCAGCTGGCTGGCTTGAAGGTGGTCGCCCATGCTGTCGCCATCGAAATGATGGCCGGCGTGGAAACCCAGCCGCAGGGTGATGCGGCCAAGGAAACCCTGCTCGACGACGCTGTCGAGATGACCTTCCCGGCAAGCGACCCGATTTCGGTCGACGCCGGCATCACCCGCATCGAAGTGGCGCCGGACAAGGTCGACGCCAGCCGCGACCACCAGGGCGCTGTTGCCATGGCGGCACACAACGAGCAGGCCGTCGGGGAATCGTGCATCGGCACGAAGGACAAGGAGCCCGGCAGCGCCTGATCGCAGCACGCAGTAGCGTTCCAGGCCACGGCGCCTCGGGGCCCGCATCGCGCGGACCTCGAGGCGCCGTTGTTGTTTGTGTGGCCAGGAACGCCGGACGGGTAGGGTGGGCGCCCCGTGCCCACGCGTGAACTCCGGATATTCACACATATAAAAACGGCGCCGGGCTGGTGGGCCGGCGCCTGGAAGGCGGGTGTCCGCGCGGGGCGGCTGGCGGGGCTTCAGCGGTGCTGAGCCAGCTCAGCCACCTGCTTTGGGGGCGATTTCGCGGCCACCTGGCGCGCGCCTCCGGCCGTCGAGCAGAAACGGTTCTTGCCGGCGCGCTTGGCTTCGTACAGCGCGTAGTCGGCAATGCTGATCAGGGCGTCCACCGATTCGGCGTCGTCCGGATAGATGCTGATGCCGATCGAGGTCGACAGGCGCAGCGTCAGGTCGTTGATGAAGTAGGGCTCGGACAAGGCCTCGACCAGCTTGGCCGCCGGCCCCTGGGCATCGGCCAGGCTGTGGATGTCGCCCAGCACCACCATGAATTCGTCGCCGCCCAGGCGCGCCACCGTGTCTTCCTTGCGGGAAGTCGACAGCAGCCGCTGCGAGACCATCTTCAGGATGTCGTCGCCGTAGGCATGGCCGTAGGTATCGTTGATCGCCTTGAAGCCGTCCAGGTCCAGGTACATGATCGCGGCCTTGGCGTGGCTGCGGTTGGCGTGCTGGAGCGCGGTCTCGATGCGGTCTTCCAGCAGGCGCCGGTTCGGCAGGCCGGTGAGGGCGTCGTGCAGGGCCAGTTCCTGCTGGGCCTTGGAATACTGGGCCAGCTCTTTGTAGAGTAGGCGCACTTCCAGCATGTTGTGGATGCGCTTGTGCACTTCCAGCAAATCGAAGGGCTTGCTGATGAAGTCGCGCGCGCCCGCTTCCAGGGCCGCGATCTTGAAACTCGGTTGCGCCGTGAGGGCCAGCACCGGCAGGTAGCCGCCTTTTTCGATTTCCTTCAGGCTTTTCATGACCTGGAAACCGTTCAGGCCCGGCATCTGCAGGTCCAGCAGGATCAGGTCGTAGTTATGCTCGCGGTGCAGCGGGCACACCTGTTCCGGCTCCATGGTCGAGCTGACATCGGTGTAGCCCTCTTCGGACAATATCTCTTCCATCAGCTCGATATTGTCTGGCGAATCGTCTACGACCAAAATCTTGGCGTTCAAAATGTCTTGTCTGCTCGGCATGCTTCTCTCGTCGAAATAGGGTCTGGAAGGACGCAAGTTTCACTAAGGAATCCAACTTTCCCATCCAGGCCAGTCTAGCAAAAGCACCAAAATTTCTTGTAGGACAGCGCCGCGTGCGCGGGTAGGAACATCACAATTGCGGTTAGAGCCTATCCCAGCAGGCCCGAGTCGCTGCTGGCGCGCCTGACAAGCGGGGGCTGCGTTGCTCGTCGCTCAGTTGGCAAACCCGTGGCTCGCCATGCGGCCTCCTCGCGCCTTGCCCGCGCTTGCCATGCTATCGCCATCCGCTTCCCCGCGCCTACTGGGATAGGCTCTTAGCGCCCCGCCGGACGCACCAATGATGCCACGGCAGCAATCAGTTCGCTCGGTTCCACAGGCTTGGAAATGTGCGAATTGAAACCGGCTTCGAGGGCGCGCAGGCGGTCCTCGGAGCGGGCAAAGGCGGTGAGCGCCACCGCCGGCAGCAGGCCGCCGCGGTCGCGGCCCAGGCTGCGCACCCAGGACAGCAGTTCGAAACCGTCCACCTCGGGCATGCCGAGGTCGCTGATCAGCAAATCGGGCAGGTCGGCGCGCAGGGCGTCGAAGGCTTCGCGCGCGCTGGCGGCAATGCGCACGCGGGCGTGGCAATCGGTGAGGATGCGCGCGATCAGTTCGCGCGCGTCGCGGTCGTCGTCGACCACCAGCACCGACACGCCGCCCAGATCGCGCAGGGTGAGTTCGGGCGTGGCAGGGCTCGGGGAGCCGACCATGCCGGCGCGGCTGCGCCGGGTAGGCGGCGCGGCCTTGGACAGCGGCAGCTCGATCGAGAAGCTCGACCCCATGCCTTCGCCGGCGCTCTCGGCGCGCACCGTGCCGCCGTGCTGCTCGATCAGGTGCTTGACGATGGCCAGGCCCAGGCCCAAACCGCCGTGGCGGCGCGTCATCGAGGCGTCGGCCTGGCGGAAGCGCTCGAACACGTGGGTGATGAATTCGGGCTTGATGCCGGCACCGCTGTCGCGCACCGTGATCAGGACCGAATCGCCGCGCCGCGCCAGCTCCACCACCACCTGGCCGTCGCGCGGGGTGAACTTGATGGCGTTCGACAGCAGGTTCCACACCACCTGCTGCAGGCGCGCCGGGTCGCCGGCGATCATGCCGGGGTCGGCGTCGTAGTGTTTTTCCAGGCGGATGTTCTTGGCGTCGGCCGCCGGGCGCACGGTTTCGATGGCGGCGTCGAGGAAGCCGGCCGGCGCCAGGTTCTGGATGTCGAGCAGGACCTTGCCCGAGGTGATGCGGCTCATGTCGAGCAGGTCTTCGATGAGCTGGGCCTGCGCGCGCGCATTGCGTTCGATGGTCTGCAGGCCGCGCTGGCGGTCGGCCTCGTCCTTGCCGCCGCGGCGCAGCACCTGGGCCCAGCCGAGGATGGCCGAGAGCGGGGTGCGCAGTTCGTGCGACAGGGTGGCCAGGAACTCGTCCTTCATCTGGCTCGAACGCTCGGCCTCGGCGCGCGCCTCGCGTTCGCTCTCGAGCAGCACCTTGCGTTCCTCGGCGGCCTGCTGGGCCGCTTCGTACAGGCGGGTATTGTCGAGGGCGACGGCGGCCTGGGCGGCGATGCCGCGCACGATGCGCTCGGTGCGCTCTGTGAACACGCCCGGTTCCGGGTGGCCGAAGAACATGGTGCCGATCGCTTCGCCGCTGGCCGCCGTCACCGGCACCGACAAATAGCTTTTCACGACCGGCTCGCCGGACAGCATGCCGAACTGCGGCGGGATAGGGCCGTCGCGCCCATCGCTGCCGATGTCGGTCGAGCGCACCAGGCCGGCGCCGCGGAAACTGGCGCCGAACAGGGCGGTCGCGTGCGGCTCGCCGAAGCTCTGGAATTCGTTGGCGCTGCCGCCCGACACGGTGTACAGCGAGAACTTCGGCCCTTCGCCTTCCTTGCCGTGGTAGAAGAAGGCGGCGAAGCGGGCGCCGGCGATGCCGCTGGCGGCGTCGGTGGCCACCTGCAGCAGCGAGCGCAGGTCGCGCGTCGAGGCCAGGGCGCCGCCGGTGCTGTTCAGCAGTTCCAGCACCTTCGATTCCTCGCGCAGGGCCTGTTCGGCGCGCTTGACCTGGTCGACGTCGGTATTCGTGCCGAACCAGCGCACCACCTTGCCGCGCCGGTCACGCACCGCGTTCACGCGCGTCAGGAACCAGCGGTACTGGCCGTCGGCGCCGCGGATCGGGTATTCCATCTCGAAAGGTTCGCCGGTGCGCAGCGAGCTGGCCCAGTGTTCCTGCATGGCCGGCAGCACCTCGGGGTCGACCGCGCCTTGCCAGCCCCAGCCGGCTGCGCCCTCGGGCGTGGTGCCGGTGTACTCGTACCAGCGCTCGTTGAACCAGACGATGGCGCCGTCGGGCTCGGCCATCCAGGCCAGCTGCGGAATGGTATTCGCCAAGGCACGCAGCACTTCCTCGCTCTGACGCAGGCTGTCCTCGGCAATCTTGCGCGACGACACGTCCTGGACCACGCCGGTCATGCCGATCACGCTGTCGCGCAGGGACGGGGTGGCGTAGTCGGCGCGCCCGACCAGGGCGATCCAGCGCGACTGCCCGCCGTCGGGCAGCAGCCGGCATTCGATGTTCAGGTCGGTATGGGTGGCGAACGCGTGCAGGACCGCGCGGCGCACCGCCTCGCGGTCGGCGGCATCGAGGCGCGCGCGCAGTTCGGTCCAGGCCAGCGGCGCCTCCGCTTCCAGGCCAAGGATGGTGGCGGCGCGCTCGCCCAGCAGCACGCGGTCGCTGGCGGCGTCCCAGCGCCAGTCGCCCAGGCGCCCGGCGGCCAAGGCCACCTGCAGGCGGCTGTTGCCGTCGATCAGGGCTTGCTGGTCGATACGGCGCTGGGTGATGTCCTGGAAGTACAGGGTCAGGCCGTCGGGCGAGGGATACATGCGCGCCTCGACCCAGATCGCCAGGCGCTGGTAGAAGAATTCGCGCGTGCCCATCTGGCGCGACTCCATGGCCTGGCGCAGGTTGCTGGCCAGGTTGGTGCCCTGCAGCTCGCCGAACTCGTCCCACAGGCTCTTGCCGAGCAGGCCCTCGCGGGTCTTGTTCAGCGGCGCCAGCATGTCCAGCGCGCGGCCGTTGATGTAGGTGATGCGCCAGTCGAAGTCGACCGCGCAAAAGGCGTCGGTCAGGCTTTCGAGCATGTTTTCCATGCGCTCGTTGGCCTGGCGCAGGGCTTCCTTGGCGGCCATCAGTTCGGCTTCGGCCTGCTGGCGCGCTGCCAGCACGTTGCTGGCATTGCGCATTGCGGCCGAGCGCATCATTTCGAGATCGTCGCGGTTATCGCTCACGCGCGGCTCCCCGTGCTGGAGCGGGATGGACGGCTGGCGGCGATGGATACGGTGGACATCAGGGTGGAAATCATGGTCGGTTGCTCGGCGCGCTGGTGGCGTGCAGGTGGCACGCAAGCGACGCGCTGCGGCGAGCGCAGGCGCGGCGACACCCGGCCTGGAACCATTCTAGCCCAGCCGCTCGCGCGGGATGCACACGCTTGGGCACTCAGGCGCCCGCCCGCAGCTGGTCGCCGACCTGGTTCAGCGCATTCTGCAGCTGGTCGAGCTCGTACGGCTTTTGCAGCGACTGGTAAGGGAAGTCGAGATGCTTGAGCAGCATGTCGCCGTAGCCCGAAGCAAAGATCACCTTCAGGTGCGGGTACAGGCGCATCGCTTCGCGCGCCAGGTCGACGCCGGACATGCCGGGCAGGCTGACGTCGGTGAACAGCACGTGGTAGCGCTGCGCCGCCAGGCGCGCCAGGGCGTCGTCCGGATGGGCCACGCCGTCGGCCTCGTAGCCGAAGGCCTTCAGCATTTCGCAGACCAGGTATTGCGAATCGAGGTTGTCTTCGACCACCAGCACGTTCAGGGTGCCGAAATCCTCGGCAGCCACGGCTGGCGCCTCGAGCGCGGTAGCGGGCGCCAGCATGCACAGCACGCCGGCCACCGTGCCATCCTGCAGCAGCGGGGTGAAATGCAGGTCGTACTGGCCGGCGCCGGCATTGCCGAAATTCACCGTCACGCCTGCCACCTGCACCGCTTCGCCGCGCCAGGCGCGTGCGGCGCCTTCCTGCGCGGCCTGCAGCGGCGGCGGCATGATGGCCGGCACCGAGCCGCCGGGCACGCGGCCATAGCCGGGACCGGCGAGTGCGCCATACGCCTCGTTGCACAGGAGGATGGACTGCGGGCCCCATTGCAGCAGCATCGGCAGCGGGGTATTGAACATCAGCCCGGCGGCGATGCGCAGCGGCTGCGGCCAGGCGGACGGGTCGCCGACCGTGCTGGCGCTCCAATCGTAGGTGGAAACGGAGGGTGCGGGCTTACCGGGAGCGGACATGGACGACGGCCTGTTGTGTATTCGAAAACATGGCCGAATCGTACACTAAACGGCGCGTCTCTGTCGGCGCGCAAGTGTGTGCAGGGAAGGGTAGTCCGGTGCGGGGCGGTACGCCAAGCGAGTACTTAGCAGTTGTCTGCGCCGCGCAGGCAGGCGTCTCCCGGCTCCCTGGTGCCGGCGAGGGTCCTCAGTTCGGCAACGAAACGGTCAATCGCATGCGGCTCGACCCGGATGTCGACCTCGAGCTTGTTCTTGCCTGGCCAGGTGTGGGCCGAATTCGATTCCAATGCGACACGGCAGGTGCAATGGCCCAGCGTGTCGACGACGGTGATGGCGATGCTGAGCCAGGCATAACTGTCGCGTGCCCCGGCCTGGAAGGCAACGGTTTCGCCCGCAGTCAGCGCAAGCGCGGCCAGCTCGTTCGCCCATTCTTCCAGGGCATGGTAGGTCGTGTACACCTGGGTCAGGCCGCTGAAGCCGCCACCCGCGACATGACTGTCGATGGTCAGCATGCCGTCGTCGTCCTCGAACAGGGTCTGGATGCGCAGTCGGGATGCCATTGAAGCTTGTCCTGTTGATGTGTCCGGACTGTCATCGTACTACACGACATATGGTCAAAAAAAAAGCCCGCTCGGTAAGGAGCGGGCTGAATCTATTTCCTTGCGGGGAATAGAGGAGACAGAGCAATTATGCTGCTCCGCAACAAAAGTTTCCAATTTATATTTGTAATGACAGATATAGGGTCCGTATATGGCTGTAACAGTTTTGTAACAGTCGAGCAGGGCAAAGTAAGCAACTTATGCGGCCAGAATCCCCGCGCACGGCAGGCGCACACCCTTGGTGCACGTCAGAAAATGTTTTACCATGGCAAATATGTTAAAACGATGTCTGCCGACTTGCGCCTTTGCGGGGCTACTTACGGTGTTCCCCGATGTTCAGGCCCAGGAGGGCGGGTCGCTGGCCGACTATTCGCTCGAACAATTGGCCGACGTGGTCGTCACTTCCGTGGCGCGCCAGGAAACACGCCTGTCCGAGGCGCCGGCATCGGTATTCGTGATCAGCGGTACCGATATCCGTCGCTCCGGCGCAACAAGCCTGCCGGAAGCGCTGCGCCTGGCGCCGAACCTGCAGGTGGCGCGCGCCGATGCCCACGACTACGCCATCAGCGCGCGCGGCTTCGGCTCGACGCTGGCGAACAAACTGCTGGTGCTGATCGACGGCCGCAGCGTGTACTCGCCGCTGTTTTCCGGTGTGTTCTGGGATACCCACGATGTGGTCATGGCCGACATCGAGCGCATCGAGGTCATCAGCGGCCCGGGCGCCACCATCTGGGGCGCAAATGCCGTCAACGGCGTCATCAACATCATCACCAGGTCGGCGCGCGATACCCAGGGCAACCGGCTAGTGGTGCGCGGCGGCGCCGAGGGCGCCAGCGGTTCCGTGCGCCACGGCGGCGAGCTCGGCAATGGCGGCCACTACCGCGCCTATGCCAAGCTGGTCCGCCACGACGACATCGGTCGCGAGGACGGCAGCGTCAGCGGCACCGGTTGGCGCCGCCAGCAGGCGGGCTTCCGCGCCGACTGGGACGGCGAGGGCCGCAGCACCACCGTCAGCGGCGACGTGTATGACGGCAAGCTCGACGAGATCGGCGGACAGGACACCCGGCTCGACGGCGCCAACCTGGTGGCGCGCTCGCTGCGCACCCTGGCCGACGGCTCGACCCTGCGCCTGCAGGCTTACCTCGACCACACGCGGCGCGAGCAGACCCTCGGCGCCCAGCGCCTGGAAACCCTGGACCTCGAAGCCCAGCACAACCTGCGCGCCGGTGAACGCCACAGCCTGGCCTGGGGCGGCGGCTACCGCATCAGCCGCGACCGCATCCGCAGCAGCCCCTGGCTGAGCATGCTCGACGAGAACAAGACCCTGCGCTGGGCCAACCTGTTCGTGCAGGACGAGATCGCCCTGACCGGCACCCTGCGCGCCACCGCCGGCATCAAGGCCGAACACAATGTCTATACGGGCGTCGAGTGGCTGCCGAGCGCGCGCCTGGCCTGGCAGGCCGGCCCGAACGCATTGGCCTGGGCTGCCTTGTCGCGCACGGTGCGCGCGCCGTCGCGCATCGACCGCGACCTGCGCCTGGCCGCCGGCGCCGCACCGGGTGGTGTGCCGCGCTACTTCGTCGAGGGCGGACCGGGTTTCGAATCCGAGACCGCGCGCGTGATCGAGCTCGGCTACCGCGCCCAGCCGGCCCCGGCGATCTCGTATTCGGCCACCCTGTTCCACAGCGAGTACGACCGCCTGCGCACGCTGGAGCTGCGGCCACGCATGCCGGCGCAGTTCGAGAACCATGCCAGGGGTCGTGTGAGCGGCCTGGAAACCTGGGCCAGCTGGCAGGTGCTGCGCGGCTGGCGGCTGTCGGGCGGCGCCGTTTTCCAGGACGTGCGCATCCGTACCGACGAGGCCAGCCGCGACCTGTCGCGCCTGCTGGGCATGGCCAGCAACGACCCGAAACACTACTGGAGCCTGCGCTCGGCGCATGAGCTGAGCGCCGATGTGCAACTCGATTTCGCGCTGCGGCGCGTCGGCAGGCTGACGCGCCCCGCCGTACCGGGCTATCATGAGCTCGACGCGCGCATCGCCTGGCAGGCCAGGCCGAACCTCGAACTCGCCCTGGTTGGGCGCAACCTGCTGCACGACCAGCATGCCGAATTCGGCGAGCCGGGCCTGCGCCAGACCTTCGAGCGCAACGTGGGCTTCAGCGCGATCCTGCAATTTTAAGCGGCCAATGATTCGACACCGATCCCTATTCTCTTCCACGCCGCCCGCCGGAATGCCCGGCGCCACGGCGCGGCCGCTTGCCATCCAGTCCGGGCGTCCATGGTGGCGTCCCTCTGGCCTGGCCGGCTGGACCCTGGCCTGCGCCGCGGCGCTGTTCACTGCCGCGGCCATCACGCCGCCGCCGGCACTGGCCGAAAGCGGCGGCGCCAGCCAGGCGCTCGAGCGCCGCGTCAAGGCGGCCTTTCTCTATAAATTCCTGGGCTATGCCGAATTCCCGGCCGGCGCCTTTGCCGACCCCGGCGCGCCGGTCACGATCGGCGTGATCGGGTCCGACGAAATGGCTGCCGAGCTGGCGCGCGTGGTGGCCGGCCGCAACGTGGGCGGGCGCCCGGTGGTGGTGCGCCAGCTGCGCGAAGGCGAGGGCGGGAATGCCGTGCACCTGCTGTTCGTGGCCGGCAGCGACAGCGCGCGCGCCGGCCGCATCCTGAAAAGCAGCCCGCCGGCGCTGCTGCCGGTCACCGAGTGCGAGCTCGGCCTGCAGCAGGGCAGTGTCATCAATTTCAGGATCGTCGACGAGCGCGTGCGCTTCGACGTATCCCTCGATTCAGCAGAGAGAAATAACGTGAAACTCAGTTCGCGGCTGCTTACCGTCGCCAACCGTGTCGTGAAGGGGAATTCCTGATGAACGCGCACGATACCGGCTCCGTCCGCAGCAAACTGATCAAGATGGCGGTGTTCACCACGCTGGCGGCCCTGCTGTCGGCCTCGATCGCCATGCTGGTGCTCGATTTGCGCACCTTCCAGCGCCTGTGGATCGACGACCTGACCACCCAGGCCGACATCATGGCCAGCGTCACTGCACCGGCCCTGGCGTTCTCCGACGCCAAGACCGCCCAGCAGCAGCTGGCGGTGCTGCGCGCGCGCCCGCAAATCCTGTCTGCCGCCGTCTTCACCGCCTCCGGCACGCGCTTCGCCAGCTATGTGAAAGCCGGCAGCGACCAGCCTCTGCCGACGCGTCCGCGCGCCGCCGGTTACCTGATCGAACGCGGCGGCATCGAGGTCTGGCACAACATCGTCGAGAACGGCGAATTGGTCGGCACGGTCTACCTGCGCTCGCGCTACGGCCTGGTCGACCGCCTGCTGAACTACGGGGCGATTCTCGGCGGCGTGATGCTGGGCGCGCTGGTCATTGCCGGCCTGGTGGCCTCGCGCCTGCAGGCCGCCATCACCCGCCCGCTGGAAGCGGTAACCAACGTGGCGCGCCAGGTGATGCAGCAGCGCGACTTCACCCTGCGCGTGCCGGGCAATAACAGCGGCGAGATCGGGGTGCTGGTCGACGCCTTCAACGACATGCTGGCCGAGATTGGCCGCCGCGCCGACGCCCTGCAGGCGGCCAACCGCACGCTCGAACACGAGATGGACGTGCGCCAGAAAGCCGAAGACGCGCTGATCGTGGCCGACCGTCGCAAGGACGAATTCCTCGCCACCCTGGCGCACGAACTGCGCAACCCGCTGGCGCCGATCCGCACCGGCCTCGACATCCTGCGCATCCGCAGCGGCGACGCCCAGGCCACCCAGCGCGCCACCGATATCATGGAACGCCAACTGCGCCAGATGGTGCGCCTGGTCGACGACCTGCTCGACGTCTCGCGCATCAATACCGGCAAGTTCGCCATCAAGATGGGCCGCGTCGAGCTGAAGGCGGTCGTCAACGATGCGCTGGAAGTGGTGCGTTCCTATATCGAGCTGCACGGGCACGAACTGGTGCTGGACCTGCCGGACCGCCCGGTCTTCCTGCACGGCGACGCCACGCGCCTGGCGCAGATCCTGTCGAACCTGCTGAACAACGCCGCCAAGTACACCAACCGCGGCGGGCGCGTGACGCTGTCCGGCCACGTCGAGGAGAAGACCCTGGTGCTGGAAGTGTCGGACACCGGCATCGGCCTGGCGCCCGAGATGCTCGATTCGGTGTTCGAGATGTTCGTGCAGGTCGACTCGACCCTGGAGCGGACCAACGCCGGCCTGGGCGTGGGCCTGTCGCTGGCGCGCAAACTGGTCGAGCTGCACGGCGGCACGATTACCGCGCGCAGCGAGGGCCTGGGCCGCGGCTCCTGCTTCTCGGTGCGCCTGCCGATCGTGGTCGAGCCGGAACCGCTCAGCAAACCGACTCCGGCCGCCTTCATCAGCACCGAGACCTACCGCATCCTGCTGGCCGACGACAACGTCGACTTCGTGAACAGTATCGGCGCGCTGCTCACCGCCATGGGGCATAGCGTGGTCATCACCCACAACGGGCCGGATGCGCTGGCGGCCGCGGCGCGCTTCTGCCCGGACTATGCCTTCCTCGACATCGGCCTGCCGCAGATGTCCGGCTACGACCTGGCGCGCGGCATCCGCAAGCTGTCGTGCGGCGCCATGACGGCGCTGATCGCGGTGACCGGCTGGGGCCAGGAAAAGGACCGCCAGCTTGCCTTCGAGGCCGGCTTCGACCACCACATGGTGAAGCCGGTGCGCTTCGAGCAGATCGAGGAAATCCTGGGCAACCGCAGCATCATCAAGAAGCTGCGCACCTGAAGCGGAAGGTGAAGGACAAAAAAACGGAGACGCGAGCGTCTCCGTTTTTTTTTGCGCCGGCAGTTGGCGCGCCAGATAATCAACCGCGCTTGGCCTGGCGGCGGCGCGCCAGGAAGCCCAGGATGCCCAGGCCGCCCAGCATCATGCCGTAGGTTTCGGGCTCCGGCACCGGCGCCAGCATGATCGCACCGCCGAAGGAGGCGCCTTCACTGGAGACGACGTTGCCGTCGACCCGCAGGTAGTAGTCGCCCACAGCGAGGCCATCGCCGGTCACCGTCCACACGTCCACCGCGCCCGACTGCAGCGAGGTCCCCGTGCTGACCAGGGTGTCGTTGCCGTCGTAGATCCAGAGCCCGGTGATGTCCAGCCCGACGCCGGCCGTACGGCTGACCGAGCCGACGATGGCGTCGACATTCACCCCCAGCGCCTCGTCGACCGTGAACGTGAAGCGGTCGGCAAAGGTGGCGCCGCTGTTGCCTTCTTCCAGGCTGTCGCCGAAGAAGGCGGAGTCGTCGACCAGGTCGAGTGCCTGCGGCGAATTCCCGATGACCTGGGCCTGCGCCGCCGAGCCCAGCGACGCGCCTGCCAGCACGACTGCAGCGAGTAACGAACTTCGTAAAGTGGGTTTTCTCATAGCATCCTCACGCATAAGTCGGCCGCGGCTGCGGCCGGATTGTGGCAATCGGGGGATGTTCATGCTAGCAAGCGGCGGAGCGCAGCGGGAAAGCGATGCTGAGGTGTGACGTGTGGGTGACACTAGTGCTTAGCGGAACATGATTCCACGTGGCGAGGAATTCGAGTGGCCTCTAGAGGAGCGCGCGTGGTGACGTTTTGTTGAGCAAAAGATCATAAACATTGTTAGGATAATGTCAGTACAGTCCTACAAAAAGAGAAGTGGTTCTCCTGTGTAGAGCTAAACGCGATTTAAGCGAATCGCTTGACCGTGTGATGGAAAAGAAGCGGGAAGGGTAGCGCGATGCCGGTACGAATGCAAAACCGGAGGCGTAAAGAATAATGGCTCAGAATTTCTTCTGAGCCATTTCCTTGAAAAAGTTGGTGCGGCTGGCAGGAATCGAACCCACGACCCCTTGGTTCGTAGCCAAGTACTCTATCCAGCTGAGCTACAGCCGCCCGAGGCACGCATTATAGCCAAGCTTGCCAGATTAGGGAAGCGATAATTTTGTTGTGCTGGCATTGCTCCGGATGAGGTCGACCACGTTTCGAATGCGCAAACGAAAAAGGCCAGATCTCGCGATCTGGCCTTGCAATTCGTGGTGCGGCTGGCAGGAATCGAACCCACGACCCCTTGGTTCGTAGCCAAGTACTCTATCCAGCTGAGCTACAGCCGCCCGAGGCACGCATTATAGCGGCAGGTTGGAGAAATGGGAAGGCTTGCATAACCCTTGCACCTTTCGCTTGGGCAGACGCCGTAGCCGATGTGACCACCAGTCTCGATGAGGTTCGAATGGTTGATGTGGCGGCGAATCTGGATGGCACCCAAGAGTCTTGGGCTTTCGGTATCCTGCTGTAGCATTCGCTAACAGCCCTGAAGAGACAGGATCCTCTGCTCGTGGAGTGAGCGAGCATGCGAAGGATGGCATCATGAGCCATTTGATTGACCGGTTGATGAAGTGCCTGCCAGGCGTTCGCGAATCGTTCTATGCGAGCGGTTTCGAGTTGCCACGCCTATACCTTGCCGCTGTCGAGGCGACAAGACAGAGGAGTGAGGATGAGCATGACTACCAGCGCTACCGCGATGAAGTTCTGTTCGAATACGCCGTCTTGCCATATCCTTGGCAGCCATCGGTGCGCCAGTTGTTGACGTCGGGGGAGCGATCCGCCTATCTCGATATGCTTGCGGCGCGTGCGGGAAGCGAGTGTTTATCGCTGGATCCAAACATCAATCTCTTCGTGAAAAGCGAATCCTGGCTCGATGTATTGGGCAGGTTTCAGCGCAGAAGCAGGAGGAATTAGAGCGGCACTCCCCAGCGCTGCGAGAGATGACAGGCGATTCATCGATTTCCTTGATTGATGGCATCGTGCAGATTGCCGAAGGGCACGGGTACTATCCAAAACGCTCCTTTAAAGCGCGAGATGCGTCACTGGAGTTGGAGAGGCATGCCGATCAAGGTGCTTTGACTTCTCTGCGGGTCGTTGATCTTCCAGTGCTCAAGAAACGGGGGTATGTCATTGTTCAGTACTTCTTTAACGGACTGCCCGGTAAGCCCTTCGGACTCGACACGTTTGTACCGGGAGGGCACCAGTACTCCGATTGGAACAAGACTCCTCAGGCAGTTCTTTTCTCGTTCCATGTGCAGTGCCAATTCGCGACGAACCTCGGAACTGCATTGGCCCTAACTTGAAACGCGGCTGTTCACCAGGGAAGAGAGCAGGTGTTGTCAGGCGCTCTTAGTCTTTCCAGTTGAATGCTGCGTTCGTGGCGCCGATGACGATGAAGCTGTTCGTGGAGTTCGAATACAGATAATGCACGAAGGCGCCGTCAGGGAGACTCGTCGGAACGAGGTCGCTTAACTGCAGTCGTTCATCCGGCAGCGAGCCGTCAGCGGTGATCCAGAGTGAAGAATCGTTATCTGGCCTGGTTGGAAAGGTGACGGGCTCGACTGCAAAGAAGCATAGCCCGGAAAATTCCACCGCTCCCCGCTGGAGCGAGAACTGCTGGCCGGGTACGGTCGCGCGACACTGGAGGTCGAATTCGAAGGTGGCGCTTGCGCGCGCAAAGTCGATGGTGAACGACAGAAGTTCGGAATCATGGAAAGTCGCATCCTCGTACCTTGCGTCGAGCAGCGAACTCAGCGTTTTCATAGGCCGTTTTCCTCCGTAGGTGTCGTCATACCCAGTCATGCATCTGCCCAGGTTTGTATTCCTGAGGGCAGGATGCCGTGGTCGGATCCACGAATGTTGCCAGTATGGGGGAGAGTAATGACATCCGACAATGCCTTCAGGTGCCGCATGATGTCGAACCGGCCAGGTAGGCGTTTGTCGATGCCACAGGTGAGGAGAGTGGCCAATGCTTTCGATGCATTGGCTTGGGCATCGCTCCGGCGCCCAAAACGAAAAAGGCCAGATCTCGCGATCTGGCCTTGCAATTCGTGGTGCGGCTGGCAGGAATCGAACCCACGACCCCTTGGTTCGTAGCCAAGTACTCTATCCAGCTGAGCTACAGCCGCCCGAGCACGCATTATAGCGGGGCAACCCTAAAAAGGGAAGGGGGCGTATCTCCCTCTGTCGTGGGAGGCCCGCGGCTTGAGCGTCTTGCAGGGCAGGTGATGAACGCTGCGGGCGCTACAGGGTGAGCGCCAAAACGAAAAAGGCCAGATCTTGCGATCTGGCCTTCCGTATTTCTTGGTGCGGCTGGCAGGAATCGAACCCACGACCCCTTGGTTCGTAGCCAAGTACTCTATCCAGCTGAGCTACAGCCGCCCG
>Ga0265780_10001817_pt1 | contig 29547 bp, 18 predicted proteins | sample P1T30metagenome_FD_192432 | JGI IMG/M metagenome (GOLD analysis project Ga0265780, IMG submission 192432) | Plant litter microbial communities from East Loma Ridge, Irvine, California - P1 T30 | ecosystem: Environmental > Terrestrial > Plant litter > Unclassified | place: USA: California... | reverse complement strand
GTCAGGCTGGGTTGCAGCTGCTCGTTCTGGAAGCCGTAGCGCAGCACTGGCGTCAGGGTCACGAAGCGGCGGTCGTCGGTGCGCTGGGTATAGGTGGCCTGGGCGTTCAGCACGTAGCCCTCCACGGTGTTGTATTGCAGCTCATTAAAGATGGGCTGCACCGCGATGCTGCGCTTCAGAAAGCTGTTGCGGTAGGTGTAGCCGCTCAGCAGCAGCTTGCTGAGCGAAAACTCGTTGCGCTTGCGGTCGAGCGAATCCTGGTAGGGGCGCGAGTTGCGCACCACCTCCGAGCTGTCCTTTCTGTGGTAATCGAGCTTCTCCTCCTCGGTCAGCGGCACGGGCCTGATTTGGGTCCAGTACGAGCTGTCGCGCTCGTTCACGCCCTTCTCCACCAGCATCACCTCGCCTTTCTTCATCTGCGCAAACGGGTCGTTGCGCACCGAGTCGCGCCGGGCCTGCTTCACCTGGCGGCGCACCTGTTTGTTGAGGCCCGCAAGGTCGGGTTTTTGGCGCTTAATCTGGCGGGTCAATTCCTTGGTCGTGACGGGGGCGATGACGGGCGGGGCGGCCGGCTGGGCCGGGGTTGCCGGGGAAGTGGTGGCGGCCACAGCAGGCGTTTTCTTCACCTCGGGCGGGGCCGGGTAGGTGGCCACCACATGGTTGTAGTTCGAAAAAACCGCCGTGGCGTAGCCCGAGCCTTTGAAGCCAAAAGCCGAGAAATTGACGCTCAGCTTCTGCGATTGCAGCGTCCAGACGTGTGGCACGCCGGGCGCGGGCGCAAACAGCTGCTCCACGCGCAGGTCGTCGACGTAGTCGAGCTGAGCGTCTTTGGTCAGGCGTACATCCACGGAGTGCAGCCGCCACGAGCCATCCACGATGTAGACGAAGCCCGAGAAAACGGGGTCGGTGCGGCGGCGCGGAATAACCTTGATTTTGTGCACCAGCTCGCCGCCCTGCTGCGTGGTGCCCACCAGCTCGTATTGGTAAAACAGAAACGAGTTGTTGGCGATGGGCGACACGAAGCCCCGCTGCGAAAAGCTGGGCTTCAAGACATTGTCATAAAAATTGAGCCCGGTCTGCGCCCGGTTGAAGCTGATGCCCCGCGAGTCGCCGCTGACCCGGCTCGATATCATGCGCTCCTTAATGTTGTTGGGCTGGGTGAAGCGGATATCGGACAGGCTTTCTGATAGATACAGGATGCCCGGCTTCACATCGGGGCCTATTTTGAAGAGCCCAAATACCTTGCTGGGCGTCTCGCTGAGGCGAATCAGGCTCTTTATATAGAGCCGTGACTGAAACGTGGCTACCTCGCGCTGGTGGTAGCCGCGCCACTGCTGCGCCTGCTGAATGATGGCGTAGGCGGGGTCGCGGTCGGAGCCGCGCACGGTTACCTCGGTCAGGTTGTACGACTCGGGGGCCAGCGCCACGTTGAGCACCAGGGTCGAGTCGCCGCCCGGCACGCGCACGGTTTCGGTGCGCGGCCGGTAGCCCACGTACTGAAACACGAGCTGGTACTGCCCGGCCGGCACCCGCAGCTGGTACTGGCCCTGGTCGTTGGAGCCGGTGCTGGTGGCCGTGCCGCGCACCGCCACGTTGGCAAAGGCCAGGGCCTCGTTGTTGGTGCCGCTCACCCGGCCTTTGATGTTGCCGGCCTGGGCGCTGGGCAATCCAAATAACCAGCCGCAGAGTGCGGTGAGTAACCTTAATTGATAAGAAAAGCGCATACGTAGTACTAAATCCGAAGCAGCCGGCAAGATAGCGGCAAGGGCTACTGCCTAGATGAATAATAAGCTGAAAGGGTTGGCTGCGGGCGTAAAATCGGGAGCGTAGGCCGTCGTGGCCGCTGGCCACACGCAAAAAGGCGACCCGTTGGGGTCGCCTTTCAAAAGCTGGCCGCGAGCCGGCAGCTTAGAAAAATGTGCTGCCCGACACTACGAATAGCCGGGCGATGGTCGAAACCGTGGTTACATCCAAGCCTTCGTCGAACGCCTCGCTGAATGCTGAAGCTGGGAAGGTCGCGAAATCGGGGCTAGTCGAGGTAGATAGCGTCACGCCGCCCTGCATCACGTTATTTTCGGCGCCGAAAATGACGCCCGCCGCCGTGCCAGTACCACCGCTGGCCCCGTAGGTAGCGCCGCCGTTGTCGTTGCCGGCCCCGTAGATAGGGGCTGTGGAAATTGCGCCACCACTAACGAAAGCCCCGCCATTGTCGGTGCCCGAAATCCAGCTTTTGGGGGCCACGTTATAAGGTGAGATTGGAATGCCCTGCGAAGGCAGCGTCGAGCTCGACGTGGCCAGCGCCCGGCGCATAGCCCGGATTTGGGCGGCGTGGCGCGCCTCGATGGAGTGGATATTGAGCGCAGCGGTGAGTACCGCTTTGTTAGCCATTACGGCCGTGAGCGGGGCCGCGCCTTTGTAAGCCCGCACGCCCAGGTCTTCAAAGGACTGCGCCAGTGCGAGGTAGGTATTGACGTTGGTAGCGTAGCCGATTAAAGGGCCGCTACCGCTGCCTTTGCCCGCCGTAAAGTCAAACGTGGCCGCCGTGGGGGCCGCCACGGGCGTACCGTTTAGCGACGTAATAACGGTGCGTAAGAAACTGACATGGTTGGCCTCATCGGTGGCAATTTGGGTTAGCGCGGCCGCGTTGATGGCGCTTAGGCCGGTAAGCGTGGTGCGCTGTTGGTAAAAGAGCGCTTCCAGGTATTCTAGCCGCAGGGCAAAATTGAGTACCTCGACCACGCCCAGGCCGGTGGGCGTTTGGGCGTAGGCTTTGTTGAAAACGGCTCCTACGGCCAGCGGCAGTGCGGCGGCGCTAAGTTTTTGGCCCAGGCCGCTCATATGCTTAAACACGGAGCGGCGCGAGTCGATGCGGGCGCTTAGCTCGGGGTCAAGGTTTTCTATCTCGGACAGGATATCAAAGAAATTCATGCTAAAAATCGAAGTAAGAAGGACGGAAAAGCAATGCTGGAAATGCTAGCGAATGCCCGATACATCGAGCTTCGAGCCAGGAGCCAGAAAGTTGTTGGCGATGGCCACTACCTCGGTTGGCGACAGCGCACGCTCCAAGCTAGAGTTGGCGGGCGCATTATTACTGGCCACGCTGCTGGTGCTGGCGCTGGTGAGGGTAGCGATGTCGTTGCCAACAAAGGTGTTTTCCGTGAGTAAGTCGCGAATGATGGCCGCGTGGCGGGCTTCGACCGACACGATTTTGCCTGCGATGAACAGGTAGGCGGGGGCCACGATGTACTGACCGGCCCCGTTGTAGGCGGCCACGCCCAGGTCTTCGAAGGCTTTGGCCGTACTCAGCACAGAGGTGCGGCTATTAAAATCGATGCTCGAAAAAGCTACCGACAAAGTAGCCAGCGGCGTAACCCCGGCATTGACGAGTGCCACTCGCAAAAACTCGCGGTGAATGACTTCGTGGTAGTATAAGTCGTCCAGAATGAGCTTTTCGGCACTGCCGCTGGCTAGGCTGGTATAGTAGGTGCCCGTGCGCAGCTGGGTATAGAAGGCAGCTTCGAGTTGCTCCAGCGCATAGGCATAATTGAGCACGCCTACGTCGCCGGTACCCACGCTCACCGTGGCGAGCAGCACCGTGAGCGCCGTGCTGGTACCCGTGCCGCCGGGCCCCGTAAGCACAACGGTCGCTACGCCCGTGGCGGCGGCCGCTGGCACCACAAACGTGATGGTGGTCGCATTGACGACGGTAAACGTAGTCATGGCCCCGTTCACCGTCACGGCCGAAACGCCCGTTAGGTTAGTGCCAGTAACTGTTGCGGTAGCACCTTGGTAGGCGCTGGTAGGTGCAAAAGTGGTAACCGTGGGGGCAGTAGCAGACGCCGGGAGTACCGTAAAAGGGCTGGCCGAGGTAGCCGAGCCGCCCGGCGTAGTTACCGTAATAGCCCCGGTTTGGGCGGTAGCGGGCACCGTGAACGTGATGGTGGTCGCATTCACGACCGTGAAGGTGGCAGCCACAGTGCCCAGCACCAGGCTAGTTGCGCCTGCTAGGTTAGTGCCTGTGATGGTGATGGTGGCACCGGGCATGCCACTAGCGGGCGTAAAGCTGGTAAGGGTAGGCGTGGCGGGCGGGCTGTCGTCTTTTTTGCAGCCAGCTAGCCAAAGGCTGCCGAGCGCCGCGCTGGCCCCAGTATAGCGGAGAAAAGAGCGGCGGGAAGTGGCTGCGTGCGGTGCAGACGGTACTACCCGCAGAGGAAGTAAGCTTTCGGACATAAACCTAGGAAACAGGATGAGCATTAGCGCGTGAATTACGCTGCTTTCAAATGTACTGCCCAGCTTCAACCAGTAGCTTACTATTCCGCTGTTTTACTTCATCAGCAGACTAGTAATCCGACTTGGCCGGCTTGTGCCGGGCCGAGTACCACGTATTAAGGGCTACGCCCAGCAGCATCAGTGCCATGCCGCCGTAGGCCAGCGGCTCAATTTTCTCATCAAAGAACCAGTAGCCAAAAGCCGCCGCGTACACCAGCCCCAGGTAGTCGAGCGCCGCGATGCCCGCTGCCTGCTGGCCACGCTGGTAGCTCTGGGTCACGCACCAGAGCGCGCCCTGCGTGAGCAGGCCCACAGCGGCCAGCCACGCCCACTCCAGGCCCTGCGGCGCGTGCCAGTCGAAGGCTGTCCAGAGGCCCGCAACGGGCAGCGTAACTAATTGAAAGTAGAAGACAATGACTAGCGGGTGCTCTTTTTGGCCCACCCGGCTGTTGAACACGTAACTCAGGCCCGAGGCGGCGGCCGCGCCCAGGCCCAGCCCTACGCCGGCCCAGCCCAGGCCGCTCACGCCCTGCGCCACGGCTACGCCGCCCAGCGAGATACCAAAAAACAGCCACTGCCAGCCCTGCACCGGCTGCCCCAACAGCCAAATGCCCGCTACGGCCGTGAAAATCGGCCCCAAATACTGTAGCGTAACCGCTGGGGCTAGTGGCAACTGCTTGATGGTGAGAAAGCCCAGTACCAGCGCCGCCGTGCCCATAATACCCCGCCAAATGAGGTCGGCCCGCTGCGGCGCGTGGCCCCAGGGCGCGGTACGCACCCCGCGCAGCATGGCCAGCGTGAGCAGTAGCGAAATGGCCGACCGAAACAGAATGATTTCGCCGGCCGGGATGTCGGGCAGCTTTTTGAGGCAGATATTGACCAGGGCAAACAGCAGCGTAGAGGCCAGCATGTAGCCCACAGCGGGCAGGGCGGAATTTTTCAACGAATACGGAACAGGGCGCGTTCTTCCCAACGCCGCCGAACGAACTTCGTTCGGCCCCGTTAGTCTTTTCTTATGTTCAAGAATCCTGATAAAGCCCCCAAAACCTACACGCCCGCCGAGGCGCTGCCCAAAATAGCCGCCTACTGCGCCTACCAGGAGCGCACTCAAAAAGAGGTGGCCGACAAGCTGAAAAGCTACGGCCTGGATGAAGACGAGGCCGGCGAAATCATTATCCGACTAAGCCGCGAAAAGCTGCTCGATGAAGAGCGCTACGCCCAGGCCTACGCCCGCGGCAAGCACCGCACCAACGGTTGGGGCCGCCGCCGCATCCGGATGGAGATGAAGGCCAAGGGCCTGAGCGAATACTGCATCAAGAGCGGCTTGAAGGAGCTGGACGGCGACGAATACTACGACAAGCTGAAGCTGCTGCTGGGCCAGCGCGACGCGCGCGAAAAGGAAAGCCACCCACAAAAACGGAAGATGAAGCTGATGGCCTACCTCACCCAAAAAGGCTACGAATCGGACCTGATTCAGGAGGCGATAGGGGAGTTGCGGGCCGAATAAGCGGCGCGCTAGCAGGCATGCTGAGCGGCTCTTATTGAAAGCAACTAGTTGGTGCGCAAGCATCAGCTAGTTGCCCGCGCGGATAGGGAATAGCCTGAGCCAGTAGCCGTTGGGCTGGTCACAATTTTTGCATAATTATTTAACGTTTTATGCGTGGGAGAATAGAAAAGCCGCTATTGTCAACTTATATTTGTCCGCACCAGCTTGGCATCGTACTACTTTTTGTGGTGAAATAGTTGCCTGAAAACTAGTCCATTGCTGAGTCTTTGTGCGTGTTTAGGTTCGTAGCCTGGCAATTAGTAGCTGGGTATAATCCTTTCTTGTTTTTGCTTTTGTCGGTCAGCTTCCTCACGGATTTTGCCTGGCTTTCTTGTTTAGCCCACACGCTTATTTCTCACATTTTCTCCTTCACTAATGCCAAATTTCTACTCTACTCTGCGGAGGTTCGCGCTGACGACTCTGTTGGGCGGTGGCGGTTTGTTGGCGGCTCAGGCACAAGGTCTGGGTCAGACCGTAGCCGCCGCCACCAACGCGCCGGGCACCTACACCGACCTGGGCACGACGGGCACCGTCATTGCTACCGCCAACCAAGATGACGCCAACTCGGCCGCGCAGAACATTGGCTTTACGTTCGGTTTCAACGGCGCCACCTTCACGCAGTTTGTGCTGAACACCAACGGGATTCTCCGGTTGGGTAGCGCGGCGCCCTCTACGGCCGCGCTATACCTCGACACCAACACGGGCAGCACTGCTACCGACCCCTTGCAAAGCACCAGTGCGGCCGACGTTAACCTGATTATGCCCTTCAACACCGACTTGGTGCCGGGCTCGGGCACTGGCGGAGCCGAATACCGGGTATTTACGACGGGCGCTGCCGGTAGCCGCGTTTGTACTATTCAGTGGAAGAACGTAGCTGATAAGGCTGGTGCTGGCACTAATACGCAGCAGTTCAGCAACTTCAGCTTTCAAGCCAAGCTGTATGAAAATGGCCGCATCGAATTTGTGTACGGCACGGCTACGGCCAGCGCGGCCGCTACCAACATCCGAGATACCGACGTAGGCCTCAAAGGCTCGGGTATAGCTACCGGCCAGCTAGTATTGGCCACCAAAGCCGGGGCTACTGCTTGGAGCGCGGCTACCTTCCGCAGCTCCAGCTACAGCCAGAATACCTTTAACTTCGCTAAGGCGCCGCTACCTGATGCCGGCCGCACCTATAGCTTCAGTGACCCTTCTTACTGCGTATCGGGGCCTGTTACGCAGTACCCTTACCTTCAAAACTTTGACGGCGTAGCACCCCCGCTTTTGCCGTGTGGTGTGACGGTAATTGACTCGAACAACGATGGCACTACCTGGGCTAATGCTGCCGCACTGCCCAGCAGCAGCCCGAACGCGATGCGGTATAATTATAACTCCAATAATGCCGCCAACGATTGGTTCTTTACGCAAGGCCTGACGATGACTGTTGGGCAGAGCTACCAGCTCCAGTTCAAATACAGGGCTAACTCCACTACCTACGTTGAGGGCTTGGAGGTGAAAGTAGGCAATGCTGCCACAGCGGCTGCTCAAACTACCACGGTATTCTCGAATACCAATATTCAGGGTACGAGCTACGTGACTACAGCAGCAGGCAGTGGTGCCGGGCAGGTACTGCTTTTCACGCCAACTACCAACGGGGTATACTATTTTGGCTTCCATGTCATCAGTATTGCCGACCAGTTGGCGCTTTATGTTGATGACTTGCAGGTATCGGAAGCACCATCCCCAGCTTGCCCGCAGCCTACGGCAGTAGTAGTGAGTGGTATCACGACCACTGGCGCCACGGTAGCATTCAACGGCCCTACCAACGGTACAGCCTACACTGTTATCTACGTGCCGCGTGGTACTACGCCAACTACTTCTAGTCCTTCAGTATCGGCTACTACCTCGCCAGTAATATTGAGTGGTCTGTCGTCGAACACAAATTATGATGTGTATGTACAGGCTACCTGCGGCACGAGCGGTAGCAGCACCTCAACTGGCCCTATCAGCTTCCTGACGGCTTGCGCAACGGCTACCACGTTCCCCTACACTGAAAACTTTGATGGGGTAACTGCGCCAGTATTGCCTTGCGGCATTACCGTGCTGGACGCGAACAACGATGGCAAGAAGTGGGAAAATATCTCGGGTACGTCGAACACCACCCCGAATGCCATGCGCTACAACTACAACAGCACCAGCTCTGCTGACGACTGGTTCTTCACCAATGCGCTAAGCCTGCAAGCCGGTACGAGCTACCAGTTGCAGTTCAAGTACCGCACCTCTTCGGCCACCTACGTACAAGGTCTGGAAGTGAAAGCTGGCAACGCTGCCACCGTAGCTGGCCAAACCACGACGGTTTTTTCTAACACCAGCATTACCAATGCTACTTTCGCCACAACAGTGGCGGGTGGTGTACCCGGCCAAGTAACGCTGTTTACGCCCACCACCGCTGGTATCTATTACTTCGGTTTTCATGCCATCAGCTCAGGTAACTTTGGCTACCTCTACGTAGATGACTTGCAAGTGACTGCCGTGCCAACGCCAGCTTGCCCACAGCCCACTGCCTTGGTATTAAGCAGCACTATTTCGCCCAGTGCTACTACATCCAGCGCAACGCTGACCTTTACTGGCGCAACTGCTGGCACTGCTTATAGCGTTATTTATGGTGCCCCGAATTTCAACCCAGCTACGGCGGGCACAACCGTAGCGGCCACGGGCTCGCCGTATACGCTGACTGGCCTGCTGCCAAATACTACCTACGACATCTACATCCGGACCGTCTGTGGCACTACTGGTACGAGCGTGCTCACTGGCCCGCTCCGTATCACCACCGCTTGCGCTACTACTACTACCTTCCCCTATCTCGAAAATTTCGATGGGGTTACGGCGCCTACCTTGCCCTGCGGCATTACGGTACTCAACGCTAATAATGACACGGGTGTTTGGGCCAATGTCACTGGTAATGGCAGCACGGCGCCCAACTCCATGCGCTACAACTATAGCAGCGCTAACGCGGCCAACGACTGGTTCTTCACCAATGCTATCAGCATGGTAGCCGGGGGTACCTATCAGCTACAGTTCAAGTATAAGTCGGGCTCGACTTTCTACACCGAAGCCTTAGAAGTGAAAGTAGGCACCGCCGCCACCGCCGCTGGCCAGACTACTACCCTATTCACTGACAATAACATCCAGAGCACAAACTACGTGACTACAACGATAGGCACTGGGGCCGGGCAGGTAGCGGGCTTCACGCCCACTACGAGCGGTATATACTATTTTGGCTTCCACGCCATCAGCATCGCCAATCAGCTGAACCTATTTGTTGATGATGTGCAGGTGACGCTGACCAGCCTCGCTTCGTGCCCCACACCCACCAACATCGTAGTTAGTGGGGTTACTGATAGCCAGGCGCAGGTGACCTTCAATGGCCCGAGCGTTGGTACGAGCTACCAGGTTATTTACGTGCCCCGTGGTACTACTCCTACGGCTTCCAGCCCCTCTGTAACGGGCACCAGCTCGCCCATCACAGTGGCAGGCCTGAACCCTAACACGGCTTACGACATCTATGTGCAGGGTACTTGCGGCACGGCGGGCCTCGGCATCACGGGTGGCCCCACAAGCTTCACCACGGCTTGCGCTACTACGGCAGTATTCCCCTACACGCAAAACTTCGACGGTGTAACCGCACCGGCTCTGCCCTGCGGCATCACTACCCTCGATGTCAACAACGACGGTAGCTCTTGGGTCAACAGCAACGACCAGCCCAGCTCGGGTGCCAACTCGATGCGCTACCTGCCGAGCGCCATTAATGGTGCTGATGACTGGTTCTTCACCAATGCCCTGCGCCTGACGGCTGGCGTAAGCTACCAGCTCCAGTTCAAGTACCGCGTCTTCTCTTACAACTACCCCGAGCGGATGGAAGTGAAAATTGGCACGAGCACTACGGCTGCAAGCCAAACCACGACGCTGTTCTCGAACAACAACATGCTCAACAACGTCTACGTGACTACGGCCGCCGGTACTGGTGCCGGGCAGGTAGCCGCCTTTGTGCCCACCACTAGCGGGGTGTACTTCATTGGCTTCCACGCCACGAGCACCGTCAACTCGTTCTCCATCTACGTTGATGACCTGCAGGTAACCGCCACTGTGCTAGGTACCAGAAGCAACGTGGCCCCCGGCTTCAGCGCCGAGGCCTCGCCAGTACCGTTCAGCGACCACCTGAACCTGTCGCTCAACACGCTGAAGGCTGGCCCGCTCCAGCTGACGCTCCACGATGCCGTGGGCCGCGTAGTACGCGAAACCTCGGCCAACGTGCCTGCTGGTGCCAGCTCGCTGGCTGTGCCCGGCGCGGGCAGCCTGCCCGCCGGTATGTATATCCTCACGGTGCGCCAGGGTGGCAACACCCAGGTTATCCGCGTAGCGCACGAATAGGGCCGCTACGAACTCACTAAAAAAGGCCCCGGCTACTTAGGTAATCGGGGCCTTTTTTTATGAAGTGTACGGGTATTGACCTACCCCGCAGCCCCCGTAAATACAATGATTAATTTCGTTTAGAGCAATAATCCTACTCACTTGTGAAGGCTATTCATAGAGTTAAAAATAATTATCGCTAGTATTCTAATAGTTAGCTAGTTACTGATGTTTGTGGCATTGCTTTTCTGCTATTATTAAGGATTTTTTATGAATTAGTTCATTCAGCTTACTACATTTTATGCCTATTTTTAGGCAGCCGAAGGATTATCCTTACTTTAAAGAGAATTTTTGCCAGTCATTGCGTAGCCGATGGCTGACTTAGCGGGCCTTCTACCCCAAGCTACTCAATTGTTACGCTCCTGCTTCGCCATTTATCCCCATCTTTTCTCATGAAAAAAAAACTACTGGCATATCCACTTCTGCGCGTTGGCCTGCTGCTGCTGCTAGCGCTGCTAGTGCGCCCGGCAATGGCCAGCCATTTGCTGGGTGGTGAACTCACGTACCGCTTTATTGACGCCCTTGGCCCAACGGCCGCCCCCCTTCGCTATGAGGTGACACTTACCGTGTACACTGTTTGTAACAATACGGTAACACTTACGGGCGATATCGGCATTTTTGAGCGTTCGACCGGAGCTCGTATAGCTATGACTACGGTCAACTATTCCAACATAACAAGTGCTGGAAATATCAACATTACGGTCCCGCCACCATCGGCCTGTATCACGCCGGTTCAAGTGCCTGGCTGTACTATCACGGGTCCTAGCCAGCCGTTTACTTTTTACCGGTTTGTGGCCCAGATAAACTTGCCTAACACCACTGCGGGCTTTTACGCAATGTATACCCAAGGCAACCGTACTTCGGACATTCTGAATCTTTCCAATCCGGGTAGTCAGTATTTGGAGTTGTACACAACGATGACCCCACCGACGGTATTCAACCGCTCGCCGGTTTTCGCTAATACGGCCGTTGCGGTCATTTGTGCCAACGATACCACCTTCTACCTCAACAATGCCATCGATGCCGATGGCGATGAGCTGGAGTACACGTTTGGCCAGCCGTTTAACGCGCCCAATATCCCGGCTACTTTTACATTACCACAACCCTTGGGGACGTATGCCACCACAAATGCGTACTCGGCTACTACCCCGTTTGGAGTGGGGCGCGGCATTATCAATCACCTGAATTCCTCGACGGGTATCGCTACTTTCTCGACGCCCACTCTGGGTAAATACTCGGTAGCAGTTGATGTGAAAGAATACCGGGTTATCAATGGGGTGCGGACGCAAATCGGCTTTACCCGCCGCGACGTGCAGCTGGTAGTGGCCAACTGCCCTTCGACGCCCGCGCCGGTGCTACCGGCTCCTGTAGCTATCGGGGGCACTACTACGCCCTTGCCTCGTAACTATACCATTGAGGCAGGCACTACCCAAACTATCCCGATAACGGCCACGCAAAAAGCTGGCAACCCACTGACTATGACTGTGAGTAGCGCGCTGCTCGATGGGGCTGGTGGCTACGATGCTACCGTGAACGGGAGCACTGGCATCGCCAGCGGCCTGGCAGGTGCCGTTACAGCCAATGGCAATGGTTCGGTAATCGGCACGTTTGTATACAAGGCCAGTTGCACCGAAGCCCGCGTGCAGCCCTATGATATTGCTGTAACGGTAAAAGACAATGGCTGTGCCGGTAAAACCATCTACGATGTATTCCGCATCACGGTAGTAAAACCGCAGGGGCCGACGGCCATTACGGGTAACCTGGCCGTGTGCGGCGTAGGTACTACCAATACCTACACGGCCACTGGCGGCACTACTGCTAGCATAAACTGGACGGTAACCGGCGGCACTATCGTGGGGAGCCCCACCGCCAACCCCGTGCAAGTGCAGTGGAGCGCGGCTGGCCCCGGTACCCTCACCGCCCGTGGCGTATCGGCCGCCGGCTGCATCACCGACCCGGTAACCCAAAACGTGGTGGTATCGGCTGCGCCGACCCTGACTATTACCGGTAACCGTAGCGTGTGCCAAGGCGAAAGCACCACCCTGACTGTGAGCGGCGGCGCCACTGGCACCACCTACACCGTAACCGGCGGGCCGGTATCGGGCACCAGCCCTACCTTTGTACTGACGCCCACGGCTACCACTACCTACACCATTTCGGCGCCTTCCACTACGGGCTGTGCCTCTACCAGCACGGTAACTATCACCGTAAACTCCGCTGTAGTGGCTAATGCTGGCCCGGCCGTGAGCACCACCAACGGCCGCCCCGTTACTATTGGCGCTGCGCCGGTAGCTGGCCTCACGTATCGCTGGGCGCCCACTACGGGCCTCAATGACCCCACCAGCGCCAACCCCACCGTGACGCTACCCAACACGACCGCTAACCCCATCACGCAGACCTACACCCTGACGGCTACCAACACGGCCACCGGCTGCACGGGCACGGCCAGCGTGGTAGTGAGCGTCGGCGTTGACCCCAACGTGGAAGTGCCCAACGTAATCACGCCCAACGGCGACAAGATGAACGATTGGCTGCAAGTCAAAAACGTGAACGCCTACCCCACCAACTCGATGGAGATTTTCAACCGTTGGGGCCGCCGGGTGTATTCCACGACTAACTACAACAACACGAGCAACTACTGGGGCACCGACCCCAACATTGCTTCAGGCATGTATTACTACCTCTTCAAGCAGCCCAATGGCGGCGTTACCCGCGGCTGGGTAGAGGTAATCAAATAATCCTGCCTATTGCGATACCAAAAAAGGCTCCCCATTAATGGGGAGCCTTTTTTGATTTTTGGCACAAGCCAGCGCTACATTTTTCGGCCGGTTGCCGGGGCTACCAGTCGCTGCCCGATAATGACGCGCCGGCCGGTGAGCGTGTGTAACATGGGCACCAAAATCTGCTCGGCATTGCGCTGGGTTTCGGCCAAAATACCCGATTGCAGGGCCGAGCGGCGCACCTGGGCTTCAGCGTAGCGGTAAGCTTCATCCACTACCTGGGCATCTTGAAAAAAGGTGTTTTCGGTGCTGAAAACGCGGCTCTGGCTGTGGTCGACCTGGAAGGTGCACAGCTCGGGAGCAGGCAGCAGCACGCGCACTACCGAGTCGCCCTCCAGCGTCACATCCTGGGGCTTGATTTTGCGCAAATCGAGGCAGCCCACGGCCTCACCACCCACGATGAGGGCCGCCTTGGCATCAGGTAGAAACGGGTACTTGGAAGAGCGCTTATACTCCACCACGTCTTTGAAGCGGTAGCGCACCAGTTCCAGCTTGCCCAGTGCTTCTACCTGCGTGAGTACCGTATTGTGCGTCACGGTTACCTGCGGCTCGCGGGCGGCAAGTGGGTTGAGGCCATCCAGCGCAGGGCCGATTTTGCGCCACAGAAATAGCCCCAGTGCCACGAGCAATGCGAGCGGTAACAGGCGGCGGAGCAAGCGAGGAAGCATAGGGAATTATGCGCTTTGGCTGGGTGCCAGCGCTGGTAATAGCACCTGCTCGCATCCCAACTAACTACTATGCCCCTCATACCCCAAACCAGCCGCTCAGGTTGGGGTACTGTAGCTTTGGGGCCGTATGCCACCTTTGCTTGCCCGTCTGCCCACCACCTTTTTGACCGCCGCCCGCCGCCTGTGGTAGGTGCACCCGTGGCTGCTGGCGGGGCTGTGGCTGCTGGTGCAAGCCGCCTTTTTAGTGCGCTACCACGGCCCCCACTTCGCGAACGACAGTGCGCCCTACCTTGAATACGCCCATAATATTGCCGAGCGTGGCTACTTTGAGCCGGGGCACTACCGGCGCTACATTCTATACCCGCTGTTCGAAAGCCTGTTTTTGCGGCTTGGGTTGGGGTGGTGGGGTATCGTGGCGGGGCAACTGGTACTAGCAGCGCTGGCGGCCCGCGCCCTATACGGGGCCACGCGCCGACTCACGCCGGGCGGCGGGCGGCGGGCAGCTGCGTTGGCCACCGCCTTATTTATCTTCTGGCCCGAAACCCAGCAGTTCAATGCGTACCTGCTCACCGAATCGCTATTCATTAGCCTCTCAGTACTAGCGCTGGCTGCTTTTGTGCGCACTAGAAGTGGCCGAATTCGCGATTGCCTACTGTTAATGGCGCTGCTGGTACTGTGCGCCCTGGCTCGGCCCAATGGCTTTGTGGTAGGCGTGGCGGCTGGCTTGGCCGGGTTGCTCACGCTGGCCAATCAGCCCAATCGGCGCCTTTTTTTGCTGGTGCTGCTGGCGCTGGCGGCGCTCAGCCCGGTGCTGTGGCGCCTGCTCAACTACCAGTTGGCCACTTACACGCTCATTGAAACCTACCAGCGCGGCGACCTCATGTTTTTGGTGAAGGAATGGGCTGTGCATTCGACGCAGCCACTACACTTGCCGCCGCCCGGCCTGTCGCCGATGGGGCGGCTGGCCTACTTCTACTGGCACAACCCCGTGGTGGGTTTGCGCCTCGTGCTGGGCAAGCTGTTCGTGTTTGCCTCCGGCCTCAAGCCGCACTACTCACTGTTGCACAAAGCCATGTCGGTGCTTCTGCTGTGGCCTTGCTACTGGCTGGCCGCCCGCGCCGCCGGGTGCGGCCAGCTGTGGCGTCCGGCACGGTTGTTTCTCGTGCTGGTGCCGGTGCTGCAAGCTGGCATTGTGATGCTTACTGTTGATGACTATGACGTGCGCTTCCTAGCTCCTGTATTGCCCTCTCTCTTTGTGCTGGCAGCTCTACAATTAACAACGCGGAATGAGCAATGAGCAGATTACGCAGCGTTCCTTATTCACTGTAAAAACCCAGCCCAGGCTTGTAGTCCGCCCGTGTGCACAGCCACGACCGTGCTGCCCTGTGCAAAGTGCCCCAGCGCTATTAAATCCAGTACGCCCGCCAGCAGCTTGCCGGTGTAAATGGGGTCGAGGAGCACGCCAAAATCGGCTTCAAACTGCCCAATAAACGCTCGTAGCTCAGCGGGCAGCTTGGCGTAGCCGCCGAAGTGATAGCTGGTGTGCAGCTCGTAGTTAGTCAGCGTCTGACCAACTACTGACTGCGTTAACTCGTCGATTTCGGTGCGTAGGAAATCGCCACCTTTCAGCGCGGCCACGCCCACTACGCGGGCTGGGTATTGCGCCTCGGCTAAGCCCAGCGCGAGGCCGGCCAGCGTGCCGCCCGTGCCCGCCGCCACCGCCACTGCGTCGAAGTCGGTATGCTGGCGCAGCTCGCCTATCAGTTCGGCCACGCCGCGTAGGGCCAGCGCGTTGGTGCCACCTTCGGGCAGCAGGTAGGCCGGGCCAAATCGCATCTGTAGCTGCTCCAGAAACTCCGGCTCGGCTCGGCGGCGGTAAGTAGTGCGGTCGAGGTAGTGCAGCTGCATGCCGTCGGCCACGCAGCGGGCCAGAGTGGGGTTGAGGACCTGGTGCTCCTCGCCGCGCACTAGGCCCACGGTTTCGAAACCGTGGAGCCGGCCGGCCGCCGCCACGGCCGCTAAGTGGTTGGAATAGGCTCCGCCGAAGGTGAGCAGGCGCGTGTGCCCTTGCTCGCGGGCGGCGAGCAGGTTGTACTTGAGCTTGCGGGCCTTGTTGCCAGGCAAGTCAGGGTGTAGCAGGTCGTCGCGCCAGAGCAGCAGGCGCACGCCGCGCCGCTCGGCGGTAGGGTGGAGGATGGATTGGAGCAGGGAAGTAGTTGTCATATGCGCAAAAAGCATTTGTCCTTGCGAGCGCCGCCAAGCATCGCACCCGAACGGCTCGTCCTGATGTGATTGTTTGGCTACGCTCGCAAGGACAAACGCTCCTTTTGCCTAGCTTACTTCTAGCTACGCGACTTCTTTGCGACGCGCCCCCACTACGCAGGCACCCGCCACCACCAGCAGCACGCCGATGCTCGAGGCCAGCGATACCGTATTGCCAATTTTATATTCTTTGGGCTCGAATACAAACTTGATTTCGTGGGCACCGGCCGGCACCTGCATGGCCCGCAGCACGAAATCGGCACGGAAATGGGGCACCTCTTTGCCATCCAAAAAGGCTTGCCAACCGTCGGCGTAGTACACTTCGGAGAACACGACTGTGCCCGGCTGGGCCGCCGAATACTTGTAGGTGAGCGCGTCGGGCGCGTAGTCGGTGAGGGCGATGGTAGCCGATGAGTCGGCGTAAGTGGCCGGCTTCACAGCTGGGAATTTGCTGGCGTCGAACACTGCCACCTGGCGAGCGTCGAGGTTGGTGAGGGCGTCCATCTCGGCATCGGGGCTTTGCACGGCGCGCAGTTCGCGCACAAACCAGGCATTGCCGAGGGCGTTGGCATTGCGGAGCACCTGCTCGGGCTGGCCGGGCTGCCCTTGCTGGCCCTGCTGGGCGGGCACCACTAGGTAGCGCGTGTTCAGCATGTTGAGCACGGGCGTTTTGCGGAAGTCGCCGTTGCTGGCAAACAGCGTTTGCAGGTTGGGCGAAATCTGGCGCTCAATCAAGTCCTGGTAGCGGCGCAGCTTGGCGCCGTGGTAGCCGCCGATGCTCTTGTGGAAGTATGAGGTGCGCGCTTCGTTGAAGGGGTTGCCGGCGTTGAGGACGCGGAAGCTCAGGTCTTTATCATTCAGAATCTGCTGGTCAACGAGGGAGGGCTGGAAGCTTTCCACGATGGTTTCGGTCTGGTAGTTTTTCTCGCCGAGGTAGCGCTTGTCCACCGTCCAGAGGTCGAGCAGCACCAGCGCCACCACCAGCGAGGCCGCCACACCGCCCTGGATTTTACCTTTCAAAAAGAAGTACAGCGCCGCCAGCGTGAGGCCCACAAAGAGCAGCCCGCGCCACACGTCCGAACGCAGCAAATCGGCGCGGTCGGCGCGCAGGGCGCTCAGCAGCTGCGGCGAAAAGCCCTGCTGCGTGAGGTTGTTGTCATTAGGCGAAGCAAAATCGAAGCCGAAGCTCAGCAGCCACGTCAGCAGCAGGAAGCCTGCCGTAATGGCCCCGGCGTAGAGCAGCTGCTTGGTGCGGTACTGGTTTTCGGGCGAGTCGACCACCACGGCTGGGGTGCCACTCGCCGCCCGCGCGGCCTTAGCCAGCGCCGGGTGCAGCGGCTCGGTAGCCGGTACCGGAGCAGTGCCAACCGGCCCATCCACCTCGCGGGGCCGCAGAATGCGCGAGAGCGCCAGCGCCGCCAGCAGCGGCATGGCCAGCTGCGCGATTACCAAGCCCATGCTCACGGCGCGGAAGCTGCGGTAGCCGGGCAGGTAGTCGAAAATCAGGTTGTTAATCGTCTCAAAGTTCTTGCCCCAAGCCAAGATAAAGGAGACTAGCGTACCCGCCAGCAGCCAGTAGCGCGTGCGCTTATCCACCACAAACAGCCCCAGCACGAACAAAAAGCACACCACCACGCCCACGTACACGGGGCCGGCCACGTAGCTCTGGTTACCCCAATAAGTGGGCATGGCGTCGAGCATGTCGGTGCCGTAGCCCGCCGTGCTCAGCTCGCGGGCCATGTTCGAATTTGGCCCCAGTGGCATGGCACTGCTGCCACCGTAGAAATTGGGTACCAGCAGGGTCATGGTTTCGCCGATGCCATAGCTGTAGGCAAAGGCGTAGTCGCGGTCTTGCTGGCGGGCGCTGGGCGCGGCGGGCTGGCCGGGCGCGGGCGGCAGGGCCTTCAGTTCCGAAGGCGAGCGGTTGCTGTATTTGCTGTACTCATAGGTAGTATAGAGGCGGCCAAAGCTGACGCCAATGGCCAGCGTCGTTCCGATGCCCAGCAGCACCACGCGCCCGGCAAAGTCGCCCAAGCGGCCGGCGCGTACCGCGCTTACCAGTTCAATGATGCCATAAATGACAACCAGCAGGCCCAGATAATACGTGATTTGGGGATGGTTGGCGCGCACGTTCAGGGTCAGGCCCAGGGTGAAAAGCGCCGCGCCCAGCCATTTATTCTGCCGGAAAGCCAGCAGCAGCCCGCCCAATACCAGCGGCGCGTAGGCCAGCGCCCACGACTTGGTATTGTGCCCAGCAGCCAAAATAGCGAGGTTGTAGCTCGAAAAACCCAGCGCCACCGCGCCGGCCACCGCCACCAGCGGGCGCACGCCCAGCGCCACCAGCAGCACGTAGCCGCAGAGCAGCGCCACAAACAGGTTGCTGACTACGGCGGGCAAGCCCAGGGCTACGGCCTTCTGCACGTACACAAACAAGTCGCCGGGGAAGTGTACCGAAATTAGGTACGTGGGCATGCCCGAAAACATGGAGTTGGTCCACAGCGGCTCGTGGCCGTGTTCGGCGGCCCACTGCTGCGTCTCGTGCGCGCCCCCCTGAAACTGGGTGATGTCGTGCTGCGCCAGCGTTTGGTGGTTGAAGACGATGGGCGCGAAATAGGCCACGGCCAGCACCACAAAAAACAGCACCGCCAGCACGTGCGGCCAAGCCCGCTGCCACAGCGGCGCAGGAGAAACAGGAGAATTAACAGCCATCGGGCGGTTTTTAACGAGTAGGCAATTGAAGCCCGAAGGTAGCGCCGGGGCGGGGAAGGTAGGCCAGCGTAACCTAGCCGCATAAAAGCGACCCGCCCAGCAGCGCCAGACGGGTCGCTTTTATGCGGCTGAATGCAGCTAGCGCAGCTTCTGCAAAATCGACTGCGACATAATTTTTAGTCCCTCATTTTGCTCGCGCAGGTTTACCTGGCGCACCTGCTCCTTGAGGCTGGAGATATTGGCCACATCGACCGACTTAAGGGCGAATTTGCGCACGCCTATATCCTGGTCGTCGAGCAGCTTGCTGAGTAGGCGCACGCCGGCCGTGCTGCTGGGCACGTGACGCAGCGCCTGGGCCGCCGCGATGCGATACACCGGGTCGCGGTGCGTGGCCACGGTTTGCAGGCCGGCTACGGCGGCTTCGTTGCCCATCAGGCCCAGGCAGCTAATGGCCTTGGTTGCCAGGCCCGGATTGGGGTCTTGGGCCAGCTGCGAGAGCAGCGGAATGTCATCATCATGCAACTGGCTGATGATGCTGGGGTAGTCGGGCTCATCGAGGTTGATGAGGCGCACTAGTTCTTCGCGGGTATGAGGCATGGGGCTGGGTGGGGCTTACACGGTGAATGGACTATTGAGCATCGTCTGAATTTCGGCGCCCACCAGGTCTGGTGGTGCGTTGGTGATGTTGTCGGTGCCATTGCCCGTCATCAGGCGGTTGCTGTCGTTTACGTGGTTGAGCCCCAGCACGTGGCCTACCTCGTGGGCCATGGTGTACACCGAGCAGTACGAGGCGATAACCGCCATGGGCCGGCCCGCCGGAAACGACGCGCAGCCGTTGAGCGAGCCGGTATTGAACGACACCGAGCGGCAGGCGTACACCACCACGTCGTTGGCCCCGGCATTGGCCCGGAAGTTAGAAAGTGCCCGCTGCTCAGCCGAGGGGTTGCCCAGGGTGCAGGTGCCAGTGTCCACGTCGTTGAGCGCCGCCAGGGTGGGGTTAGCCACGTTTAGCGTCTCGGTCGAGCGCAGCACCACGTTGATGCCCGCGTCGATGTAAATATCGCGCATCGTATTCACCATCTGCGCGATAGTGAAGCGGGTTGGGTTGGCTAGCACTTTCACGTGCAGATTCACCGTCTGCATCCAGGTATTGGTGGCCCAGGCCGCCGAGTTGTTGGTGCGGTAAATCACGGCGTTGCCATCGTCCTGCATGACCAGCCGCGCCCCGGCGTCGTGAAAGGTATTGCTCGACCACAGTGCCTTGCCATCCACATCGTACAGCACCAGGTTGCCATCGCCCTGCATGATGCACACCTGCGTGGGCTTGCCGTTGGTGTTCGAGGCCCACAGGGCTTTTTGGCCGCCCGTGCTTAGGTTTTTATACAGCACCAAGTTGCCATCGGTCTGCATGATGAAGGTAAACTTGCCGCTGTTCGAGCGGATGCTCTGGCCGGGGTTCAGCACCTGCCCTGGCCGCATGGTGTCGCCGGTGGCGGTGGGGCCGCTGGGCACGGGCTTTTGCACCGTGTTGCTGGCCCAAATGGCTTTGTGCGCCGCGTTGTAAATCACGGCGTTGCCATCGTCCTGCATCACTAGCGTGCTGTTGGCGTCGTGGAAGGTGTTGCTCGACCACAGCGCTTTGTTGGCCGCGTTGTAAATCACGAGGTTGCCATCGCTCTGCATACTACAGCGATTGCCGCCCTTGCCATTGGTGCCCGAGGCCCAGAGCGCTTTTTGGCTACCATTTGGGTAGCGCTTGTACAGTACCAGGTTACTATCGGTCTGGTAGATAAAGTAGTAGCGCCCGTTTAGTGAGGTAATACTCTGGTTGGGCGCAAGTGTCTGGTTGGGTGATAATCTGTCGGCCATTGCTGTTGGTGGGAATAAGGTGCAAGCCAGCAGGTCGGTGCTGCTGGCTCGTAAAGCTCTTATTTCCAGGCCCTCACTCGCATCAGTACTGCCACTGAATTTGCGGCGCGGTCCCCACCCGCCTTTTAAAGCCGCTTATTTTAATAGCACATTAGCCACCACCGGGAAGTGGTCGGATGGGTAGTGCCCACGCATCGAGTCGGTGAGCACCGCGTAGTCGAGCACGGTGCTGCCCCGGCTCACGAAAATGTAGTCGATGCGGTCGCGCAGCGGCGCATTGAGCTCGAAGCCGTTGAAGGTGCCGACCGGGCCGTAGGCGGGGCGCTGCGTGAGCAGGTAAGCATCGCCGAGCAGCGCTTGTAGGCTTTTGACCTGCTCGGTGTCGGGCGTCGAGTTGAGGTCGCCCACGCACACCACGGGCGCGTTTTGGGCGATTTCCTTGATTTTCTGCACCATCAAGCGGCCCGACTGGCGGCGGGCCTCCACGCCCTCGTGGTCGAAGTGCACACTGAAAAAGAAGAACTCCTGCCCGCTCTGCAAATCCCGGAATTTAACCCAGGTGCAGATGCGGTTGCAGCAGGTCGCGTCCCAGCCCTTGCCAGGTCGGTCGGGCGTCTCACTCAGCCAAAAATCGCCGGTTTGGAGTAGTTTCAGGCGGGCTTTCTTATAGAAAATAGCGGAGTGCTCGCCGTCCTCCTTGCCATCGTCGCGGCCGTGGCCCACGAAGGCGTATTCGGGCAACTCGGCCACGTCATTCAGTTGCCCACGCAAGGCCTCCTGGGTACCAAAAACGTCGAAATCGTAGTGGCGCACGAGGTTCTTTACCATTTCTTTACGATTGGGCCAGGCGTCGAGGCCGTCGCCCGCATTGTTGTAGCGCAGGTTGTAGGTGGCAATCCGCAAGGGCACCGGGGGCTTGCTGGCCGCCGCCAGTTGCGTGCCCAACAACGTACTGACCAGTAGAAGAATGAGTAGGCGCATAAACGGGTAGAGAAGGGAAGTAATGACAAGCCAAAAGGCCCGATTTGTGGCCAAAGTACTGCCGCCCGCCAACGCAACGGCAACCCGGCCGCCGCGCCCGAACTTTGCGGCCGCTATGCCCATCTGCTTTTCCGAACTGCCCGCCCTGCTCGGCGGCACCCTGCTACTAGCCCCCGCCACCGATGCCGCCCTGGCCACGCTGCTGCTCGACAGCCGCCGCGTGGGCCTCACCGAAGGCGCCGTTTTTTTCGCCCTGCACGGCCCCAACCACGACGGCCACCACCACCTGGCGGCCCTCTATGCCAAAGGCGTGCGCCTATTCGTGGTGAGCCACCCGCCGGCCAGTCTGGCGCCGTTTGCAGGCGCGGGCTTCGTGCAAGTGCCCGATACACTGGCGGCCTTGCAGACGCTGGCAGCCCGGCACCGGGCCACTTTTCAGGGGCCAGTGTGGGCCATCACCGGCTCCAATGGCAAGACCATTGTGAAGGAGTGGTTGGCCCAGGTTTTGGCACCCGATGAGGATATTTGCCGCTCGCCCAAAAGCTACAACTCGCAAGTCGGCGTGCCGCTGAGCGTATGGGAATTAGCGCCCGGCCGGCACACGCTGGGCATCTTCGAAGCCGGGATTTCGGAGCGCGGCGAAATGGCCCGGCTGGCCGATGTTATCCGGCCCACGCACGGTATTTTTACCACCCTGGGCACGGCCCACGATGCCGGTTTTACTTCCGAAACCGAAAAGCTGGGCGAGAAGCTACACCTCTTCGAGCGGCCTGGCTTCGAGCTGCTAGTGTACTGCACCGACCAGCCCGCCGTGCACGCCGCCGTGCACGCCGCCGTGCAGGCGCAGGCCATCCCGGCGCTGGCCTGGACGCGCCACGATGTGCCCGGCGCCGCCCTGCGCTTCCGCCTGAAACCCACCACCGCAGGCACCACCACCGTGCGCGTGCGGCTGGGCGAAACGGCCGCCACCGCTCATTTTCCGGCCGAGCACCTGGCCCTGCGGGCCGCCTCGCGCTTCACGCTGCCCTTTGCCGACGAGCCCTCGGTAGAAAATGCCCTGCACTGCCTGGCCGTGCTGCTCTGGCGGCAGCTCGACCCTGCCACTACCATCGCCCCCGCCGAAATTCAGCGCCGCCTGCTACGCCTCCAGCCAGTAGCCATGCGCCTCGAAATGAAGCAAGGCCGCCACGGCTGCTACCTCCTCGACGATACGTATAACAACGACCTCGCCGGCCTAGCCCTGGCCCTCGACGCCCTCAGCCGCCAGGCGCGCCCCGGCGGCCGTACCCTCATCCTCAGCGATGTCCTCGAATCGGGCCTTAGCGGCCCCGAGCTGTACGCCCGCGTGCTGGCCCTAGTACAGGCCCACGGCGTCACGCGCCTCATCGGGGTAGGGGAGGAGTTGGCTGCGCAATTAAAAGTTATGAATTATGAATTAAAAATTAACTCGTCAGCTCTGCAAGAGGAACCTGAGGATGCAGAGAGTCAATTCATAATTCATAATTCAAAGCTCATAATTCAAACCTACCCTTCCACCGAGGCGCTGCTGGCCGACTTACGTCCGGCCGATTTTCAAAACGAAACCATCCTTATTAAAGGCGCGCGGCGGTTTGGGTTTGAGCGGGTGGTGGTGGCGTTGCAGCAGTTGCAGCACGGCACGGTGCTCGAAGTCAATCTCGACGCGCTCACGCACAATCTCCAATATTATCGCCAGCGGCTGAACCCCAGCACGAAACTGATGGTGATGGTCAAGGCATTTGCCTACGGCAGCGGCTCCTACGAAGTAGCCAGCCTGCTCCAGTTTCAGCGGGCCGACTACCTCGCCGTGGCTTACCCCGACGAAGGCCAGCAGCTGCGCGAAAATGGTATCAGCCTGCCCATTATGGTGCTAAATCCCGGCCCCGATAGCTTCGAGCAGTTGCGCCGCTACCGCCTAGAGCCGGAAATCTACTCGCTTGAGCGCCTGCGCGACTACCTGCAAGCTGCCCGCGAAGCCGCCGACAGCCCCACGCCGCTGCCGCCACTGCACCTCAAGCTCGATACCGGCATGCGCCGCCTGGGATTCGACGAAAACGACCTGCCTGCCTTGCTAGAGCTGCTGGCCCTGCACCGCGCCCAACTACCGGTGGCCAGCATCATGACGCACCTCGCCGCCGCCGATGCGCCCGCGCACGACGATTTCACGCGCCAGCAGCTCAGCACCTTCCAGCGCATGGCGGCCGCTATTGAGGCTATTTTGGGCCGCCCGGTGCTGAAACACGCGCTGAACTCGGCCGGCATCCGGCGCTTCCCGGAGGCGCAGTTTGACATGGTGCGGCTGGGCGTGGGCCTCTACGGCGTGGAGGCTGGCGACGAGGCCAGCCACAACCTTCGGCCAGTGAGTACGTTGCGCACCACTGTGTCGCAGGTCAAGACCCTGCCGCCCGACACCACCGTAGGCTATGGCCGGCGCGGCACCGCCACCGCCCACGAGCGCCGCCTCGCCACGTTGGCCATCGGCTACGCCGACGGCTACGACCGGCGTTTCAGCGCCGGGGCGGGGCTGGTGCTGCTGCACGGCCAGCGCGCGCCCGTGGTGGGCTCGGTGTGCATGGACATGGTGATGGTCGATGTCACTGATATTCCCGAAACGCAGCCCGGCGACGTAGCCGTGCTCTTCGGCGAAGGCTTGACAATCAACGAGCTGGCTGAACGCATCAGTACTATTCCATACGAGCTACTCACCAATGTGAGCGAGCGGGTAAAGCGTGTGTTTGTGAGCGAGTAGAAGGGGCGCAAGCTTTAGCTTACGTCCCAAAGGGCTCGATTTGGCTGCCCGGCAACGCCCAACGTTGCGGCGCAGCTTCGCGTAAGCGGCTCATCATTCTTTCACACCTAATTTGTCTTTACCCATGAATAAGCCCACACTCGCACTACTAGCGGCTGCTACCCTCGCGTTTGCTACCAGCTGCAACGACTTGAAAAAGTCAGACGATAAAACTACCCTTGATGATGCCACCGCCGACACCGCCGTAGTGGCCCGCACCGGCCAAACGGCTGGCGACGTAGCCGCCAACGCTGCTAATTCAGTAGAAAATGCCGCCGATAAAGCCGGCGATGCGGTTAGCAACGCCTTCGACATCACGAAGGCCAAACTGTCGGATGTGAAATTTCCGGAAGTAAGCCTGTCGGGCGTCACTGTACGTGGCAACGACGACTACCAAGTGTACGGTGTTGACGAAAAGGTGCTTTTCGACACCGATAAAGCCACTATCAAGCCCAGCGCTGCCGAGGCCTTGAAGCAAATTACGGCTTCCATCACCCAGCGCTACGCCGGTAAAGACGTGCGCGTGCTAGGCTTCGCCGACTCGCGCGGCGACAAGAGCTACAACCGCGACCTAAGCAAGCAGCGCGCCGAGGCCGTAAAAAACTACCTCGTCACTACCAATAAGTTGCCCGCCGACCGCGTAAGCACCGAAGCTTTCGGCGAAGAGCAACCTGCTGCAAGCAACGCTACCGCCGCCGGCCGCCAGGAAAACCGCCGCGTCGAAATCGCCGTGAAGGTGAGGTAACCAAAATCGCAGATTCAATCCGGACCGCAGATTCAAATGGATTAAACTGATTTCGCAGATACGCTTGGCTGCGCCAAGCTGACTATGCTACCGGAATAATAAAAAAAGCCGCCTTTTGGGCGGCTTTTTTTGTCTCTGAATTGGGCGATAACTTACCTAGCATAGTCAGCTTGGCGCAGCCAAGCGTATCTGCGAAATCCGTTTAAATCTGCGGTTCGGGCCTTACTTGACGTACGCATCTACCTCGGCGCGCATCATGGCGTTGAAGCGCGAGCCACCGTTGGCGAGCGTCACCAGGTTCCAGCCGCGGCCGATGGCGTAGCTCCAGGTGCGGCTGTCTTTGAACTCGAACGTGGGGCGCAAAATCTGGCCGTAAGGCGTGTAGTTGTCCATGAAGTTGGTGGTGTAAAACTTGTCGCCGCTCACAATCCACTCCATGGCCACATAGAAGCCCTCTTCGGGCGCGGGAATGTTGTAGCTCGTCAGGTCCACCGTAAACCACTCGCCGCCACGGGCTGCCGACACTATTACGCTCTCGCCGAGCATGTCTGAGTTAGGCGAGCTGTAGTTGCCATCGGCCTTGTAGAGGCGCACCCGGAATGGCTCGCGCGGGAAGCCGTTCTCCCCGATGTAGAACGATACCGAGCGCACAAAGCCCAGCTTTTTGGCCTTCTCATTCTTGCACAAAAACGCGTATTGGCTGCCTGGCATACCCTGAATCATGCCTGCGCCGGGCGAATTGGAGTGTGCGCCCAGCATTAACGGCTTCACCTTGCTGGCCTCTACTACCACGTTGGCCAGGGCGATAGGCTGCTTCGGAATTTGAAGAATAACCTCCTCCATGTTGGCCCCGCGCTTCACGAATAGCGCCGTACGCTTATAACCCAGCGCCATCACAATAATGGAGTCTTCGGTTACTTTGGTAGGCATGGCCAACTGGAAATAGCCATATTCGTTGGTGAGCGCCCCAACTTGCTCCTCACGTAAGTTGATGGAGGCAAATGGGATGGGGCTCTGCGTCTCGGCATCGACCACGCGGCCCGTAATGCGGCCCTCCTGGGCATGGCTAATAACAGGCGATAGCCCTATAACGGATAAAATAAATAGTAGTCGCTTTAGCATATCGGTAAAAGCTAAAAAAGATGCTTAATGCACAAATTTAGTACAGGGTTAAATGAACTTCCGCGCCTTTGAATAAAAATAAACGCTTAACTAGTATTGAGCTGAAATAATTTATTTATTGACTTGGTAAAACCATATTGATAACAGATAATAATGACGATTATCATTTGCGGGCACTACTATTATGCAAATCGGAAGTAACTTGCGGCCATTATATAAGAGGCTATACTATCTAAGCTAAGTGAAAAATAGGTATCTACTTAGTATGCTACTATGGGGGTGCGCCATAGTACCGCGCAGCTGGGCCCAAAGCCCCGATGCAGCGGTAGTAGCGGTACACCCGCCGCCTGTCACTGTGCCGCCCGGCAGTAGCCCCTCACTGGAAGGCTTGTGGCACGGTAAGCTGCCGTTGCCAGGTGGAAGCTTGCCGCTGACTATGAGTATAGTAACACTTACGGGTGGTGGCTATTTCTCGGCTATTGACGTGCCCATGCAGAAGTTGAGCCGCGTGCCCGCCGACTTGCAAGCCCTAGCCGGCACCGACTCGGTGCGCTTGGAAGTAGCTCAGCTAGGCAGCCGCTTTGTAGCCCGCCTCGACTCGGGTGGCCTGCTGCTGCGCGGCACCTGGACGCAGCCCGGCCTACGCGCGCCAATGGTGCTGCGCCACACCCCGCTGCCTGCCGCCGCTACCAATGTTGCCACCCTCAGTCGGCCGTATCGGGAGGAGAAAGTGCTATTTTCTAACTTTGCGGCGCGCCTCAAGCTGGCGGGCACCCTCACGGTGCCAGCTGGGCCGGGCCCCTTTCCGGCCGTGGTGCTGCTCTCCGACCTGGGCGCGCAAGACCGCGACGGTCACCCCGCCGAGCAGCCCGAAAGTGGCCCCGTGGCCCACGCCTATCCGTTGCTGAGCCTGCTCGCCGACTACCTCACCCGCCACGGCGTAGCCGTGCTGCGCATTGATGACCGGGGCGTAGGGCAGTCGGAGGGTAATAATGCCACCGCTACGCCTGCCCAGCGCGTGGGCGACGCGCAGGCGGCCCTCAACTTTCTGCGCACCCGGCCCGAGGTAGACCTGTTGCACCTCGGCCTAATTGGGCACGGCGAGGGCGCCAACGTGGCTTTATTGGCGGCATCCCAGCCCCTGCCGCCCGCCTTCGTAGTGAGCTTGGCGGGCTATGGCCTGCCCGGCTTCGAAACCCTGCAAGCGCAGCAAACCGCCGCTTTGCAGGCCCAAAAGCTACCGCCAGCGCAGCTCGATATGCGCTTGCGTCGCCTCACAACCCTGGCCGAGCTGGTGCGCTACTCCACCAACCTCGACCAGACGCAGGCCATGATAGCCAACCTGCTGCGTCAGGACGAGCCCGACTTGCCGCCCGCCACCGCCCAGGCCCGCGCCGCCGCCCAGCTCACGCCCTGGCACCGCGCCTTTTTGGCCTTCAACCCCTTAGATAAACTCGAATCGGTGCAGGTGCCCGTGTTGCTGTTGAGCGGCCTCGCCGACGAGCAGGCACCGCCCGCCCAGCACCAAGCCGCCCTCGAAAAAGAGCTGCGCGATAATGGCAACCGCGCCGTAACCGGCCAGCGCTTGGCGGGCGTCAACCACCTGCTTCAACCGCCCACCACCCAGTGGATAGTGCTCGATGGCGAGCCGCGCCCCATCGTGGCCCCGGCCCTGCTCGAAAGCCTGAAAACATGGCTGGCCACGCAAACCAAGAAGTAATTTCGCATCTATCGCGCCGGCAGTGGAGATAGAAGCCCGCGCCCGCACTATCATTGTCGGCCGCCCGCAGAAGCAGGGCAAAGCCAGCCGCGAGCGGTGAGCTTGTGCTGAATTGGTAAGGGCTGTTCGACAATAGGTTAGGCGTGAATGAGAGGAGAGTATAATTTCGACTTGCTGGTCATGGGGCCGCTGGCTATGCTGCTGGTGCTGGCCCTGCGGCGGCTTTTCAACCTGCCCGAGCGCCTGCCGCGTTGGAACCGGGTGCTGTCGTGGCTGTGGCTGCCGGCCGCGGCGGGATTTGGGTTTTCGGCGGCCACGCACCACCGCGACCCGTTGGTTGGGCAGGTGTATATGCTTTTTGTGGGGGCACTGGTGCTGGCCACGTTAGTACAGCTTTGGCGCTATCGCCCGTCGCGCCCGTTGCTAGTTGCCGTGGGGCTGTTGTGGCTCACCAAGCTGGCGGCATTTGGGCTGGCGGTAGGCGGTTATAAGCTGCGAGCACCCTTTGAAGGCTATTTTAATGCGTGGCGCGGAATAGCTAACCTCGTCGTCCTAGGGGCCTTTTTCGCTAGTTCTAATCAAAAGCGAACGCTCGCCAAAGAGCAGGAGCAGCGCGAAGAGGAAGCTCGGGCGCGCCAGTTCGCGGCGGCCCAAAATGCCGAGCTGGAGCGCTTGGTGGCCGAGCGTACTGCCGCGCTCACCCAGCAGTCAGAAGAATTGCGCGATGCGCTGGACGAACTCAAGACCACCCAAAATCAGCTGATTCAGGCTGAGAAAATGGCGAGCCTGGGCGAGCTCACGGCCGGCATTGCCCACGAGATTCAAAACCCGCTCAACTTCGTCAACAACTTCGCCGAGGTCAGCGGGGAGCTGCTCGACGAGCTATCCGATGAGCAAGCCAAGCCCGCGCCCGACCTCGCGCTGGAAACCGACCTGCTGGCCGACCTTCAGCAAAACCTGCAAAAAATAACCCACCACGGGCAGCGGGCGGCGAGTATCGTGCGAGGGATGCTGGAGCACAGCCGGGCCAGCACGGGCGAGCGCACGCTCACTGACCTCAACGCGCTCTGCGACGAGTACCTGCGCCTGGCCTACCACGGGCTGCGGGCCAAGGATAAGAGCTTCAACGCGACTTTGCAGACGGACTTTGCCCCGGTGCTGCCGCTGGTAGAAGCCGTAAGCCAGGATTTGGGCCGCGTGCTTTTGAACCTGTTTACCAACGCCTTCTACGCCGTGCGCCAGCGCCAGCAGGTGGCCGCCGAGCCCGGCTACGCGCCTACCGTGCGGGTGCAAACCCGGCGTGAGGGCGCCGAAGTGGTGGTGCGCGTGCGCGACAACGGCACGGGTATCGCGGCCGATGTGCAGCAGAAGATTTTTCAGCCTTTTTTCACGACCAAGCCCAGCGGGGAAGGCACGGGCCTGGGCCTTTCTCTGAGCTACGATATTGTGGTGCAGGGCCACGGCGGCACGCTGGAAGTAAACAGCCAAGAAGGTGACTACACCGAGTTTGCAGTGCGGCTACCATTTCGGACGCTCAGCTAATTCACCTATAATAAAAGATATAGCATGGCTAGTGGCGGCGCATTTACCGAAACTATGATGGGCCTGGGGGTGGTGTATT
>Ga0265780_10001816_pt1 | contig 29552 bp, 27 predicted proteins | sample P1T30metagenome_FD_192432 | JGI IMG/M metagenome (GOLD analysis project Ga0265780, IMG submission 192432) | Plant litter microbial communities from East Loma Ridge, Irvine, California - P1 T30 | ecosystem: Environmental > Terrestrial > Plant litter > Unclassified | place: USA: California... | reverse complement strand
GAATGCTCTAAAAATTTAATATGTTAGTTATATATATACAGGTTTTTGTTCTTGAAAATCTTAGTCCTGCAGGACTAGCACTTCACAAGATAGGAGCTGCATACCCCTGTATTTTAGATTTTTTTTAAATAACTCCCCACTTACATAAGTAAGAGCTTAGTAATTCTAGAGTAATAATCTTAGTATAGATGCAGCTTTATATTGAAATTTTTAGAGAATTCTATCAAGTAGTTGTTGAGATAGCAGCGCCAAGAAACGCTGTTTTAACTAGTAAAATCGGCTAACCCACGCGCTGATGTGACCCACGCGCTAATGGAATACGTCAGCTTCTAATAAATACGTTATTGTCTATCCTACAACTAGTTAGTTATTCCTAGTATTACTAACGCCTTCTCTAGTAAGTTATAGGTTAGCTAAATAAGAGTTAAAGGCTAAATACTAATATATGTTAGGTTAGGCGCGCGTAAGCGCTAGAACTTAGAATTGTAGCTAGGCTAGAACGTTACCTAGGGTAGGTTAACTAAGCTTACAAATAGCAACAACGTCGCCACTGTTGGGAAACTCTCAAGCAAACTTCATGCGGCTTGTGGTTCAGAGATTCTCATTGGTTCATGCGAGCTGAACTTGCAGCAGTGAAGCCACAAACCTTTCGGCTTCTGGCAAAAGCGACTAGTCTCCGCGGCCGGTGTGCTTGGGGATCCACTTTGAGGAATCATCAACCGCCGGATAAGTAACCTGCGGAGCTCGACGCGAGCTTTGCAAGACAGACTGCCCTGTAATTGTCTGTCATACAATAAGCTTCCCATCCGCAGAGAGCAAGACTGCTATATACATGCGAAAGAAAATGTCAACAACGAAAGATCTTGAGATAGGGTCGCCCACGCAGAACCAGGACGGAGAACACCGCAACGAGTCATCCAGAGTAAGAGAGGAAGAGGAAGAAATAGAAAGAATACCTACACACCACACAACGCAGTCCGCACGAACCAAAAACCCAGTACTCAACATCGCCAGAACTCTCACGGCCCGCACGAATGCCTCCATCGTCGACCCAGGGCCACCACCTGACGGCGGCACAAAAGCCTGGACGCAATCAGTCATGGGTCATTTAGTCATCCTCAACACTTGGGGCATGATAGCGACCTTCGGCGTGTTTCAGCAATACTACACCTCTGAGCTCCATCTCGAGCCGTCTGCCGTGTCTTGGATCGGCTCCCTGCAGATGCTTGGTCATTTCGGCTTGGGCATGTTCACCGGCCGCATGCTCGATGCTGGATATTTCTACTGGAGTATCGTACCGGGCATGCTTTTGAGTGCACTCGGCATGTTCATGACCAGCTTGTGCACCGAGTACTGGCAATTTGCCTTGGCGCAAGGTATCCTCATGGGCTTGGGTTTTGGAATGCAATTCGCGCCGACGATCAGTCTTGTTGGCACGTACTTTGCGAAGAAGAGAACCATTGCGCTTGCGATTATGGCATCTGGCAGCGGTACGTAATCTCCCTGTACGAAAGGTATCTGAGACAAACACCGATACTGACTTCGTATGTGTATCTTAAGCGGTTGGTGGGCTGGTGTATCCGACTATTGCGCGACAATTGCTTCCGAAGATTGGATTTCCTTGGACGGTCCGCGTGATGGCCTTCATGATGCTGGCCTTGGGAACTTTCTACTCCTTTCTTCTACGACCGCGACTACCGCCAAGGAAAAGCGGACCGTTCTTCGAATTTAGTGCGTTCAGAGAGGCACCGTACAGTCTGTTTCTTCTTGCTGTCTTCCTGATATGCCTCGGCCAGTTTTTCGCTTTCTACTACGTTTCCTCGTTTGCGACGAACATCCTTGATCTACCGTATAGCACCGCGATCAACGTACTTCTCGTGCTCAATGGCATAGGCGTACTGGGTCGTCTTGTACCAAGCTACTTCGCGGATCAGTACTTTGGTTGTTATAACATGCTGATCCCCTTTACCATTGCGTCCGGCATCATTTTGTTCTTCTGGCCGCTAGTCACCAATGAGGGTGGTCTTTACGGGTGGACGATCGTGTACGGATTCTTCGTAGCCGGATTCCAAGGCATGTTCCCGGCCGTGCTTACCACCCTTACGAAAGACATGTCAAAAGTAGGAACGAGGAATGGAATGGGTCTTGGTATCATTGGGCTGGGCACTTTTATTGGGCCACCGATTGCCGGCGCGCTCATACAAAGCTACAACGGGAAGTACCTCGTGGCGCAGATGTTTGGCGGGGCAACTATATTGCTAGGAAGCGTCGTCCTCGTAATTGGTAGAATCAGCGTCACTGGAGCGAAGTGGAAAGTGCGAAGATGATGCAGAGTGTTGATGTGGGAATTGAAAACATCAAGGGAAGATCTGTCGAAAAACATCCCGAAATTTGATCAAGAGCCGCAGGGTACTGCAAACCTACTTCTCCCCCAACCTTCGGCTCTACTCATCTAGCTTGAAGAAGCCAATCTGTATTCTGAGACAAGTAGAGGAGATCCCGCAAACGTGAGCCATCAATGCAGCGATTGTGGTGGACTACGACACATGGTGTTATCACAACACTACTAAGAAATGAGCGTTCACAGAAGCTCTCATCATGCCAAAGTATCTCCGCAATTCATCACCGCGACGGTACTACCAACTTCTTGTCCTAAACTCTCGTCGCCGGCGCACGCTCTCATTGAGCAAGTCATTGAACATCATCAAGAACACGAGCATTCTACATGAAATGCTATGTCACGGCCCTCACTAAAATCCTAGTGACTGATGCAGCTCATCCGTGAAATCACAGCGGCAATATCGCATTGCATAGCTAGAAATCCTCAAGACAGGCAAAAGATGAAGCAAGAACACGGACAGTGACCGCAAGTCGACTGAGTAGTGAACAACATGACGAACTGGTTCACATTAGCATACATGCTCAAGGGAGTGAGTTGACATCATGCAGTAGCAGGCAGTAACAGCATTGAATACTAGATTGTGATAATGACTACTATGATGACTTCTTTCCTCGCTATTCTACATCATCGTATCTCTTCCATTCGATTTATCCTTTTATGCGCATCGTCGCCGCAATGCTCCATCCGCGCTATCTCATCAAGCCCAGATGAAATCAGATCGATCTTATTCAACTGTTCAGTGGTTTGTTAGATCGCGGGAATACGCAAGGATCTGACGTTCAGCACCATATCCTGTGGAGGCATAGTACCGGTTCCAAGTGGTTTCAACACATTTGCCACCCACCATGCGCTGTTCGACGTCCCGGTACTTGATGTCATCCCAGTGAACACGTAGACAGAGCGTCGTATCTTCCATGCTAGTCAGAGCGCACCACTCAACAACCAGTTTATCGACGTTGAATATGTCCTTGCGCAAGTGGGACGAGCCGTCATCACACTTCAGCCGCATGACCTTGTCCAGGATCTGTTGCATGCAGTCGACGAAGTGGATCATGCCTTGGCCGTACTTCTTGAGGGCTTGAAGCTGTTGGTCCTGCTCATCGTCCTTGAAATTCTCATCCTCGTAGAAAGTGAATGTAGCGGACGAGATGTGCAAGCTGACGAGCGGAACGAGAGCGACGGGAATTTCTTGAAAGCCAAAGCTCGGACGACTGACTTCGGGAAGAATATCTTGACGTGCTTGATGTCTCGGATGGTTGCTGGCATGTCGCTGCGCAATGGGGAGCTGTATGTCTCTGATCGCGTGTTCATGATGCCTTCGAGGAAGCGACACATGTTTCGGGTCCACTCGCCTTCGACTTCGGACTTGAGGAAACGGTTCGCGCGAAGGATGCCCTGGTACTCGCCGATATGGCCCTTGAATGGTGGCGACATGTTGGCGTAGACCTTCGCGCGGAGCTCAGCTGGTAGATCGTCCTGGAGGGAAAGGCCCTGGGGCTGTGCGACTGATCGCAGCATGTTGGAGGAGGGTGTGGTGATCAGTCATAGAGGTCGGCTGTGTGGTGATGCTACTGTTGGAGGGTGCGGTTGATGTAGCTGAGAGTTGTGCTTCTTTGGCAGTGGTGATGGGTCTCAAATGGGAGAGGTTGCAATTTGTATTAGATCGTTAGTGGGGACAAAGTGACGGTGTGAAAGTGTCATGTCACATGTCAAGGGCATTCACCAACTAGGTGCAAACCTTGACAAAAGCAAACGTTGTATCATGACATTTGGAGTTGAGCATTGTGTCGTCACATCGGACTGATCCCTCGATGCATGTTGATGATACAACGAGTTGTGCAGAACTACACTTGCATAGTGTTGCATCGAGAAAAGCGAACGGGATTCAAATCTCACCTCTTTGGAACGCGATCGCGATAACATGATCGTATGAGGACGATGACGAGACGGTTCGGCGCCTATGGTATAAAATGCTACACTGCTCTCTTTAATCTGGCGTAGTCTAACGTAAGATCTCGAACTCAAGACATGGAAAGAGGGCGTTGTGAAATATATAAGTCACACTCGGCATGTAAGTTCGTCCGGCCAGTGACATACCCCAATCCCAAACCATCTCTCTTTATACTTTAAACACTTTTAGGGCCACAATGAAGGCTCACAATCAATGGCTCCCTTTCACACGTTTCGACATCCCTTAATTGCACTGTGAACCAATCGTGCTGGACTTTTACAATCAAAGCCGGAAAAGCCAACATTGTGAACAGACAAGGGCGTGGACTTACTAGGTGAACGTACTTAGTGCGTCTATTGCTACGCTTACAAACCGCGCGAATTCCCAGTAATCAAAGTCATCGCTCATCGCTATGAAATCGGTCTGGAAAACCCTGCCTCCTTGGCCCACGCATGTGGAGCCAAAGCCTTCCGTCATCGACAAGTTACCAGCCGAGCTTCGCTTAGCAGCGTACTCAGCTCACATACCTGATGACTTCAAGGGCGACACCGAAGGCCTTCAAGGTGTCCTCCTAAGCTGCAAGCTTTTGAGCGACGAGATCAACTGCGAGCTCGTCAAGGTGTATCTAGCCAGCCTCAACGCTACCATTGCGCATGTATCAGCGACGTGAGATGCTGCCTTTGACGCACCTCTCCGGATCAACCACTCAGGTGCTACCCTCGCTAATATGTGCATTTCGGTGCAAATACCTAGCGGCGTCCTTCCCGAGGATCCTTACACGCCAGGCTGTGGTTGCTGTACGCCCTACGAGGGTGTAGAGAAGATCTGCCGCATTTGGAACACTTTGCTGCCCCTCCTGTCTTTTCGATCCAAGATGCTCGTATTTTCTCTATACACGAACGCTCCGACCAAGCGGCAGCGGACATGGCACTTAGCGAGAGAACTATCTTTGCTCTTGTGCTGCGGCGGCTTGGACGAGCCCACACCAATCCATTTTGGCAGCGTTCTGGCTAAGCGCATTGAGCTTGACTGGTCAGCTGCTGGCGGAGGCGACCTAGAGAGCTCTTTCGGTACTTGGGCCATTAAGGACACGGTTTTCGATTGTACTATAGACGGCCATGAATCCAAGTACGATATCGCGTTCAAGCATACAGACGGCAGCCTTACATCGCTGGACAGTGATTCACAGAAGCCCACGGCACCCGCATATTGCGCCTTCTGGAAGCCTCGCTGACGCGAGGCGTGAGAGCAACTCTTATTGGTCAAACGTAACGCGCTACTGGGATAACGCTAAGATCAAAGGATACTGATTTGTCTTTTTGTTAGCCGCTTAGCGGCGTTTTGGGTCTTGCAAAACAATGCCTGGAATTCCTCACATACCTGATGCGCCAAGCGTGGTTACTTAGTTCGAGATCTGAATTCATTACACACCTTCCCATCATATTTCTCCATCGCATTCATGTGACGTGTTCACTTTTCTCTTCTTCTCCTTCTGCCACTTCCTCACGATACCTTGTATGACACCATCAAATACCTTGGCCACATTGTACTTCTCAAAATGTTGACTCATCGCTAAAGCGTTGCGCTTATACTTCTCATCACCCAGAACTTCCTCGATACCTTCGCGAACCTGGTCGACACTGGGCCTCATGGTATTGAGGTTGACGCCGACTTGTTCCCAGTGGACGATCGCGTTCGTCAGATTCTTGTCTTGGCCTGTGCCGGCGAGGACCATAGGAATTCCAAGCTGCAGACTGTTGATGACCGCCCCGTAGCCGCCGTTATTGACCAAGACGTCAGTCTGGAGATATCAGCATGCCATTCGAAGCTATGAACACGGGGTGTGAGGTCGGAGATCGTACCTGCGGCAATAGCAAATTGTATGGAACGAATTTCGCGACTCGCGCGTTGCTTGGAATAACCAGATCTTTGACGTCTTCCACTTCCACAGCCACAGTAGTTGCCACCACCAGTATATCGGATCGATCCTTGAGAGCTTCCAAGGTGGGTATCAATAACTCGTTCAAATCCATTGCAAGTGATCCTTGGCTCACAGCAACGATTTTCTTGCCGTCTTGCTTTGCTACTGCGACGTCGGTCCACCACTCTGGCAATTCGGACTGTGTGTCTGCCTTCTTGCTCGACTGTATCGCTCCAAAGTAGTGGACATTTGGCCTTAGATCGCTTCTTGGAAACTCGAATTGAGGAACACCCATCGTCATAAGATGGTCCGGTACTGCTGACATTGTGTGGTAGATGTGCCAATCGTTCATCGAAGTTGCGCCAAGATTTTCCAACAGCTGCCAATAAGCTTTGCTCACCTCTCTGGTCGCATAGTCCATGTTCTCCGGTCGGTTGGCTTCGCGATGAATGGCGGTTGCATTCGAGCCCGATGCTGGAGGGGTACTCATGTAGAATGGATATGCGTCGTCAGAGTCGAGGGATAACGGATGGCAGCTGATGGCGAGACTCGCGTCGGGCGTCACACCGGGCGCTCCTAACAGAATGGGGTGATGACCTGCAAAAGGCGCATCGTATAGAGAAATAATTGGCTTCTCTGCTCCATAACGGTCTCGATGTGTGCGGAAGACTTCCTGAAGTGTGTTGTGCTGGTCCGGAATGCCACCGACCAGTGCTTTCTTCATCATGAAGAGCCCCTGCTCCGCGCTGCCCTCATCATACGCTTTGAGCTCCTCGTATTCCTCTTCCGAGAATTTGTCGGGTTTGCCTTGTATGGGGAAGAAGGTGATATTGGGATGCAAGCTTTTAACATCATCCTCGAAGATCTGGCCAGTGATAAGAGTTATTGGGTACCCCAGCTCAGCTAAAGCGACTGCGACCTTGGAAACCTTCTCATAATGCGACCAATGCGCGAAAGCTGTGACGACAAGCGGAGTCTCAGATCGAGATGGTGTTGCATCGATGAGGTATTGGTGAAGAAAGGGCACGTTCTCGGCGTACAGTTGTACTGAACCTACCGGATCATTAAGCAATTCAGGGTACCGAGTCTGTACCAAGACGAAAGCCAGAATCGGAACAAGCAAGATCGAAACCAAACGATGAGCAAAAGACATGATGGAATGTGAGAGACAAACCGCAAAGTACGTCCAAGGCTCTTAATATGTGCAAGACGTCAGGAACTAGAGCTGAACCCCGTGCTTGCAGCATTGTGAGCCTTGCAGCTTACTACCAGGTCGGGATGGGGCATAGCGCTGACTGGCCAAGTGTTTATAACCTCGTAGAAAACACCAAATTATTGGCGCGCCTATCGGCCTCTCCACCCACACTGCGTTACCAGCAGCAACAGCCTCGTGAGCGCGCTCGAACCAGTGCTTGGTAGGGAAGAACAGCTCGCAACCCGAGCAGGTGCAAGCTGGGGATGGGTACTGGAAACATCCGATAGAGCACGCAAAGATGCAGCTTTGCTGTCGTAAAAACGTGATATTTACGAGTGAAAAAGTGACGCCGGTGAGGTTTGCGACGCGACCGATTGCTCATCAAACCTTGAACTCCTCTTGGCACGCTAGCTTGGCTTGTCGCGCGTGCGACAGATCGGCATGGCCCTCATGCAACACCTCACCGACGATTTTTACAGCAGCACCGCTACTATCGCATCAAGGTCAACCATGTCGTCTATGACCCCAGCCACAGTCGACTCGCTCTCGTCCGCAATAGCCGCAATGTCGATGGATGTGGATAGCACTCCAGCTACGAATGTTACTAGCTGTACTGCAATCCTACCACAGCCGGAAAGTCGGCTACTCAGCTTGCCGACTGAGCTGCGTCTACTGATCTGCGGCTCTATGACACTCTCACCGCAGTACGCAGAAAGCCTCTCATTCCGTGGTGCCTACGCATCTTGCAGGCGGTTGCACCAGGACATGCGTGACCAGCTCGATCCTGGCCAAGATCTTCCTCGGTACATCGCGAGCAAGGCTGGGACGTGGGATCACCAACTTCACTCGAAGATCAAACTGGGGCAACCGCGTCCTTTTCTCGGGTTGATCTGGGATGTCACGATCCAAGTTCCTGTGCCTACCCGTCACCATTGGCAGCCATCATGTCACGAAGTAGTATCGTCGCTATTCAGCCTCTACCTTGATCGACTTCACATTGTGATGACAGGAAGCCAATTTCAAGCCCTGGCGTACAACGACATGAAGTCCTTCCGAGACTCGTACTTCATGGAATACGTGACGCAAGGCAAAGTCAACTGCCGGGCAGTCACTTTCACTATTGACTTCTTGTCAAACACGGATGGGGGACGCAAAAGGTCTACGACTATCGAGAATGTCGAGCCGAAGTCTGGTATCACGTACCAGCTGACGATGGTCGAAAGCAAGACTGGGAAGCAGGTGGAACGCACATTTGCCTCGGGATCGCGCTTCAAGTCAAACTCGCACGGCCCAACTTCATCATTCGATGGAGACGACTGAAGCACTCGCATCTCCGTGCACGATGCGACCTTCCAGAATCGCAGCAAGGTAGTGATGAACTGGATGCCCGGTTGAAGCCTTAGCAATCTGGACGAAGTAGATTCAAGACATAACATGACTGCGTCAGATAATCATTTCCTTGTGAACGGTGGCTCTTGCGCGTGTCCCTCAAGCACCACCTGACAAAGACCAGGAAGTGCGGCAATGGCAAGTGCCACACTGACCTGCGATCTCCACCACAGATGCGCAGACGCTGCGCTTCGAAACCACGCACACGCATTCCTACATCCTACGAGTTGCTTCACCCTAGCATGCCATAAAATCATAACCGGCATGCCACCTAGCCTTCGCAAACGCTCTTCCCGCGCCAGCTTACGCAGTCGTCATTCTGCAGCAACCTCGACTTCTACACGCGGAACGATCAGACGCAGACGAGTCCGGGTAGCACTTTTTGTAAAGCGCATTGTCACAAAATCGAAAAATTTCCAACATCGCACACGTCGTTCCAAGTCAACGAACGACAAATCTTTCAATACCAAGGGTTCGCACAAGCCACATGCCCTTTTCCGCGGCTCACCACCATCGTCAAAACGCACATCCCCGCTTCTCAACCTGCCATACGACATTCGGGAGCAAATTTACTTGTACGCCTTTGCCTCTGCCAAGATACGCTGCACAACGTGGAAGCAAGAAAAGGACTGGAGCGCACTGGCCCTGGCATGTCGGAAAGTCAAGACCGAACTTGACAAGATACCCATGCGCTTGCTCACCAGCCCAATCGAAGCTACATGGGCGAGTAGCGGTGCATGGTTCCCGATACACATCATCACGAATAGTCTGATGCAGGACTGAGATATAAACAATTAGTGACGTCTTTCTCGAACAGACCCTTTGCGCCTTCGTGCGCCATGGCTCAATCAAGCGCCTCCCATGATTGTCCATGTGTAAAATCATCGCTCATTTCCCAAGGCTCATCCACTGTTCCAGCAGTCGTCATCTCAAGTGTTCACAACCTTCTTTCCCTTCTTCTTAGCCTCAACTACACCGTCCCTCCAGACACGCACGTTTTCGACCGCACCGTACGGACCCGTCTTCTTCTTCAACAGATAGCCTTGGACCTCCGCCGGCGAGAAAATATCTTCTCTGGAATCTGGTCCGCGAAGCGCAAAGCTAATTCCGCGAGCTTCTATGGAGTAAAAGCCTCCTTGGGCGATGCAACAGCTTGCTGCAGCAGCTTCAGTACTGCGTCAGCGGACTTACGGATCTCATCATCTTTCTTCGTAACTGGCGCTTGGGGGGCGACTTTGGAGTTCCCGGCCGTGGTTGTGTCCTTGTCTTGTACAGTGTACATCCTCGTGAAGATATCCCAAACCTGATCGTGAGTCGCGAGAGTGAACTGTACCTGGAGGTCGATCCGACCTGGGCGGACCAAGGCGGCGTCAAGCTTCTGAGGGTGGTTGGTGGACATGATGAGTACGCGACCTTTGTGCGAGGCAGCCCCATCGATGACATTGAGCAGGTCAGAAAGAGTAATCTTGCCTGTGGGGCCTGCGCTGGATCTAGCGTTTGGCGTCGCAGACTCGCCCGTGACCTGGGAGTTACCGTCGTCAGGACCGCCTTCAGTGTTGGAGGAAACAGTACTAGAATCATTACACTCAGTGCTGTTTGCCTCTCCTTTGCGTCGGAGGGAGGGGAATCGATGTCTTTAAGAAGCACAATACACCGCTTGGGAAGGTAACCGAATAAGGTATTGAGAAGCGTTTCGGTAAGGCCTGCTTCACTCAGCGAGATGACATAGATGGCAAGACCGAAGATGCCAGCACGCGAGAAGCTCAATGATGTCTTTCCCTAATGTGAAAGACGCAAAGTCAGTGTACTTGTAACGCATCTGATAGATGACTCGAACGTACGGTACCAGGAGGTCCGTGAAAAAGATACCCGCGCCTGTATGGTATACCACGTGCCGCGTACCATCAAGATGTGGCGGGGTGCAGGTAATCATTGACATCTCGAATGATCTCAATCTTCTGTTTCAGTTCCATAGTGACGGTGTCAATAGGGCGCGAAGTTCGACAGCACTGGCGTCGCCAATGGATTGACTTCTCGTCGCCATCCTTCGGCATCGGGCGATAGACGGAGGTCAGGTTGGCTTCTCTTGATGGCTGCCAGTTCTTGATATGTTGGAGCAGGTCTTTCATGGGCTCGGTGCTACGACCATTGCAGTTGATGGTCAGTAGCTGATCATAACCACACCAGGCACCTCTGTTCACAATTCTCTCGCGTGTGAAGCGGAAGGTACGGCCATTGAGTTGGAAACAATCGGTACCATAGTTCGGCTCATAGCGAGGTGAGACACTGCTGGCCCACTTTTCGTAGTTGAATATGCCCATGTCGTCGAGAACGTCCTCGTTCTCCTCTTCTTCATTTTCGTCGCTCACATATTGAGACACAGCTCTCAAAGAGAGACTGACCTTGGTCATGCGTTGCTTGGATGCCCAACCTAGAATCTGAAAGAAGAGATGGTCGTCATCGTCAATCTAAATCTCTGAGGTCAGGTGTTCAAAGAACAGATAATAAAGCCAATAGTAGAGGGATTGAGCGCCTTGGAAGAGTCCATAGAAGATAAGATAAGCAGAGCCAAGAAGGCCAATGTCCATGCCAGTGAAGCTGAAGATGACCTTTGAAATGATGCCGTAGCCAGGTATGATAGCCTCCATGACGGTCGAAGGGAGGCTACTGAGGGTCAAAGTAGAATTGTTCAATTGAGACATGAAGCTTTGGAGCGCTGCAAGAGCCATCTTGAGATTGAGTGTAGCTGTTGATGGTAGATGACTGGTGGGCTGGGGATTAAGAGGATATATAGTGCCCCAGGAGGGTACCATCGGCGTAGATTACATCATCGACTGCTAAACACTTCGAACGAAACTGACGGTGGCTGTGAAGTGCTGCAATCGAGGATCGGTAAGGTCTAGCGCCATGTTGATTGTTCACCCATGACCACCAAACCATCTTCCAGAGGCATTCGAGATTGCGCGGGAGATTCTGATTGTCTCGATCGCCGATCACAAACACAGAGTTGTACTCAGCGAAGCTGTGGAGCGTGCTAAAAGACATTTGCGGGAGATCTTTCCGGTGCTTCTGTTTGCACGCTCGGAGATAGCGATTGCAAATAACAGAGCATGCTAGAATGAGCAGGTTCTTATGTGTATACATGGCTGACTCCGACGTGAAATCGTTGACGTCGTTGGAAAACAAAGCGCGTGATTCGAGACGCGTTCTTGCAAGCAGTCCGCAACTTATCGTGTTGTGGCCGCTGCGTCAATATCATGGATTCGAGCTTGAGATAACGCAAAACCCTTAAGAAAATTAGGCGACGTGCAAAATTCCAATGTACATTAAATATATGAAAGAGGCTGTGGTCATGGCACGAAAGAGGAAGCTCGTGGCATAGCAGAGATTACCACCTGGGACCACCTTCGATTCATGTCATTGCATGTTCGCTTCACGTGCAAGTCGTGGCTCGCTTCTAAGCTTGAGGTTGCTACCTCCCACACAGTCAGAAGAAAGGGGTTTCTAGCACTTGCCATGTTCGGCATTGGATTCGAATCTCGCACAGATACAGTGGTCCTCCTCCCAGCTATGAAATGGGCCATATATTGCGAAATATTCAGTCTGTGGCCAGCGCCGCTACGCTACCTGTAGTGATGCTTAGAGCAGACGTGTCACTACATCTCAAACTGACTACACTCACCTGGATCTCAACAACAGCGGGCGTCCCCAGACGACATCGACAAAATACCTACCGTAAAACCTATATTTTTCGTAGCTCGGTGGCGCAGTCTCTTTTCCCAAAGTGCGCAATAGACTTTTCACACCACGCATTTCTTCCAAATCTCCACGAGGTTATGTACTCGTAAGGAATGCGGTAGAACTCTAGTGACATTACGCCCGGTATGTCGCCTTAGATACGTCGCCACCGCACGAGATACGCGCCAGAACGTCTCGACTGCGTCCGTCCGCAGAGTCACGGATGCATCATCTCGGAGCTTGAGATGGAGAACACCGAGCGCGTGTCTGCGAAGTGCTGCTCCATGATTTTGTCGATTGCGTATTCAGTCGCTTCGGGGTTGGTGGTTGATGAGATCACTTTACAATCTTGGAGTCAACAGAACAGGAGGCTTCAATTGGTACACGGGTCTCCCACCAACCGCATACGAAGAGCAGGAGCCAATTGCAATATTTCCATTCCAAAGCAGCCCAGACATTGGTGGCTCGAACGGCTGGCGATGCCCATCACTTAGGAGCTCGACCTGCAACGTCGATGATACCAACGAAATACCAAGCGACAGATCCAACTGGGCGCCATACGGAAGTCCTGTGCGTCATTGCATTGTTGAACAAGTCCCAGAGTTTTGCAAGTTGCAATTCAGCTTCCTCATCGCGGGCATAGTTATTGCAGCAAACTTCGTAAAAGCAACTTGCATGACTTTGCTGCTTTCACTACCGAGATACAGAAGACGCACAGCTCTGGTAACATTAGAGGATGCAATATCGACTTTTCTGGAGCGGCCTGATGAGACAACACGTGGCAGGTGCTTGCAATCGGCATTGGAGATCGAGCACTATTTTAGCTAGAGTATCATCGCACGAGGGCCATCCGAGAGCATGCGCGACTTGACGGTAAAGCCCGAGATGTTCACAAACGTTAGCGAAAGATGGTCAGCGACTCCGAGCGCTGGCACATGGGGCGCAACCTACTCTTTGTGAGTGCGCACTTTTTCAGCGCGTATCTCTCTTGCTGACTTGACTACTAGCTACTGCATTGCCATATTTACATGCGGACTATGCAGTGTCTGGTCCATGAGAACAATGCTCAGGGACCCTGCCAAACTCTGGAAAGTCGGATTCGGTACTGTCAAGGGCAAGAATCTGCTCGCGATCGATACTTCTCTCATGGGCAGTGTTCTTCTCGCCAACAGCCCTCAAGTGGTCCTTTCGTACTTGTATCTGGCGTTCAACACGCTGTACACCAACATGTTCATTGCGCAGGAATGGGCAGGGTACTGCTACCACCGGAAGACATTGCGCGTCACCGCTCCTGTTGGCCAGCAGCGTGACACATACTGGCTCAGCGTACCATTCCGGTATGCCATTCCGATGACCATCGTCTCTGGTCTGTCCCATTGGCTCGCGTCGCAAAGTCTGTTCATGGTACAGATTACGGTCACAGAGAATAGTAAGGGCGGTCGGAAAGTCTCAGCTTCCGACTCAATATCGACGTGCGGCTTCTCTCCATTCGCGATCATCTTGACTACAGTCACCGGTACGATTGTTGCCATGGGTGGACTTGCCATAGGAAGAATCAACCTTCCGAGCGGTATGCCGGTGGCTGGCAGTAATTCTGCAGCGATCAGTGCGAGTTGTCACCCGCCAGATCATGGTACAGACGCGCATCTGAAGCCAGTCATGTGGGGAGCTGTATCGCATGGCGTAGAAGATGACATAGAGATTGGGCAAATAGGGCACTGTACTTTTTTGAGCTTGTATGTGAAGCCACCAGTTCCCGGGTCGCACTACAGCTGAGCTACGCGCTACGGATACACCTACTGGTCACGAATTGACAAAGCTACCCGTTACAAATTCACTGAGGATTCTCCTGGTCACGGATGATACTGAAAATGTCGCTTATATTGTGCGAAGTAGGTAAAGTGCGCTCGCTGAGCATATACAAAGAATTGAAAGACACCATTCGTCACCTGGAACGATCAAAATCGTCGTCCCTTTTTCTCCCCCGATATATTCCGCCATATCATCGTGAAGGCTTCCATGGGCTCCTGGTCTAGTGGAGGAACGCAGCGGCTATCTGAGCGATGTCACGGGCATGGCGACGGATGTACATGCCGCACTTGGAAGGATCAGCGCTCGGAGCTGGGCTCTGCGCAGGCTTTGAAGGGGTGCTGCTAGAGACAGGTGCCGCGCTCGAGATTGGGGTCGAGACGGGGCTGGCGACGGGGGAAGCGTCCTCCTTAGCAGGTGTGGTTGCCGAAGTGTTTGGTGTGAAAACCGCAGGTCCAGGGCCCTTAGCTGGGTAGTTCTTGTTGTTGCTCCAGACACTGAAGTTGACTTCCGGGTCGTTGACCTTGTAAACGCCAGGGATCTTCACCGTGTTGCTGGGGATGCTACCGCTTCCGCCAGAGACGGTGACCTGAGCGCAGCCGTAATAGAATTCGGCTTGTCCATCATGTGCGCCGTGCAGTCCGATGTGCTCAGAGCGGATGAGGTAGTCGCCGTCTGGGATGCCCTGGGGGATCTTGAAGCTGATTCTGTCCTTGGACCAGGTGCACCACGCATCCTTCTTGATGTCGCCACTGGGGTTGCAGATGGTCTCCTGGTGGATCTTGAACCAGTCACCCGAGCCGTCGTATGAACCAGCAGCGCCAGGTGCTTTTGACATGTAAACTTGGCCAGGGCCTGGGTGCTCCATGCGTGCCCCGACAGCAATAGTCATGGCGAGGGAATCTCCAGCCTTGACCTTGGCGGTTGCCTTTGAACCCTTGTTGGTTGCTCCGACATTGCAGCGGAAGTCGATGCTGTCTGGTGTCGTGTTGTCGAAGCTGTTCTTCCACTTCGTGGGCATGTACGCGATGGGACGAGTGTTGGAGCGAACGAAGTCAGCCGACGCCTGGCCGTTCACGACAAGTTTGTCGAAGAAGTAATGGGCATTGGCCATGGGCATCAAGCTCGCAAGGAGCGCAACGGTGGCAGTTTGGTACATCATCTTGATAAGTGGTTGGTGGGAGTGGATAAACGAAGGTGTGATGAGCTCGGTGTGAGAACGAAAGACTGGAGTGAATGTAAAGAATGACAGGCCGAGCTGTAAGAGAACAAGAAGTGAATGTAAGCTGATGCTGTGATGTCTGGCATTGTCGTGATGCCAATTGTTCTTATACTAATCGCTGCTTTCACCTCAGGAGGCCCGAGGCGCCCACATGGCGCCAAATTGTGCAATTGCACTGTTTTGAAACGCCGCCTCGAATGAGCGTTCTCGTGATGTTTGTCTTAGAAGTCTCATGTGAAATTGCACGGGAGGAGGCGACAGCCACCATCTTCAAGGGTAACCAGGTTAGTGGAACCAACCAAACACTTTGACACCTGCACACTTGATGCTTGTCGTAAAGACTGTGCTCCGTAGCTCCAGAACTTTCCATGATGACTTTGCATCAAGTTGTGGAAGCTTTGGGAAACTGTGCAGGACGATTTTGCATCTCACATTTGCCGTTGCTCGTTCGCGTCTGTACAGAATTCGATCTTGCTGTGGTGACGCGAACTTCAGCGGGCGTACCGACAGCGCGTGAAATGCAAGTTGTGCAGCTCATGCTCGCGAAGCGTAACCTGCCCAGCCCGGGAACATGTTTCGTTTTGATCAAGAGATGCCGTTCTGGAAGACGGCAAGGCCCTCTAAGCCCAATTTGGTCGTGGCGCAACTGTCAAACGCTTCACCCCACATCGCTTACCCGCGGCCAAGAGCCATGTTTCAAGCATTGTCGGGACGGAAATCTTGGCTCGTATAATGAACGTTCATGCCGTTTGTACTTACGGTAGGGAGGTACGCTGGACTGACGGCGTTCACGGCTCTATGGCAGCTCAGAGCGCGTGGAAGCCGAATTCTGGCGCCGTGGAAGATCGGGAGATGGCGTCGTGGAAGATTGGGACAGACCGGTATTAATCACCGTCTACCAAAAAGTATGACAAGCAAATGGCATCGGACCGTCACAATAGTCTTGCTCAATGCTGAGACCCGCTCCGTTGAATCGAGATTACAATAAGTGCGCCAAGCGTAGATTCTGTTTGTTAAGTGTCCGCGGCGCTGCCCTGAATCATGACGGAGCTGATAAGGTATCGATTCATGCATCATGGGATTCGTGGCGCTTGCGCCGTGCCTCATGGACTTCGCGCAACGTGCACAGGACGGAACACGGAGCGGTGCACAAATCTTTGACTCCTTACCTTCCTATAGAAGATGGCTTTGACATTTGTCTTCGCCTGTTAGACACTGGAATTCGAAGTCAGCCACACTTGTCAGATTGACAGTCTCAGGAGCGAACTCACGGGATTGGCGTTTAGCAGGGCGGGTAGCGGTGTGTCCAAGTCAAAGGCAGGGACATCTTAAGTCTTCTGTTATTAGGCTTTCTCAATTGTCGTTCTTACATTACTGAATTAACGCTACAGCGTTCGTTTATTGCTTTACTTCACGTCGCAACAAGCATCTACAATAATTTGCTCTTGTTCACTTCAGCGTCCTCGCCCTCTTCCTCTTGTCCCCACCATACGTTCCATTGCCCACCCCACCAACGTCCGTATCCAGCACTGCGACACTCAACTGCGGCAAGCTGAACTCGAAGGTACCACTGCTCCCCGCCGAAAGCTCCGTCACCGTCGTCTCTACAATGTTCACGCCTGTAAATGGATCGTTGTACGCAAATGGATCGCCTCCGGGGTTCGTCAGCACCGTCAAGCTGGCCTTCGTACCAGGCGTCACGCCCTGAAAGTGCACTGAGACCGGAACGGGAGCGCCATCAGTAGTGTTGTACGCAGCGCCCTTCCACACCATTGCGTTGTTGCGGTTCTCATCTAGACCTGCGCCCCAGTATAGTGGGCCGTAAGAGCTGTTCGAGGAGGTTGGAAGCGTGTGAGTGATTGGGTGGTGCGCAAACAAGCTCCAGCAGTACCACGTCACGGCCTTGGTCGTCATGTTAGGGTCGGCGGTGAACTGCACGATCGTAATGGGCCACTCGAAGCTATTCTCGTTCTTGAGAACAGGCGCGTAAAGCGTCATGGGGATGCGGTCTGAGTTGCGCTCGTAACCAATCAAAGAGACGGCCTCACCGACGGCGCCGATCCACCATGGGTAGGGGTTGAGCTCGTCATCCCAACGCGTTCCGTTGTTGACGTGCGTGGCAGCGACTTCACCGATGATGTGGCCGTGGTCGTTGTCGAAGCGGTTGAATTCGTACACGAGCTCGTCGGGCTCACGGTAAGGGTGGTAGTCGCCGAGCACATCAGCAGGGACGATTTGACCTTCTACTGTGTTGGGGCCGTAGATTGGGGGTGTACCGGCCGGGTCGCTGGACGCGCTCGATGAGATAATTTGGATGTGTGGGTATGCGTCTTTGATGGCGTTGTAGAACATCATGAATCGGTAAGCGCGGTAGGAGTTCCACCCATCAGGGTATCCGGCAAGCCAGTCCTCGTTGCCGATCTCGACGTAGTTAAGCTCGAATGGCTCTGGGTGACCAAGCTCCGCGCGGCGAGCACCCCAGGTCGAGTTCACTGGGCCGACTACGAATTCGATCTCGTTGAGGGCATCGTCGATGTAGGGCTGGAGGTCTTCTTGAGGAGTCACTCCGCCGTCAAGAGCGAGGCCGGCCCAAAGACCGATGGCTGACAATTATGTCAGTGGGACTTATCAACATGTGCTGCGCTGCAATAATACTGACCGATGTGCAGATCCATATCTTCCGCCCACTCTAGGTACTCCATCAAACCAAGACCGTGGGTCTGTTGATATCCCCACACGCCGGCGAAGCCTACACGGTCCTTCAATGGGCCAAGACTGTCCTTCCAGTCCCACCAGGTCTCATTGGTAAGTCCCTCCAGCATGTTGCCTCCGGGGAAGCGCATGAAGCTCTGTATAGCACGCGTTAGCAACGAGCTGGTTATCGGGATGGCGCAGGAAGACTTACAGGATTCATATCAGCAAGTGCTTCCGCAAGATCGATACGAAGACCGTTCTTGCGGCCCTTGTATGTCGGTGGGAAAAGACTGATCAGGTTGAAGTCCAGTGCGCCTCCAGCCACACCAGACGGATTGAAAGTGATGCCGAATGTGTTATTCGAGTTTGGCGCATTCCGGGTAGGAATGAGCTCAAAAGTGTGCTCGGTCCACTGGTCCGCCACCGCCTTTGACGGCACCTCTACTGAGCCAAAGCAATCGGCAGTAAGGTTGGAGTCGAGCGATGCAGTGAAAGTGCCATTGTATGCACCCTTGACCCAGAAAGAGCCTGTGTAGGTCTGTTGCTTGACATCCATACCGAAGTATCCATCGTTCCTGAAGCCAATCCTGCCTGTGCTGGTGCCATTGCCAGTTGCAACGCGCATCGAGGCGGGCAATGCCTTGGAGAGTGGCTCCGTCAGATTCTGGATTGTAAGGCTCGCGCCATTGACTGGGAAGTAATGCGCGGTGGATACAGTGAAGTTGCCAGAGTACTGAAACGCGCGGTTCTGGACCAATTCGGCGTAAATTCCTCCATCACCCGAGTAGTTGATGTCCTACAGAATCAGCTTCACAACATCACGGTTCTGTTCTATCATCTCACCTCGTGAAGGAAGCCATAGCCATATGGGATCCCGAATTTGCCTGTGACATTGCCACCCGTCGACTGCACAACAATGTCGACCGCGAGGGCCGAAGCCACACACGAAGCGGCAACGAGAGCGCTAGGGAACATCATCGTGACAATTGAATTCCGCGCGCGTGTCGATGCATCACAATAGGTACCAGCTCACCTTATAACTCCTCAGTTTTTTTTTCACTTCGATCTCAGCATTTGTTTACCCTGTGCCTACTTGGCTAGCGGCTGGTAAATAGACGATCCACGCCGTTCGTGCGCATCTTCCCCGGCGGATGGTAGTTTCTCGAAGAACGACCCCGGATGATGGACGTCATTAGGCGATAGAATACGGAGAGCTAGGGCGGCAATTGGAGGATTCGTGGAAGCACCCGGTGGGTTCCTGAGCGGAAGAATTGCTACGGCTGCAGATCCATGTCGACCCCTCCTTCACATGAGCGCGAAGAGGCGCTAGCGAGCTTTACGACCGTTTCCAAGACCACGCCACGATGGAGATTTGGTGGAGAGATTTCGCGGAGGTTTAGTTTGCGGGCTTGGTGGGTGTAGTTTGGAGGTTAGCGGAAACGTTACTGTTTTCGGTGGAGTGGTGACCGAGGTAGATCGCGAAGTTGGAGCAACGTCAGCCAGTTGCTGGGACAGACAACCATCACTTCAGCATGATCTCGCGATAGTAGATGTAGATTGCCTACATGCGCTTGGTACCATGAAGCTTGCGAAGCGAACGGTACCTGCAGCAGCACCATACATGTCGGATCTCCGCAACACCACCGGAGTACATCGAAAACGCCGAACATCGACGGCGTGACCAATAATGTGCATCGATGGAGCGACTCGTCGTGCTGTGCTGCGTCTCGAAATATGTGATAAAGATTGACGAACATGCGGTGGAAAGAGTGCCGATGGCAGCCGCAACGGGGCTTCTTCGGATCTCCGATCTCGGATCAATCCCGTTCTGATACAGCTTTCACCGCGAAGAAATCAGCAGCTGAGCGAAACATCGCGCGATGAGCAAAACTACAGTCTTCAAAAACGGCCGAATCTTCGAACAGGCAGCTTCAAGAAACGAGGCAAGCTTCCAGTCAAGCTTAGTGGTTCAGGATGGCAAGATCGCGTATGTTGGCCCTTCGGACGCCCCAGAACTCCAGTCATACAAAGATGCCGAAGTCAAAGATCTCGGTGGACACCATGTGCTGCCAGGCTTCATCGATGCGCATATGCATTTCCTCCTGCTCGGCCAATCGCTGAACAAAGTACAACTCGACGGCAGCAGAAGCTTGGCGGACATTCGCGCACGAATCACCTTGTGGGCAAAGGCGCATCCTGATAAGGACCGAATCCTGTGTTCAGGATGGATGCACAGCATGACGAACAATGAGGCTAAGGCCAGTATGCTGGACGACCTGGATCCGCGACCGATATACATCGACTCCAAGGACCTGCACTCATGCTGGTGTAACAGCGCGGCATTGAAGGAGATGGGTGTGCAAGAGATGGAAAACCCAGCTGGTGGCACCATTGATCGTGACGAACATGGCAATGCATCAGGATTGCTGAGTGAAGCATGCATCTTGCTAATTGTTTGGCCATACCTCGCCAGCGTTCTTCCACTCGAGGACAAAATGGCTGCTCTCCGAGCAGCGATCAAGGCATATCACGCAGTGGGCTGCACCGGCTGTATAGACATGGCCATGGACGAGAATGCCTGGGAAGCCATCCTCGCGCTGAGGGAAGCTGAGGGTGGTTCCTTACCAATGCGCGTAGCAGCGCATTGGTGTATAAACCCTGGGGACGGTGAACAGCACCGGATCAAGCAAGTCGAAAGAGCTATCGAGCTGCACAAGCAGTTCAACAACCAGACAAGTCCAGATCTGCGCATCGTAGGCATCAAGATCATCTGCGATGGTGTCATCGACGCCTGCACCGCCGCACTCGCCGAGCCATATACATCGGATGCTCACTTCGAAGGGCCCATATGGACCCCTGGAATGCTCGATCCCGTCGTCAAAAAGGCATGCGAAGCAGGTCTTCAATGCGCCCTCCACGCCATTGGCGACCAGGCCGTGCACAACGCCGTCAACGTCCTTGAGAAGCACGGCAGACCCGGCGAACGTCACAGAATTGAGCACCTGGAGCTCACGGCGCCCGAAGACGCGAAACGCCTGGGCCAGCTCGGTATCACGGCGAGTATACAGCCAGTTCACTCCGATCCAGCAATTTTGCGCGCATGGCCAAAGTTGCTCGGCCCAGAAAGATTGAAGCGCGCGTTTGCGTATTCTGATTTCGCCGATCATGGTGCGTGTCTGGCGATTGGCAGCGATTCGCCGACTGCACCTTTTGATCCGTTACCGAATCTGTATGTTGCTACGACAAGAAAGTCGGCGAGAGAACCGCAGGGGAAGGATGAGCCTGTCAATGCGGAGTTTAGGTTGAAGTTGGCGCAGGCTGTTGCGGGTGCGACGAGTGAAGCGGCGTATTCGTGTTTTGCGGAGAAGAGGGTGGGGAGTCTGGAAGATGGGAAGATGGCGGACTTTGTGGTAGTAGACATGAAGTGGAATGGCGAGGAGTTGTTGAATGCGAGAGTGAAAGAGACGTGGTTTGAAGGAAGGAGGGTGTACGAAGCGTGAGATCGTAGTAGAAGTGACCAGATCAAATCGACTTCGAATGGGACGGTCAGGAGGACAAGAGCATGATCTCCAACTGGACGCCGTACTGCCATAAGTAAATTCCAAAAGTGCTCATACTCTTTGAGTGACTAAGAGTGGCGTTTAGGGCATCCTCAAGATTGCTCCCGTAGTTACGAGACCTTTCGTAGTCTTTTCAAGACGTTCATTTTCTGATCTTTGGACCAGGCAATGTCGTGGAAAGCTGAACATCTCGTGGAGAAATATGGGCCAGGCAAATGCGGGTGGGTTAGAAGTCGTGTGTCCCGGCTGCCGGGAAGCTTAGGTCGAAAACGCGTCATTTCAGCCAGGCGCGTTTCTCTTTCCTCATCTTCGCAACACCAAATGCCAGGTACACGCAGCGCGCCACCAAAACTCCATCTCTGTGGGAGATCGTTCCCAGAAACGCTGATCGTCAATATTTACGGAACTATAGTGACGATGCTGTGAACGATGACCACGTACCCGTCAAATGTGCGATGTCGCTCCTGAACGGGAGACGAACGACCTGATGCCACGCCTACTCCTCGATCGAAGTAACACGCACGATGCATCTATCGACAACCAGCCATCAAATTCCACATGGGCCTCAGCCGAAAATCTGCCCTTCCGGTGCAAGCCAACACAGCAACATACGCGACCCCTTCGCTTAAAAGGTCGGGCACAAATAAGGGGCGTGGAGAGGAACATGGCGGCGAGGAGGATGATTCGACATCTTGTCAATTGTAAGACACATCTCGTCTACTGAACTTGGTGTCGCGTGTCGCGCCTCCATGTCGTGCAACGAAACAGCTTCAGTTGTGCCTAGATCCATGATTGCATGCGACAACATCGTTCCTTCTGGCACCCTTAGATGGGCCCACTCAACGCTTTGTGTGTAGGGCTGAGACAACATGTTGGCAACCGTTATTGAGTCACTTCGACCTTATCGAGTCGATTCATATGCAAATCTGCTAGCCGATGAGCTTGGAGATGCATCGGCTGGCGCAAGCAAAAGACCTCCGCCACAGCAATTCGTAATATAAGCCAGTACCAGAGCGGATCTTCTGCACTCAACCCTCGTAATACTGAGTGTTCGATCTTCGAGCTGCCGTCTCGAGGGTGTCAGTGAGCTCCGCTGCAATGCCGCTCTGCGCATTCATCTGGTCCAGAGCACGCGACATGCGGATCGAACGGATGGCCTGCGCTTTCAACCCCCTTGGAATTCTACCTGGATACGTCAATCATGTATCAGGCTCCGGTGTCAGCCCTGTCGGAGCGGTGTTGCGACGTCTTGCGTTTCAGGTGCTCGCCTCGATCTTTGCACCCTCACTCGGAAATCGGACTTGGCACCAACAGTAGGCACGTTGATTGCAGGCACTTTTTGGAGTCTTGCTGCTACGCTGCTACGCAGGATCGTCTCGGCCGACGCGCGGGCGTTTTACCGCACCTGCCGTCCCCATGGTGGCTTAGACATCCTAAGCTTTGCTTGGAGTCGACGGATCGCAAGGCATTTACACGAAGTGTTTCGGTTTGCGATATGGCATCATCGATGCCCTTGTGATATATTGAGTGGTTGTCGCACTCAGATTTCGAACCGTTACATCACATTACACACATTGCTCGAACACTACCAATATCGAAGCCCCTACAAGTCGCCACTCATCAAGATCTTTCACAAATCGTACAACAGTCTTAGAAATCACCCGCGATGTTGACCAACCGCCGCTCAATGATGGCACCACCAAGCCGCATGCCCTCATGGCACCCCCAAAGCAAACCATACCCAGAACCAACTTCCGTCGCAACACTCGCATTCGATGGCGAAATACATCCAAGCCGCACGCCATCCCTCCTCACCACCACAATATCCACACTCCCTGGCCACCGCATCATACGTGCCATCGGCGCCGTCCACGGTACCACGACTTGCGCGCGCAAAGACACAAAGTCCTTCATCAAGAACATTGCGAGCAGTTTTGGCAGTGGCTGGGGTGAGGCGAAGAGTGTAACGAGCGTCATATATGCGGCGCGAGATCAGGCGATTGAGCGCATGGTGAAAGAGGCTATGGGTAAGGGCGCGAATGCTGTCATTGGGTTGGAAGTCAGGGAGACTGAGATCCTGGGCTGTGTGGTTGTTAGTGTGGCCGGGACAGCATGTTGGGTTGAAAAAGAGGTGGGAAGAGAAAAGAGAGACAGCACACAGGATGACCCCTTCGCCTAGTGTCGCCGAAGTAGAGAACTGCAAAGGTACTCGGATGCTTCGGGGCATCAACGTTGACGTCGCGTGTGTCCTAGAGACTGAAACAATAGATACGAGCACCAACTAGAAGCCGATTTGGCGTGTGGCGCGGGTCAATGGTGTTTGTGGCGCATGGTGCCATTCGGTCTGCTCTACTCATCCAAGCACGGAGGAAAGCATGAGCATTCCTTTTGTCACATTCGGAGCGCTTTGCTACATTGGGTGTAATCAATCTTTCATTTTTTGTCAGGCGCATCTACCGCCCGCTCTGTCTTACTCAACGTCAAGATCCATTCAAAGCACTATCTTGAACGCATTGCTCCCGCTATCAAAGTCCTCCTGTTTCAGGTACCGACGGGTATGCATACTCCAATATGTGTTACCGACCAACACGTCGACGCAACCATCAATCAGGATGTCCACATCATGCAGGAGCGAGCTATCTCTCGTCATGATAGCCTCTCGAAGACGTCTCTTGGCCACGAGCAAGTCTTCATAGGAGCGAACTATCATTGTGATAGCTGCGTCCGCCGCTTCCTGGGCTGAGATGTTTTGATGATGAACCAGAATGGGTCTGATGGAATCAACGTCGTTAAGCTTTAACTCCTTCTGTAGAGCGTCAGTTTGGGATAGCTTCTGGGCGAAGGTGAGAGAGCACACTCAATCATCCTTCGGATCGAGACTAAAATTACAAGGACATGTTCAACACTATCGCTCCAGTCATTTAAACCGTCATGTCGTCAACATGCTGTACTAATTTGATGTTCAGCTTGCAACAGCAGTCAAGCCGGGTACTTACATACCTACCGAACAGTTTCCAATATTCAAGCTACTCCCGGACTGGTTTATGCCCTCGCGACCATTGGCCAGAACCACATGCAAGTTACTCAACACGACGTATCGTGCGGCGCGGTCATTGGTCGAGGAGCGTAGGCGGCAGGGCGACAGTCGAGAGTCACTACTCGACTGCTACCTAAATGGCGCTTTGGATATGGATAATTGTCTCGCTGACTCACAGATCGACAACGTTCTCTTGGACACTTTGCATCAGGGTGGAGTCGAGACCACCACGAATGCCTCATTGACGACGATACTCCATTTCGCTCAGCATCCAGAGTTTCAGAAACGCGCAAGAGATGAGCCTGACCGTATCTGCGGCTTGCATCGGCTTCCTCGATGGTCGGACTTCAAGACAATATCATACATAAATTGCATCGTCAAGCAGGGTCTACGTTTACGCACACCGTACGCGCGACCACTTCCCCTAATCTTGATTTTCTTGCTGACCATCGAAATATACTTCCGATTGGGATACCGTATCGTGCAGAATCCGATGCATGGCACGATTGCTATCTCGTTCCCCGAGGTGCCACGGTTTTTTGCCCATCTACGCACTGAATCGAACTTACTATGAGGATGCAAACACCTATAATCCAGATCGGTACCTTGGTCACCCAGAAGTCGCGCCTGTCTACGCGCTCAGCTCGAATTACGAGAACAGAGATCGTTACGCGTACGGAGCAGGCCGTCGCATCTGCGTTGGTATGCACCTTGCCGAGCGTACACTATGGCGTACAGTGGCCAGCCTTCTATGGGGTTTCACAATTGAGCCATGCATAGACGAAGAGGGCAAGAGGATCGAGCTGCACATTAGTGGGGAGGCATATGAAGACGGGTTTTCGGGCGCGCCCAAGCCATTTGTGATACGTCTAGTGCCGAGAAGTGAGAGCCATGCTGAAGTGATGCGAAGAGCTGCAGCAGACGTCAAAGATTTTCTGAAGCAGTGGGATTGAATGAGACATGAGAGAAGCGATTGTTTGGTGCTTAGGCTGTCTGTGTCGTCTTGCAGCTGTGGCCTCTCTTTAATTCGTTTTCTTCGCTCTGGCAATTGACTAGATGTTTCATTCTTTTTATTTCATGATTGGAAAAGGCTGACTCTTGTTGCGCTACTTTACCTACTCACGTTGTATCCGTGGACAGATGACGGGAAGTTTTGAGAAGCGCACAGCGGTCAAACACCACTACCCGCAGCGCACATACCCGGTGAATATTGTGTCATTTGCTATCGACTTTGCTGACTTTGGGCAATGTGCGTTATCATCATTGCTTGCGGCTATCCGGTGAGTCATGCGCTCAGCTTCAGAGCTGTCTCGTCTAGCTGGGAGAATATCTCCCTGATGTGACCCAGCACTGTTTCAGATGCTATCAGAGCCGGGGAATGACCTCCAAATTTGTGGCGCGCGAAGTACGTTACGTTCGCAGAATGCTCGACCCAAGCACGTGGCTCATACGCAGGTCAGCAAGTGTGCACGATGGTAATGAATGTGTGGCTTACCGCATATGTCCAGTCATCGAGGTCAGTGTAGTGCAAGGACCCTCCAAATTGCAGAACGCTCGTTGGCACCGTAAAGTATTCCGAGGGTGTGAAAGATTCCGGCGAAAACAGTTCTTTGTAGCTGCGAATGTTATTTTACACCCCTGGTATGTACAGAAGTAGAACAGTCGTGATATAGTCATCAATAGAGAATCGGGCATCGTTGGCGGATCCAACGAGATGGTAGTACCATGCCAGGTATCCAACGGGACTGTCGTTTAGCGCATACGCCAAAGTAAGAGGGTACGTAGAATGTTCCTTGGAGTACCCTGAATGCTTGTCGAGGAAAGCGACCTGGCCATTGATGTATGCGCTTTCCTCGCGCGTTGTGAGATTTGCTGTATGTCGAGCTTTGTCGGTGCCATTTGCGAACACACAGTAGAAGTCGGTGATGTGGTTTATAATATGGGGTTTGTAGTCTACACTTAGACTCATCGCAACTGCGGAGCCAAGATTGGTGCTGTACAAGACGTATCTGTCGTATCCGAGTTGAGCCATCAGACTGGCAAACATGGCGGCGTACTCAGTGCGCGTGACGTTGATACGGGAGCCCGTAAGTGCAGGCGAGAAGCCAAAGCCGGGAAAGTCGGGCGCGACGACGTGGAACGCCGCGTGACTGGTGTTCACAGGGTGAACGAGTCCTGGGATGAGATGCTTCCATTCCAGGGTTGTAAATGGCCAACCACGGAGAAGAATGATGGGAATCGCGTTGTTCCTTTCACTGCGCTGGTGGATAAAATGAAGATTTACAGACTCATCATAGTTCTCGGATGGCGGTGGTACAGTGGTAAAGTAATATGAGAAATTCGTATTTATGCTAGCTTGCACGGCAGCCCAGTCATAGCTCTCAGCCCAGTATTCCGCGATATAACTGATATCAACAGCTGGTGGACTGTCAGACCACGGCGGTGCATTGTTGTCGGTACTTTTGCAGAAGTTGCTGACCTTGAATCGTGTCTCGTCGATGAACACAGGGTCTACGCTGATATTGTATGGACGTGGTGTTTGTGATTTGGAAACCGCATACGACGTCTGGCAGCATCTGAATAATAGAAATGAATATAGTTCCCAGACCAAAAGTTGGTTCTTTGGTGGGCATATGATGAACATAGGAGACTGTTAAATCCACGGCCTTGGTTGGCGCGCAGCATAGTCTTATGTGTCAGCCTGGCACCTCAGTTCATACGGTATACTGTGAACTGCACCTCACGTGGCTGTGTTAGTCACCTGCTTACTCATCTGGTTGTGTATATAATCGCTCGCTGTAGCTCTCTCAATACAACAACCTTCTGCCTCATCCATATCTGCCCTGTGCTCCCACATCCAACATTATGTACATTTATGTTTGGTTTCCATAACATGACCCGGCATCGTTAAGTGTGCGGCGCTGATGCCCACCGCACATGATTCCCCGAGAATTGGACGCTTTTGAATTAGTGTTGAGTGCTGTCTCACCTCATCTCGCATCATAGTGTTCGATAGAATGGTCATTGGCCAATACTTTGCATCGGATGGCGCCACATCTTTTGACGATACCTTAAGGCTGCTGTAGCTTACCAATAGCTGGCGATGTACGTCACGGAGAAACAAGTCTTTGCTGGAGAAATAATCATTATCACTCAAGTGGCCCAGAAGCAGCTTGAATCACTTTACCATTGCGTGCTCTGTGTAACTCAACAAAAATACCACAGCGGACATCTCACAACATGATTTCAAACCCCAAGTTTCCGTCGCTGAAGGCAGTCCGAGGTAGGTAGCGAGGAATTGCCAAGCTCCACGCAACATTCCCAACCAGCATGTCAACGCAAGCGTCAACCCAGACCCTCACATCGCGCTTAATATGGTCAGACTCCGCATCTACCGTGCTCTCGAGACGTCCAATCGCGGCGGTGATAGTCTTGTACGAGTCCTCGAGAATCTTCACCGTCATGTCTACAGCTTCTTGCGCGGAGATGTTGTGGTGGTATACCAAGATCGGGATGATGTTGTCAACCTCATCCGCCTTCAGCTCCTTCTTCAGGCTCGCCATATCATTGTACAACGCCACTGTGACGCTAACCTCGCGCACCATCGCTTGTACGGACTCATGGTCCCAGATCCACTCGGGAAGTTTGATACCGTAGCCCCAGGCGTGTGTGTAGAGAGTCGGATACACGGCGATAGTCTTTGAGCGGCGTTCGATAAAGTCCTCGACCGAATCGACGCCAACTTGCCACTGCGCCTGGCTCGCGCGCACGGAGTTTATGTAAGCAACGATAGCATTGACGTAGCGATCACGGTCGGTCTTGCTCTGTCCATCCTGCATGGCAGTACCAATGTCGATGAAGCATCCGCTATGATGGAGACGACCAGCTGCTGGGCGGACATGGTTGAGCTCGGGCTGCATGCAGCTCTTAATGAACGCAATTGCATCATCGCAGTACGCATCAGTCCGCTCTTCTCTGTCAAGCGTCAAGGATCCGCAATCGATTTCATCGTCCCAGAGAAAGATCCAAGCCACAAAAGAAGCGAGGACTTCCAATTTTTCCTTTGGAACATGAGTCCAGAAATGGCTGGAAATAAGGGGAATATTGGCTTTGTGTTTCTTGGCACGTTGGCTGATAGTCGGAACGTACTTCTCAAGCCAGGCCTCCACAGGTCCATTGAGAATTTCGGTGTCGTTCAGCTGTATGGTGGGATTGTTATAGACTGTGCGTAGGACATCGGGGACGATGATGGTTTGGCCACGAAGGCGGGTCGCGAGAGCAGCCCGGTAGTCTGGCGTCGTTGTTCCCGAAGAAGGAGGCGTGAGAGAAGCCATAGTTGTGTAGGAGTTTTGAGACCGAAATTCGCTTGCAGCATATTGGGGCATCTGCCATCTTTTAGACATGTGAAAAGGAATGCATGCTCTGATTATGCCACACACTTCGCATTTAAAAGATGTGTTGAGTCTGATTAAGCAATCGCTAATTTGCCGTTAGACAGCAGCCATGGATGAATTGTTCGAAGGAGCCGTGTCTATCGTGTCAACCTTCTGAACACACTGCACGCAAAACTGGCGACTTAAACCAGTAAAGGCACCTCCATAGACCGTGCTCTGGTAAGCCGCTCATCCTATAAAA
>Ga0265780_10001815_pt1 | contig 29563 bp, 34 predicted proteins | sample P1T30metagenome_FD_192432 | JGI IMG/M metagenome (GOLD analysis project Ga0265780, IMG submission 192432) | Plant litter microbial communities from East Loma Ridge, Irvine, California - P1 T30 | ecosystem: Environmental > Terrestrial > Plant litter > Unclassified | place: USA: California... | reverse complement strand
GAACCCTCCGACGACGGTTTCCTCGACATCGACCGCCTCCCTCCCCCATCGCAGGAACTCAACATCCCATCGGAAGACGACCTCCCATCCGACACACCCACACCACGCGCCTCCCACCAGAAGCGCAACAACTTCGACACCCAGGCCATCCTCTCCTCACCCTCACAAGACATCGGCATCGCCAAACTCCCACGACCACTCGGCTACACCCAAACCCCCACCGCCCCACACGAAAGCCGCAGCTCATCCCTCGTGCCCCAACCACAATCCGAAGCATCAACCACCCAATCCCTCGAAGAATTTCGCCGCTCCCTCAGCGACGAGAAGCACCACGACCCAAACCCCCCCTCTCGCGCCCACTCATTCTCACCCAACCCCGACAAAACTGCCGAAGACCCAGACCCACCCCTCTCCGCATCCGAATTCGACCCTTTCTACGCACACTTCAACAACCTCGGTTTCTCAGACGATTTCATCAGCGCCGCATTGAAGCGCACACGGTGTCGCCCGGAGCTAGCGGAGCAAGTTCTCGATGCGTGGAACGTGGGCAAGCCGCTGCCGAACCAACGGGGCATTTGGAGTCGGGCGGATGATGAGGCGGCGGAGCATGGGGATGGAGAGGCGTTGGAACGATTGGAGAGAAAGCATACGCTTGATGGGTGGGGTGGAATTACGGAGCGGGTTAAGTTTTTGGAGGGGTATAGGAATCGGTAGGGGGGAGGGATGGTTAGGAAGTGATAACTGAAACGGCGGATCAAGATTGGGCAACTCGTATCCTCTTCAGAGTGATTGGCTACTTCAAAATCGTTCTCGGAATAGTTTCATGTGTCCTCCCTCTCCTCTTCGAGTTCGCGCGCAGGTGAGTGTAAGTGACTGGTCCAAAATAACGCACTGTTTGACTGCATGTCTTGAAAAAGATCGTCTACCTTCAGCATCCATGTCTCCAAAACTGTCCTTCGATGAGTTTCATGGGAGCTCGTCTGCTTTGCTTGCAGGTTTTTTTTCTTACTAATTCCACATCTGTATGTGATGCTGCTAGGTGTCCAGCATACTACACCCTGTACTCCTTCGCCGTTCTCACATGGGCGGCATAGGAAATTAGTCGAAGGCAAATGGCAGTGGGAACCTATTCAGCAACAACTTTCTGAATTGGAAGCATCCGACGCTGGTTGGGTTTGGGACGGAGAACATGGGCGATGGGAGTGGGCGCGGTCGTAGAAACCGTTACCTTGAAGTCAGATCTTGATATGCGCATCAGTACTCTAGAGGCGAAGACCGCCTAGAATCAGATTGAAGAGTAAGAATTTGTGCGAATACTATTCTCAACTGAATCCTCAACATGAGCCGCGTTGTTCTCTCCGTGGTTCGGGTAATGATCCTTTCAGCATAAACCGCGTTTTAAACAAGTGTTGCGGGACCATCATCTGCTCTAGCCGTTGCTTCTTTTCTTTCGTGGTCTTCCGCCACAGCGAGGTCTTTCTGACCCGAGCTGTGGGGAAAGCGCGGCCAAGCAGTGCTGCATCAAACTTTCCCTCGCCTCCCATCAGTTCCGCATTACGTTGCTGTGCCCACTCCACGTCGGTTGTTCCATTCAGATCTAAGTGCAATTTTCCCCACTTGTGCTTCAGATCTGCTCCATCAACAATATTGCACAGCGAAACCAGGTCGTACATATCCAAGTAGCTGTCAACCAATTCCTTCAGTGGTGCATACGGAACCCCATTTGAGCTTCTGCATACAGCAGTCTTATCGATCGGTATGCGTGCGTCCGAAGAGGGCACTAGGCAGAATTCATAATCCGTTGTGCTCCCCCGAAACCATGTGTACGGATGCGCGAGCGACAAGGGCTGAGGAATCCGCTTCTCGTTCGTTTCGATGTATTCGTTGCGCTGTCGTAATATATCGACTGCCTCCTTGACCATCCGAGTTGGTATACAAATCTCCCACTTCTGTTCAAAAGTCAGGTTCAGTATTTGTGATGCGATTCAGGGCTCACACATCTCGCACTCGCAGAGCGCCGTAGAAGACAAGCGCAGACACGCCAACAACACAAGATGAAATATGACTTTGTTCTAAAAGACGCGTCACATCATGGAACTTTCGAAAGTTCCATGTCCGCCGCATGACGCCAGCCTGTCCATCGGGGCTTTTCGGGTCTTTATCTGCTCGTCCTGCTTGATTGACCTTCGTAACAATGTGGTGGCCGTGGACGAGGTTAGAACATAAGCGGACGTTCGAGGGTGAGATGAAGCAGGCAGCTTAGATTGTGGAGTATTGCCACATAAGACCGGCTGATCCTCATCCTCCAGCGCCTGTAGCTGTCTGGAGGGGCAAAGATGTCCACTCTGATACGATCCAACCGAGGCTTCCGAGGTACTTGTATTGCTCTTCGTCGGTGAAGGGGGGGTAGGGAAAAGCATGGCACGCCCAGAGGCAACTGCGGCACGTAATTCATATCGCACTGCCGCTTAGGTGGCCGAGGCGTCTCCTCGAAGCTAAGGTTGCCGTCCATGAGACAGCGCTTTCTCTTGTTCATCTGGCGCAGGATCTCCTTATCGTCGAGCGCACTAGAGCAAAGCGTAGGGTTGAGGTTGGCTGACGCAAAGTCGGGTTCAAATGAGATACGGCGCGCATACACTTTCTACGGCGTAGAGCCAACCCTGTCGTAGTGATCTACGGATTTTATGGACGGTGAATTGCAGATGGACTGAGAATGCGAGCGGGAGAGATGGTGGAGCTGACGCAATGGTTGGGTGTGTCGTCTGCCAAGAGGTGGTTCTTGGCATCACATTCGTGAATAATCACGTGTGACGACTGTCTTCCTTCTTTGCATTTCGAACTAGTGCTTCGTAGCGGTGGCCAATATTCACAGCAGGCAATATGCGTTGATCATCGACCTGATTTTCGGAGGAGGTTCTCCTTTCCGCGCCATGACTGATACTGTCACGATCGCCTTGCGCCCACCCCGCATACGCAGTCACGCGGCATTTTCCTGGCTGAGCGCAAAGGCTAGTTTCTTATCTGCACAACGTCGTTATTCTTCCTATTGCTAGACTACTGCTTCATCAATTGCGGAGTCGCACTTCATCGGTTGTACTGCGAGCTTTTCTTCAATCTGTTCGAGGGACTTTTGATAAGTGCTGCAATGGAGCGGTGAACGTTTTACGCCTTCTGTGAATTTTGCTATCAGGTTCTAAGCTAGACGGCGAGCCGAGTTCCAGCTGTTTCCATCTCATTTCTGAGCAAAATGTGCTCTTTCAGTACAGAAAAGGCGGAAAGTATCAGTGCCTTGCGGAACTAATGATACATCTCAGATTGAGTACGGATAGAGGATGCGATAGAGGATAGCATTTCGATTAGAGCGTGACATCCTGTCGACTAAAGTTACGCACGGAATCAGCTTGCAGCACTTTTCAAGCTCTGGTGATCGTGATCGCGATCATTTGCGACGACCTGGGTATACCAGAAAATAATAGGTAGATCACTACGTCTACGAAGGTTAGAATGTCGCCTGATATTTTGTATGTAATCTAGCGCACTTGTAAGACGTCGATTATGTGCAACCTCTTATAATCAACTACACCTTGAAATAACTAATCCAAATAAGCTTTTGACTTGATGGATTGGGTATTATGTTTGTGGCGCACTCATGTGTATTTCTTCGCTTACTCCGCGCTTCTCGCCTATATAGACTGCTCCTTCTCTCCTGAAGAAACAGGCCAGTCATCTCAACTATGATGACCTGAACGTACTGTTTTCACTGCTCCTCTCCCCTCAATTAAGTTTTCTTCAGGGTGGTTGGCTACTTCAGACGCAAGTTAGCGCTGGAGGCGTCGATGCATGTAACCATCGCAAGGCTGAGATTTTCGCATTCAGCCGCAGTCAAGTTTGGACGCTTCACCTCTAGTGGCTGCTGTCCCGTTGCTCAGCCTTTCTGTATAGATTTGGACACACATAATTATGGCCAGTTACGAGCCTGACAAGAAATCAGGACGCCCAATCTAAACACTCCTTCCGAACCTGACAACACCATCCCCGTCCCTGCTTTCGTAGCACAAAGTTGACAAGATCTGTGCAAGCTGATGGCAATATGTCAATCGATTGGCTCGACGCACCACCCACTGTTGGCACCGGCGATTTGAAGCATACGTACTTCAAGATATCTATGAAGGCGGTGCGTTACCACAAGGCAGTGTATGTATGATTTATGCGTAGTAGCTAACGATTACCGTAGTCGGGATTGTAAGTGCAACGTGAGGAGATCAAGGACCGGGATTTCCCAGCCTTGTGCGAGCAAGCTGCGACAAATACCGACGCCTCAACATGGCGACTTCGACTGTATGGGAAGGCCAGGTCATCTTGACGGGTTTCTATTGACTCTGCAATAGTCTCAATACACTGACATTCCGTGACGAATCAGAGTACTACCCACCGCATCCGCCGTACTCTTTGAAAACTATTGAAGCTCTTCAGAGTAATTGTGTTGCGGTTATGAGGAGAAGCAGATCACGTGCTGGTGTTCTGGTGCTACTTCCTCACTTATCGAGTACCTCTTACCTCAGCTGTATCATAGATACGTCATGTAAACAGACCCTGCTGCTGGCCTTCTGGGAGGTCCGCACAAGCAGAACAACACAACAGAACAATTCACAATACTTTGATTTTCACTGCATTCTACACTTCAACAAATTGGCATGTGAAAAGTGCATTCCTATCAGCATATGAGAGCACGCCGTCTTGGTCAAGATTTCGTCCCTCCACCACATGTCCACATCTCAAAGGTGCGTCAGCTGTGACTCTCGGCTACATGACATGCCTATCATGGGTGTAGGTGTTGCGTAGTTGACAGCATCAAGAACTTCAACTCAATGGGTTTCACTTGAATGGAATGGTGCTTGCACTTCGACATGACCATCGCAGCCGGGACACTTATGATGTTTTCCACTGTCGAGACGAGACAACTCTGGCCTCCATACACACTGCTCTCGTGGCCATGCAGAGCTTTGCCCATGTGCCCCATCTTCTACCCTTCATATACACGTCAGTCAGCCTGGATAGAGCCATTTCCTTCTACTACTCAGTCCCATGGTATGATTATCGGTCTATACTTCGCACTCTCGGGTGCGACTCGTACTTCACACCGGGAGCAGCAGCAGATTCGCCTGACATCACATCCATGCCACGCACGCTGGCCAGCCTTTCATGTGTTGCGGCGAATGTAATACGCGATGGAACTGTGACAGCCGCACAGATTGCTTGCGCTATAGAATTCGCGGATGAGATTCTGAACTCCACAGCTGGATATTCAACGGACATGGATGCAGGAATGCGAGACCGGCTGGGAATTATGCTTCAGCAATGTGAACGACTGAAGCTTGACATAGAGAGCATGAGGGAGACAATTCAAGCCGTGACATAGTTGGTATGTTGAGTACAAACCAGTCTTTTATGCCGCTGATACAAAAAGAAGGTTTACGTCACCCTTCAACAACGCGACAACGACCTCAACCACCGCTACACAGCCGACATGCGCGTCATCACCGCCATAACACTCGTTTTTCCCCCCGGCACATTCGTCGCCACACTCTTCAGCGCGTCGTTCTGGAACTTCGATCCGCGTAGCACGAGACCACTAGTGTCGAACTGGGTGTGATTGTACTTTTCCGTCACATTTGCACTGACGCTAATGATTCTTGCTGTCTGGCGCGGATTCACGGTGCTGAAGAAGTCGATGGGAGTTGTGACGCGTGTGTGGCGTGCGAATGTTGTGTCGAAGCTGTTGGGTCGATCGAAGAAGGAGGATGAGGAGGCGGGGAAGAAGGGGGACTGAGGAATGGATGGATTGCCGTGCATTGTAGCTGAGTGAGAATGGAGGAAGTCTGGAAGTGCTCGGCGCGAGGACATTGGTAATGTACATTCGTGACGCACTGTGAGACCCCTTTCGCGCCATACACTCCAAAGACTTCAGTACCTACATACATTTACTGGCAAATAGCTTGCTCAATTTTGCCAAGAGACCCCAAATCTCCCATCCTTCTCACACACCAGTCCGTCCTCAATCTCCATTTCACTCCATACCACCACTCCATATCGCGCTCGCATCTTCATCCCCGTCCAAGCAAGCATCTGCACACCCAACAACAACGTCAAAGTCTCCGAGCTGTGAACATACGCCGTACACGGAAGCCTGTCTCCCAACTCATACCCGTAGCGAAGCCACAAGACGTCAATCGTGTTGTCGATGACGTGATAGTATGCCAATTAAATGACAGCGTCCCGCCACGGCACCGACGGATTTAGCGGAGACCATTCGCTTTCTGAGGCATTCTCATTTTCCGTGAGAGTGATCTGGTTCAGGGTAGGCCCATCATGTTTGGTCTGCAGGCATCCAGTCGAGGGACCAGAGTTCGTGTCCGGGATTTTGAAAGCAGTGCAGAAACCTATGATCGCCCCTGGAAGCCATGGCAGAGCTGTGGTGATGAGCGCGTCCATAGTTGTCGTCGTTGTTGTGTTGCAATGGTCCGAGTTGGTAAAGTGGGGCTGAAGTGGCCGTGAGATTTTTTTGAAGGTTGAAAAAGTTTCAAAAGGAAGGATGAGGGAGATTTTTGTTGCGATTCAAGCGAATGGGAGCAGGAGACTAGCCGTTGCATGTTTGGGTTGCTTGCTAACGATGACGGCGTACCATGCTGTTGAATCGACCGCAAAATCTGGAATGTGGTGAATCGCCATAGTCACTACATCTTCATCGTTGATATGGAGAAGTGACTCGTTGCTATACTGGTTGGGACGCAGATCATATCAGCGTTATCGAGGTACTCTGAGGATAATCAACAGCAGTCAAAGTCTGTGATTCCCCCTCCGACAAAACTACGTCGCCAGTATCGGTACTGATACCCATCCGTAGGTAGACCAAAATTGCACCAACACGAACGTATGTATTCTGCTTCGACTCAACCGGTCGAATTGCCAAGCCAGCGTACGGCGTGATCATCACTACATCACACGTGTCAAATCTCTCGTGATCAAAGTACACGCCCGAGTAGACGTGTCGCTTGTCCGTCAGTTGAATCGTACATGCTCTTCCATTGGAGAGGTGTCCGATGGCTTTTTGGTCGAATGCGGTAAGCGTCGTCAGAGATCCCCTGATCCTCGCATATCCTGATTTGAGTTCTCCGAGAGGATTGATACCGCTCGGAATGACCTCGCAGTCTTCGAATTGCGCGATATAGTCCCAGGAGTAGACGAAGCGCTCGATTATATCGTACAAACCCACACCCTCAAGAGACGCCCAAGACCAAGAAGGCGCTCTCCAGAACTCAAGTCGAACCGGATCTTTGGGCGCGAAGACATATATATCCTGATCCGGTATCTGCACGCGCCACAATAAGCCCAAGAGGAACCAGCTTCGCCAGATGCCAGCATGGCATGTGTCACCAGTGAGCTTCTGTAGCGCGCTGATAACGCCTGAAAGCGCTGGAAGTTTGTCGGATTGGAATGTGAGATTGCGTGAGGTGTATTCAGCCACCATACGGTGCCATGCATCGCGATCGTTGGATAGCGTCTTGAGCGAGTATTCCTTGTAGAAGTCCGACTCGTTGTCGCAGATTATACCTCTTTCTTGCTCGAAGGAATGCGCGCATTCCCAGTACAGCTGGTCGGAGGCGAAGTGGACGGTTCTGACGGCCAGGACGCGCTCTTGAAAACACCTGAATAAAGTCAAAATCCTTGTCATACTTCAGCATTCGGGGTGTTTGCCTACCATACACGATCAAGCAATGGCTCTCCCTGTATCTCTGTCAGCTATACGGTGTCCATGTGGGGAAATGAATATCGTACTCGTTGCACACGTAGTGGTTGGTGAGTTACAGCTTCCATAGACCCAGGTGAGATGGTGAGGTCATCATAAGTAAAGTAGAGATTAAAACCGCCTTCTTCGTCCTCGACACGTATAGACACCTCGTTAACGTTCCGAGGCTGTAGAAAGCCTTCTCCGCAATTAGCGGCGCGCGTCGTAGCAATAGTAAGATATGCGTTCGAGTAGACACTAGCCATCTGCGCTGCCTCACGTTCCCAGTCGGCCTTGTCGTCTTGTACGATACAGACACAGTCTATCCAAATCATGTCGATCCCGAAGTATCTTGCGATGTACAATGCATCTTGGAGTGTCCCGGGTAGATTCGCAAACAGAATGCCGCCGTCCTGCATGTGCGCCGCTCGATTGCTGGTCGTCGTAGTGTATGCAAGGCTTTTGCCCCAGCAGTAGCTTAGACATATGTATCGTCCAGTACTCCCGGTTGATGTTTCGATTAGCTTACACGATGCTGACTTTAATAAAGACTGCTTTTCGCCCCGAGCATTGATCAGATCCTTCCTATTAGGAAGGGTCGACAAGTCTAGCAATCTTGTTGGCAGAGGAGTGATGCGGTCGTGTATTGATGCACACTTCTCATGCTGGTTGTCGCATTTGTCTAGCCACGAATCCAGTTTCGCAAGGACTGCAGGATGCAGACAGTCCTTAGGCACCGCATAATCGGTAGGGAAGTACTGCGCAACAGAGCTATCTGCACACCACGCCTTAGTTACAGACGTAAGGATGGACGTGAGAAATTACCAGGTGGAGTGTTGATCCGCCAATTGCCACTACTCCTAACCTCAGGTCTGCCATCGCCTAGCCACACATGTAGCGTGGGATCTTTTCGAGGTACTTCAAGCCAGACCTCTCTCTGATCATTGTCACGCACGTTGGCCAGATAGTGCCAGTTCTTGATCATGCGACTGTGGATGATATCACAAAACGCGCAGACGCGGGCCGATGCTGCGAACTCGTCAAGCGAGGTATGCCATCTCAAGAAGGCACGCCGCAGGTCCGTGTGGGGAGAAGGCTCGTCGGACTCGGAAAACAATTTAAAAGGAGGCCGAGAAGTGTCACGGAATGTGCTGGGTCCGTCTTGCCATGTGCACATCCTTCGGAAAGGTATGGCCTGGCAGGTTTGGCATAGGGCCATTATTCTGGTATAAACTTTCTAGACGCCGTAAACTCGAGAGAGAAGTAATGACTAGAGAACTGCGAAAACGGCGAGAGTCAACTTATAGCTTGTCCTTGTGGTGGTTGCGAAGAGAGAGACGAGACGAAGCGGGCTCCGAGATCTCACTGCCAAGGCGCTAAAGGGATCGCAAAAGCATTGGAAAAGCATCGCATTACTTCGAACAGAAAGGTGTTCAGACGAATTTGGGTCGATTTGTTGCCCTCATGTTCCAGATGACTCATACACACTCCCCTTGACGCCCAAACAGATCCCAAACTTATGCTCGCTCAATCCCGCGTCAACCGGAGACTGTCCAAAGACCCTATCCTCCCACAACCCTCAACTGCGTATATACCGTCGATCGTATCGTATCATTCGTGTGTCTGGTTTCCCTCGCTTTACATGACTGTGCACGGGATGCAGCAGCAAGAGCAGTCGTCGGTGCTGATGCACGAGCACTTGCCACCCTGAGGCTTGACGATGGAGCCGGCGGCTGTGGAGATCGATGATGTGGTAGAGGCAGGCATTATATGTGAATGCGACGAAGTCGAGGCGTGTATAGAATTGAGATTTGGATGGGTTGCGCTGAGATGTGGTATGGTCGCGAGTTGAGGTTTGAATTGGACGGGCTGTGACGTCGTTAGCTTCTATTCGCCACAACAACTCTTCCAATGCGCCGTACGTATTCGCTTCGTATGGAGGATAGGGGTACGGAATAGCAGCGACTTGGGGACGGGGTTAAGCGCTTCGTTGGAGGAGGCGAAGGGGATACATATCTTGGGGAGGCAATCAGCCCTGCTTCACAGTTGCGCCGGGCTAAGCCAATCACAGCATGGCGCAAATCGGCAGATGACGCACACGTCGTGGCTCAATGTGGCGCGACATGACACCAAAAATACATCGCTGGGCTTTCGTTGATGATATTGAATGTCTAATGTGGATAACTCAAGATGCAGCATTGGGTATTGCCGGCCGCAAAAACATAGGAAATAACACGGTGGACGTGCGCAGCTTTGAAATCCGCCTTCTCGATCTCCTTCACACATCTCGCCATGTTGGTTGACCCTTTTCTTGCCATGGCGTTTTGACCACTGTTTGTGTTAGAAATCTCTTTAGCCACGCAGCAACAACTCACCATTAGTATCGCTGAACGGATCGTCATCCTCCTCAGGTTCGCTCGCTGCAGGAGCGCTGCTGGGCGCAGGTGCGGGAGGCATAGGTATGCCCATCGGACGCGGAGGTTTGGCTGGGGGCTCTTCCGCGATGCGCAAGTTGGCCATCGCGGCCTCGTTTGGAGGCGATGAGCTGTACTCATTGTCATTGTCGCTGTCGCTGTCGTCGTCGATGCTCTTGTCCATGATCTCGAAGGCCATAAGACCTTTCACGAGCTCGTCGTTGGCATTGAGTAGACCACCGATGTACTGCTCAGACTCAACGAGATGGATGTATCGCAAGACCTGGCGACGTAATTGCTTGCAGTTCTCGAAACGGCGCATCACTTCCGGGTTCTCGCTGACGCGCTGTTGCTCTCGATTGATGAGTTGCAGGCCGTTCAGGAGGTTTGTGCTCGCCACATTCGCGGAAGCAATGGTTTCAAGAAGCTGCCCTTTCTCTTGCTCGAGGTTGAACTTCTTTCCACTGCTCTTCTTGTCCTTCTTGTTGCGCTTGAAGATGGATGAAGTGCTTGATTGCGGAGTAGCATTGCCCAACGTGACTGGTCTACTAGATGAGGACGAAGGAGCATGCTGGACTTCAGGCCGCCTGGCGTGTGGGGGCGATGGTGGAGGTGAGTGCTCTTCCCGCTCACGCGCCGCTTCAGCGTCCTGTTGGCGAACAATACGCGACTGCTGAGGCTGTGGGCGCTTGGTACGCGGCAGCTCTTTTTGTAATGCTGCTATACGCTCCAGGCCCGCAGTACCTTTGTACCCAACTGCCCATTCCCGGAACAGAACATTAGCCTTCTGTCGCACATGGGCATCGACTGTATCGTCGCGGGCCAAGATCCGGAGACGTTCAAGCAGCGGTTCGTCAGCAAATGTCCTTTGAAACCTGCTGCCGGCATTCTGGATCAGTGCATCCAGAAGGACCAGTGCTCGAATCTGACGATGTACGTTGCCATACTTTCTATTGTCGCTTAGCAGTGGACAAATACAGGTCGTGGTATGACCTACAGCTTCTTTCTGAGCGCTCGTGCTGCTTCAGTGGGTCCTGAAGATTGGATGCGGACGACTTCGATGAGATCTACAATTCCGCTGATGTCCTGGGGCTGAATGAGTCTTTGGCATGTCGACCATAGCTATTGCCTCAACTCACATCCTCTTCGTATTGCTCGCTGGTCAGCCTTTCGACCTGGACCGTAACGGCTGAAAATGCATGTTTCTGTCGGTGAGTCAGAATGTGAACTCAGTACTTTACATAACGTGAATTGGCGACAGTTTTGGTAGCTAAACAAGTTGTTTAAGCTAGACGTATTCATCTTGACCGCAGACTACTTGGGCTACGATCCGGTTTGCTGAGGTTATAGGATAGTACTGTTTAAGCAACGAAATAGCACTCGAGCAGAAGATGCGAAAGAGCACCCTTAAGGTACCTCTGGATTTGAAGAAGTTTGATATAGAGCGCTTCTTACCGGCATTCTCCTTCCTCACACTCGACTCGAAGTTGATTCTACACAACCTTTGCTGATACCAAAAGCCAGGAACAGTTAGCTGTTCTTTGTTGCGCGAGCTTCCGTAGAGCACGTGCGACCGAAGCTGGAAGGTACCCTGGATCCTCTCAACAGCGAACAATGAGTTGAAAGATATCCCGGAAAGCACTTGCTGGCGGGAAGTACGGCAAAGCTATCGAGGTCGCGGTGGTGTGTATGATCTGTCTTGTGAATTGTAAGGAGTGTAACAAACGTAGCTCCCCAACGCACGCGGAATGTGAATGTGATGCCTTGGTTGTAGCTGCCCGAAAGGAGCCGCCCCGCATGATGATGCGGCAGGTGGGGGCTGAATCAGCAAGAGCTACCCTGACTTGCACTGTGATGTCGCGTAACTTTCCTTTCACCAACCAAATACCACCGACACTGTCGCAATCGTCCGGAAATGGGCGTGATGAACACGGCAGACGCGTTGTATCGTGGCTGGGATGCTGACCTTGTGAGAGAGCGAAGGGATGGTCTTGATGCGTGAGAGATGATCCAACACGCACCTCCACTCTCCTTTCTCACCTCTCACTTGTGGCACCGAATGATTATGCGCATGACTGACCATCTTCCTCAGCGAAGCTACACAGGCGCCAACATCGTCAGGCTTCAAGGCGATCAATCAGCAACGAACACAGCTTCTGACACCACAGTCCTCTGCACTCGCTCCAGTTCAGCAGAACCAGAAGCGTCGAAGAGCAACGAGCCAGTCAAAGCGACGTAGGAACCCAGCAGTTGCACAGTATCTTGGCCTGGGAAGCTCAGATGAACCTCATCATCTGGAGAAGTATGCGCCTCTGCCAGGCGGCCCACGGACGCCTCCACCCAAGTCAGCGAAGATGAGGCAGAAGCGTCGCGGCAGTGAGCATGTGACATACCACGGTGCAAATGAAGCAGACGCTCCAAGGAAAGCTGCATCCCAGAGACGTGTGTCTGATGGTCTGCGAGTCACCAAGCCTCGAAAGCACGCGACTAGATCCAAAACTGCCGTGCAGACTTCACATGCAGACAATGCTTTCGCATTCGATGCGCAAACACTTCTCGATGGTACCCAGCGCTCGCGGTCTTCGCAGCAGAGTACTGTTCTCCCCCTTGCCCGCAACATCGCAGTGAAAAGAAGTGCCCATCGCACGGAGCATTCTTCATCAGACCCACACAACGACCCAGGTGACTACTACGCTGACAATCAGTTCTTCGACAGCGACTCTCACGAATATGATAACGATCTACCGAACCAGCAAGAGACCGCCCACGCTCCTGGCCCCGCTTCTATCTTCGATGAGGAGGACTTCGACGATGACTTGGATGACGAGGAGTTCCTGGAGCTCACATCAGACATGATCGATGGCATCACACATGGCCTTCCAAGCTCACCAACGAAGTCTCAGGCCGCCCACCCAACGTATGGCGATGAACAGCTCCCTGGCTCTACTGCAGCTGCGCCCATCGACGTAGAACCCCACAGCAACAAGCGAGCGACGCAAAAGTTCAAGTCACCGACCACTTTGACTACTCGCTTGCTTGCTGCCACTAATGACATTGATAATGCTTCGGCTCGGAAGCCCATCGTCAGGCCACCGTTCCCAGCCGCCGTCCGCGATCGGTCGCCAATCATCGGTTTGTCTTCCGGTACACTGCTGCGAACGTGCTTCCGAATCGGTGAAGTTATCAACCAGGCCCATCAGGCGTCCAAGACTGGGAAGGACATCACCTTCGAGCTGTATGCAAGGGTTCTGGAGTCCGAGAGAGATGCCACGAGCCAGCACTTCACATTCTGTGATCTCTTCCACGGCAAGCCGCCGTATTTGAAGGCGGTGTACGACACGGCGAAGTGGAACTCGGTGCAGCTTTTCAACTACGACAGTAAGAGGCTTCTGCAGCAAGGAAGGATTGGTCGATGCATGGGGACTATGAAGCGTGAAGGCAAGGAGTGGGTCATGACTGTGTTGAACGTGTATGAGGCAAAATTTGACGATATCGACTGGGTTAAGGGTATCATTGAGTCCTGAGAACTACAGGTGTGGCGACAGTAGTGTCCGGTTTCACATATAAAGATCTAACGAGATCTCTGGGATTTGGTGGTAGTGCATTACACGTGCCGCGTTAATTAACGCCGAGTTCCCCACTTTCGCGACTTCACGCATCATGATCATGATTCTCACACCGCGTTCTGCCCACTCGTCACGCTATTTGCTTGTAAAGTGGTTGATATGAAAGCAATCACCCTAAGCCCACACAATCAAGTTGTAAAATCGCACGTTCTGCCAAGCCGTATGCAGCAATTGCTCTTGAGAAACTTGACCGCTCCCTCGCAGCCATGGACATGACGATTCCGCACGAACAGAGTGAGGAAGGTTCGATGGGTCCTGGAGGCACTCGCACCCCCCAAAAGTCGAAAACGCGATCTCTGTCCGACTCAACGCCGCGTTTGGAGCCATCCCCAAAGTTCCGCGAGCCAGCCGCCCGAATGTCAAAGGATGACCACCACGCGCTCCCCACCACGCCACGGCGACCCGAATTTCTATCGCGAGGCCTCTCATTGCAAATGCCGTCACGCGAATCGCCCATGCCGAGCCCCGCCCATTTCGCAGCGCGGGTGCCTCTTTCACCTCAGCTAGACGCACGCAATACGTACGCTTCACACGCTTCGCCCGCTTCACTGCTGCCACGACGATCGCGAGGCGCAGAGTACTCGAGGGCCTGCACACACCTCCATCACTCAACACTGCCCGAGCAATCGTCACCCGACTCGTCACCGACAATCACGCAGAAAGGCATCAACATTCCGTCGCGGAAGCCGCGCTCGAACTCGATGTTGATGAACTCGCCGAACGTGACCATGCACAACGGATGGGGCAATGGCGATAAAACAGCGCCGTCGAGCTCTTTGGGCAGCATCAACATGATGGGCTCGGAGGAGTCGAGCAGCTCGTCCGACGAGGTCGACCCACTAGACCCAGAGGACAACGACGACCCGATGATGGGCACCCCGCAAGCTAAGAGCAGCATCGCCTTTCCTGGAGCTATGCCTGGATGCAACCCAGGATGGGCGACGAATCTATTCTCACCCAGCGCTGGCGGCATACCGAACTTCATGAGCATACAACGCGCTAGGCTGCGCAAGGGCAGAAGCCGGAAGAGTTCCAGCTCGGCGAGTGGGCACAGCTCTATGGCGAGCCCTGGGCCAGCATCACCGCCGAATGGCAATGCTAAGAGCGAGGGCTATTTCGTGCGGGAAGCAGTGCGCAAGGCCGGCTCGAGACGCGAGAGTCTCTCTCTGTTCGCGAATGACCTACATATTTCCTCCGGGAACGACAGCGGGGACGAGGCTGGGAGCTTTCCGCGGACACCAGGCGTTGTGCGGCGGCAGGTGACGCGGCGAGGTAATCTCTTGGTAAGAAGCATCCATATGTCCCACCAGAGGACAACCATGCTGACTTTAGTAGCCAAAATCACGACAGTTCGGACGCGTCAAGGCAGAGCTCTGGGAAGAATCCGTACCGGTGGACAGCGAGGTCCGGCGAGAGGCGGAGATCATTCGACAGGTGAGAGAAGCGGACGAAGGACCTTCAATCACCGCGCAATCTTCACCAAATCTACTACCAAGTGTTCCCGGCCTTGATGGACCTCTCGAAGGCGTGCCTGAGGAAGAGAGCGAGAGCAACATGAGTCTCGACAGCTTCACGACCAAAGGCCTCTTCGGCACATTCGGCTCGCTGCACCGCAACTCCGTGAGCAGCGACTTCTGGAACCAGCGAGCGGCACATACACCTCCACCGCCATCGTTCCCACGTGCCGAATCATCGGCAGTCAGCGAGGACATGAGCATAGACTCGCCGACTGTCTCATCGTACCACGCGCCTGATCAGAACAACAACAGCACTGGATGGACCTCTCGCGCATCTACGCCAGGCCCGATGTACCCACCCTCAGCTGCTGACGGCCTCAAGAAGTCCAACAAGCGCCGGCGCGACGATGACTTTGACGAGTCATCCATCAAGCGCCGCGCCGTATCGCCAGGCGTGAGCGTGCACAACAGCCCCGTCATCTCACAATCGCCTGCCCAGCGGGACGCAAACTTGTGGGGCAACACGAGCAAGACTGGACGCGAGCCATCGGTTAGCGGTCAGTCGCATGGCGAGCGGTCGAATAGCGGTGGTAGTATGAGCTTGAGCATGACTCCGACGCTGGGTCCTAAGAGGGTTGGGCTCATGGGCATGGAGAATGCTAACGAGAGCTTGATGAAGATGAGCATTGAGTAGGCGTGCTGGGGAGCGAGTTTGAGTGTACAGTATGTATGATGGTGTCTTTTAGCGCGAGCGCGGCGTACTAGGAGGCTATGGGATTCCGCGGCTTCGGATGTATTGTGTTTGTCTTTCAATTGCGAACAATATATACCCTTGTGCAGCATTCGAGAGAGCAAGTCTCTGCGGTTATCTGATTTAGATCATCTACTTTGGCGATGTATGTTCAGCCTTTCTTCGTTCTGTGCCCTGAAATTCGTTCCAAAATCAATCACCTCCTATCACTCTTCCATCAATCCATTGTAACTTTGAGCTGGTTGTGGCATGTGGTTCACATGCAATGCTAGTCCCTGCACTCCCGTCGCTGCCGCCCGCTAAAACTGGACCCCTCGATACGCCAAGCGCAACCGCGTCAACTCCACAACTTTCCCCAAACAACACTCACGCTCAAGCTTCCAATTGAACACTACCGAGCCTCTTCACTCCCGAACTTGCACACAATCATGTCATCGGAAAAGGCCCTCTCGTCCTTCATCGAGAGCGCGCCACCAGGCGAGGTATGTCATTGATAACCTCCACCACCACCACCGACAACCCTGAATCCCCTTCTACTCCACCTATCCACTTCCTGAACTAACACTCCCCAGCTCGCCGACGTTACCAAAGCCATCAAATCCATTCTCGATGACCCCAGCGCCGAGGCCAAACTTGCGCCCGCGTTCCAATCCTACAACGAGTTGCAATTCACCACCACCAAGCTCCCAGGCGGCAGCACAGAAGTGCTCGTCAGCGAGTACAACCGTCTAGACTCTGATGCCTCCTTCGGCTCGGGATCGGGTCGCTACTACGACGTCGACACACAGAGCTCGTTTGACTTTGATCATGCAACGGGCAAGGCGAGTGCTGTGCAGAGTCATGTTCAGGAGAGTCCGCATGAGGATTTGATGTACGTCATATCAGGCAGTGCTATTGTTGGTTAGGGATTTGGGCTAATACACAGCGTAGAAAGAGCTTGACCAAGGCCCTCGCAACACACACATCAGAGCACTATCCATCCTCATCGCACGGCGTCTTCCCCACATCCTCCGACTCCACCCTCGCAATCCTCACCGTCGCAAACAAATACTCACCCACGAACTACTGGAACGGGCGCTGGCGATCGCAATACATATACGACCCATCCACGTCTTCGCTCACAGGTACGATAAACGTTGATGTGCACTACTACGAGGACGGAAATGTCAGGCTGTTGACGAAGAAGGATGTCAACGTCAGTGTAGGAGGGGGAAGTGGGGCAGAGGTTGTGAGGCAGATTGCGCAGGCGGAGAAGAAGTATCAGGAGGATTTGAACAGGGCGTTTGGCCAGTTGAGTGAGGGCGCGTTCAAGGGGTTGCGCAGGCAGTTGCCGATTACGAGGCAGAAGATTGAGTGGGAGAAGATTAGTGGGTATAGGTTGGGGCAGGATATTGGCGGTGGGGGCAGGCGGTGATGTGTAGTGCTGGTATGAGGTGGTATTCACGAGCACGATTGAGTGCGAGGCTACTCAGTCGAGGTGGAACTACTAGCAAACATGGCGATGATTGTTTGTCCTTCCTCCTTGCTCATGAGCCCCGCCGAGAAGCTTGTGACATAAGAGAGCTAGCTGGGTTTGACTTCATCCTCAAGGACGAGATAGTGCTGACACGATCGATTGTGTAGCCTGGGTGCGCTATCTTTGCTGGCGTTCGGAAATTCGGAACATCACCGGAGACAGATATGTAAGCCAAGTATGGGCTACGGAATATATGCTTACTCCGGTAAGGCATGGCGTCCATCGCATTCTCGCCATGTCACAAGGCCTCCCGATAGCTCTAACACATTTCAAAAGCAGCGTTCGCTTTGTACACCAATATAAAGTCATCGTCAGTCCGCTTGAAGAATTGATGGCTGCGAGGTCTCGAGCGTGCTCTGCGCGAGGAGAGGTACGACCGAGTTCATGTTCGCCTGCTCCAACGCAGATCCCACCGCAGGCTGGAGCATACAAGCGATGATGCTGGGGTATCTGTCACTTAAAAGTAGCCAATAATAGCAACAACTACGGTTTATTGCTTAGATCAACGGTTGTAATACGACAGCGCACTCCCCGGACATATTTCCATTTTCGCTCGTATGTGACAACATGCAGTATGGTATCTGTCAGGCGGACGAAGATATGAAGGAGAATGTTGATTGTTCTACGAAGGAAACAAGCAAGATTATATACATATGATGAACAGGAGGACACATAAGCGTCTGACGTGGAAAGAGTGACGACGAAGGTCGTAGAACGTGCTCGAATGTACCGTGCTCACATATCGGGCCGATACCAGGAAGCACTATGGTCATGTGACAGGTAGTCACAGAAGAGGTACCAAGGCTGACAGTATCAATCAGTGATGATTACGTTCCGCGTCCAGACCTTCACCAACGAAATTGTGACTGCCTTTGACCCGGATATCGTCTATTGCTACTCTAAGATGATCGTTTGCCTCACAGACATTTCGGTAAAACCAACGTCAGTTCGTGCCAGGAATCTCTGACCGTTGACTCTCTGTCGTAAATCTCCTTTTGTGAAGTTATCCAAGACTCCATATTCACAAGTCTTGACGAACCCAACTCTTCGGAAATGGCTCCCGACTGGCAGCAAAAGTAAATGCAGAAACACAGACCCGGCCACAAACAACGTCACCGCTTTGGACAAACTATCAACCGTGACGTTATCAAAGTCCGCACGCACTTTGAAAACACGGTAGCTCTCACCACCCCGTTTCAAAATGGCAAAGACCTTTTCGTTGGCCGGGGAGAAGTGATCGATTACATGTCGACGGACCCACTTCCCAGAGACAAACTGCGGACGTGAGACGTAGCTCGTGACCCGTATGAGCTTACTGAGCTTCAAGTCAGCCAAAGCCTCTCCCGACGAGAAATACTCGTCAACAGCCATCCACTGGCCCTCCAACGCCGCCACCTCGACTTCGCACCCGTGCGGCCCCACATGATTAATATGATCAACGACCATACTCCCCTCCACACTAGCCCACGACCACGAAGGAAAGTCCAATCTCCTCTTCCTCGGCGCTACGGCCCGCAACGCAAGCATAACCGTCATCCCGCCTCTCCCATCACGATCCGTAAAAAGTAGTGTCCTCGGGCACACAAACGGCATTCCCCAACAGTGCCGCACACCAAGATATCTGAACATACCCTGGAACGCATTAATAGCGTCCGCATCGAAGCTCATGAAGCGCGAGGAGTACTGCGCTAGAAGTTCGCGCACCCTGACACTGTACCGCGTCCCTTCTTCCTCCGTCTCTAATGGCCAGGGGAGAACGTCTGATAGTTCGTCGTCGCGTAACATACCAGACCTGGCCTCCAGCTCCGTCCACCCATTCCAGTACCGCGATTCCTGACAGTACATTTGTCCACACTGGAACACGACTTCTTCATCCGTGAAAACGAGGCGGCGGCTGCACAGATAGCCTTCTTGGAACGTCCAGGCGCGCGAACTCCATTTCGAATGTGCGATGTTGAGTCCTGTAGCGCAGTCTTGTACTAATGTTAAGTTCCCGAGCGGGATTCTAGCTTGAGGTGTGCGTGCTCTGCGGTTGACGCCGGGTAAGCCGTAGTAAGGGGTTTGGCCGGCGGCGGCGATGAGGCAGATTTGCGAGTGCGTGTAGATTTTGTCCATGATTTGGATTTGGAGGGCTTTTGAGGTGCGGGAGGTTTGGTTTATACACTGCATGCCGCGGGTTAGTGATGTTTTTCTTGCATGTATGTAGTCGTTAAGAGGGTACGTACGTATTGATCTACCCACAAGTATCGCAGTCTCAAAGAAACACAGACTGTAATAGCGTCGTCGATTGTAGCTGGATATTCCGTAGGACAAGCTTGTGCCATCGCTGTACCTCCCCAAACGTACGACAGCACCGCGTATTGGCACTCGTTGCTCGGGGCATCGATCACAAAACGCGTTTGACAGTCGATTAGTCTGAGACCCGGAATGTCTCTAGATGAACGAGGTGTGCAAGAATGTAAGCTATGACATTGATCCAGCCAGCCCGTGAGTACAGCGTAATTGATCTTAGTAGCGGACATATTTCTAGCCTTGACACCACTGTATTCTTCGTGCCCTTCGAATTCTATAGCAAATGAATCTTCGTACCCGTCTTTCGTGTTGTTTGTTTCTTCGACCCAGTTGATACACGCGCTAGGCAAACCGGTAACGTACCTATACTCCCCGTGCGATTCGTGTCGCGGCGCATATTCAATGGTCATAGTCGCCGCTCTATCCCCGTACATTCTCTCCGCCGCAAAGAAACTACACAATTGGCATTCATCCCTTCCTAAATATCTCCGAGCTCTTTCAATACGTCGCTGGAACTGGTCGTCGTCTAGCACAGGTTCATCATCGGGTATGTGTCTCCACATGTGTAGGGCGTGATATTCGCACAGGGGTACTCCACAGATTTGGTGCCGTAGAAAGGTTCCCCATTTAAGTGTGAAGGTTTCCAGGTGTATGTCGTCAGCTAGGACTTGGTCGAGTCTTTTCGCTAGGTGGGGGGAGGGGTCTTGGTGTGGGAGGGGAGGTGTTGTCATTGTGGCCGGTGATATGAGGGCCTCTTGTTAGCTGGGGTTGTGTGGTGCGAACGTAGCTTGGGGCAATTGATACGGTCATTTTGAAATGTCTGCGGATGTGGGTTCAGATGATCTTGCAGGCAAAGTAGCAGGTAACGGAAGGGGAAAGAGGATTGGTCATGACTAAGCGCCACCACACTAACCGGATAATCATTAGACCACAAGCGACAAGCTTGGAACCGACGGGAGTCAAGCTTCAACTTATCTGCACGAACCAGTAAAGCATTCGGATGGCGACAGGACAGGCTTCTAAGATATCAAGAATCACTCATCTGTTCGGCCGATGATGTTGTAGGTGCTGACGAGTGAAGCAACGCGCGAAAATGGCCGACACTCAGCGGCACTTCCGCTTCATGGACTTGCCCGGCGAGCTTCGCAATCAGATCTACAAAGAGCTTCTGTGCAGTTTCAACTACGATCAGTACCCCAATGGATAACCAAACAAGCTCGAGAGAATCCTGCGCCAGGAGCCGGCTGCAAACGAGTCGTACCGTGCATCGAGAAGCATACGACATCATGGTGAAGACGAATCGCTTCATTCGCATCCAGATTCAGAGCGTGAATGTCAGTCTATACACCTTGTTTATTTGGAGCCAGCTTCCCATCGTGACGATGGATCGAGAGTATACTGCACAGTTCAAGAGTTCTGTGCTACAAGTGCGTATGGAGGCAGAGTCGCGCTATGATGGCGTGCCTGTTCCGTGGTCTGACTATGAGTCGGCAATCCCGGCGAATATAGATGGCAGTTCATGCTGATTCTTGATTAGTGATTATACTCGGTCGAGATTGGGATGCTTCTGCCGAGGCCTTGGTATGAGGAATATCTATCACTCGATTGTGTCTGTCCATTTAGACACCAGTATCGGTACGCAAGCTGGCAATCATACCACAGAAGTCAAAGCTGCGATCAACCAGAACTTCATGTCGAAAATGCGTTGTGAAATGCTTGGATCGTTGGTACGGCACGTAAGGAATCTCGAGAAGACAACTTTCGATGATCAAGTACCAGCTTCATTCGCCACACAGGTGGCGTCTCAGGCGACAGCAGCACCATGGATTGGCTCTCTGGAATGGTATATCGATCTCGAGCAACAGAGCGAGACCGCCGCGCAGCTCCAGGCAAGCGAAAATTACCTCGAAGCATCGATGATATGGTCAGAGGTCGTATATCGCCTGCAGTTCTCACGCCCACCTCTCGGGCCGTTGTTCCAGAAGATGCAGAGTTTGAAGTACACTAGTCATGTCAACAGTGCAATATGCTGCATGCATTATCTCGGATCGCTTACCTTGGGCTTCTCGACTACGTACTACCGGGAGTTAGGCGAATATGCTCTTGACATGCTCAAAGCGATCGACTTCAAGAATTACAAGGAGCATTTTTGCCTCAAGTATTTCTTCGCTTTTGCCCGCATCACGAGGCTTCTAAGCATGAGGCTTCCGCAGAATATATCGATGCACTCTATCAGCGGAAAATTCCTGGAATACGCAGCAGCCCTCGACCCCGACAACGAGAGCATCGCTGATAAATTGAAGGCGTGGGAGGAATGCCGGTCTGCATTACATCCAAGCGAGGATTAGACGACAACATGCATCCCGAGTGATCAGGGAGGCGCGGTCGTAAGCGATGCGACTACTCCACATTGTGTACTGCTGGCTTGCTTTTCGCAGTTCCGTGGCCCCAAGGACGTAGCGGCGCGTAATGCGGCACAGCGTTGCTGCCATTACCTGAAACTTGCTGCGCCATGTTGACGACTGAATAACACTTCAACATTCGAATTCCTCTCAAAGGCGCGCGCGCATATCTCCAGTTCGCAGATCCTCACACGACGCTACACGATGCATTCAAAGACACCGACCGGCTCCGACAACGCGAGTACCGACTCGCTATCTCCTCTTTTCGACGATGCTGTTGAAGCAACAACATCCGAACTAGACGAATCAAACACCTATTCCGCCTCCCAAGTCGGAAACGTTCTCATGATATTGTGTCTGGTGCTGTTTGTCGTGCTGGCAATTATCCTCTACCTGTTTGCCGTGAAAGGTCTGCCAATATTCCCAATATTGCTTGCGGTGGCACTTGTGAGCACGATCCGCTCGCTTTGGAGGACTGCATACAGAATGCGAAGAGCTTACACGGGGAGGATCTACGATGTGGAATTAGGGGATTATGCGGACGGTGGTGGAGAGGATGGCGGTGAGGTTGGTGGGGGTGCGGAAGACGGGGAAGAGGAAGAGGAAGAGGAAGAAGAAGCGCTTCGAAGAGGAAGGCAGCAGATCCGGCTTTGAAGTGGCGCTCTTGCAGGACATGTGTATCTCAACTTTCACTTCCGACCTATCGCATATGCCCGTGGCGGCCTCCACGATGCGGACCGTCACTTCGAGAGATCATGCCAGAGACCAAGCTGCTGGTTTGTTTGCCATTTAGACACTCGCAGATCACAGGTAGCAAAGAAGTGCATCAATTCAGCGAAGGCACAAACATGCGGTAATGACTGAAATTTCTACTATGAAGAGCGCCATCAATTCCGAACTTCACACTAGCACTCGCGTCCACCACTGCGCTTCTGTCTCCAACATACTACGACACCACATTTCTCCAAAAGCGCAACCCAATCGCTCAAGCCTTCGTACCAGCCCAGGCGCAGCTCACGTAAGAGCTCACAAACGGAGAATTAGCTTGGATACAGGTGTTCACCGTCGGCGTGAAAGCCGTGCCAGTGCAATCAGCAGATTGATAGATTCTCACTGCAAGTCAAAGTCATTAGCTCAGTTCCACATCATCCCAAACATCCTCCGTCCCATATTACTTACACGTGCATCCCTCAGCAATGCTCGACAGCTTGTAGCTGGTAATTGGTGGGGTGTTGGCGTCAGGGAAGCGGTTGAGTCCCTGGCAGTATCCGCCGCTGCCGAAGATGGGGTCGGCCTCGGTCAAGCTGGTAGAGGTACAGCCGCCGCCTGAGTACTTGTAGCCCACAGCGGCGAAGTATCCACCCTGGCGAGCCTCGATGTCGGCGGGTGCGGCGGCGGTGAGAGCCGAGAGAAGAGCGAAGGTGAGGGTGGTGAGCTGGAACTGCATCTTGATGATGGTGGGTTGGTGGTCCTAAAGATGAGGAGAATGGATTGGAAGATATTGGTGGTGAGAAGGGGATTGAGGGTGGTATGAAGGTAGCTTTATAGTTCGTTCTCGCCGCTGATGCTCGTCGAAGGCTCGGTTCGTCGGTGGAGGCTTCGCTCCCGATGTCTCCTAGCTTCCAAGATCGTGTTGGTGACCGATGTTGTTGAGAAATCATCGTCGTCGAACTTCAGCCCACACAGACTCGGCTCTCCAATCGCATCACTCGTACGCTTGCCATCACGCTCAACCAGCAAAGACTCTGCAGCCACGTGAAATATTACAATGATGCTTTCGCACCCACCAACTGCACTACACGATGCTTGCTTGTCGTTGATTCGGCAGTCGACGACGAATACGTTTCCACGTAAGAACTAGCTGTGATGAACCCACATAAGCAAGAAGTGAGCCTGTATTTGACTTGCGTCTGTCACAATGAAAGAAGGCAGTGGGATCACATGCTCGCCTAAAACGGAGACATTTCACGACTGGACTAGATCGTGTTCTTTTGGGGCTTACTAGAATGGTCAGCAGGATACGATGAGATAGTGGGCGAACCATACACGGATCAGCGCGGCACAGGTTGGTGGGAAGGGCGGTATGCGGATATGCACACTGCCACGGCAGCGGCCCGGTAATTTGTTTCCGCTCTGCAACGAAAGCTTGTAATGCCCAAGTCACTTATTGAACGACTCGGTAAGACTGGTAGCAGCACAGAATGTCCTGTCTGTGACCATAGTAGCGGGACTGGAATTGTTGCATCCAAACATAATGCCCCACAGCCACATTTCAGATAAGTTGATGATGATGTGGACCGAAAGTATGACGACGACGCTTTACGCTGACGATGTGACTGAGTTGAGGATGTACTTCGACAAAGTAGCGAGGGCTTACACATTTGCTTAGCGGCGTTGGTGGCATCTTACTTCGTCAGTCCATGGATCCGGCCAAGGACGGGACGGAACGCGTCGCTTCTGCAGCTCGCATCGCTACGTACCGCTACGACTGATTGTATAGCTCTCGGTACCTCTGACCTCGTCGTGGAACGTTAGGTACTGTGTGCATTGAATGACGACAGCAATGACTCGGCGACCGCGCTTTTCTCTCGACCTGAGCTAGAAATATGAATAAAAGATACGTAGCTCATGGAAACCCCAAAGTAATCGACGTGAAGATGATTGTGCAGTGGCTGGGAAAGGTTGCTTTCGTTGGTGGTGCGAGATGCGTCTGTGCTGAGTCGAAGCACAACACGAGGTGGCTGCTTATTTCTGGGGAGGAGTTCGAGTGATGAGAATCCCAGCATCTTGAACAACGCCATCATTGGTCATTAAAAGTCAGAGCTCGCGATGTATGTCGCTCAGCAACATGAGACCTTCACAGTCGGGGTCGTCGTCGTTCTGGACCTCGGGAAGAACGTTCGGAGAAGTGAAGGTAGAAAGAAGGGTATGCCTGCGATCGAAGACGCGTGCTAGCGGAGCCCCAGATCAGACGGATATGCATCGGGTACGTTTTCCACCCTAACGGACTTTTCCTTCTTGAGCCGCATGTCGAGCGTCGAGAAAGCCTCAGCCTTGCCAGGACTTCGGCCGCGGATAGCACCACATATGGAGCTATCATACAGCGATTCCGTGGAGGAACTGGGAGTAATGTTAAAAAGTATCTGCTTGTGTTAATCCGTGTCAAAAATTCCACGAGTTGCATGTGTGTGCACAGGAGGAGTGCGTCGAGGATTGAATCGTGGTCTACACAAGTTACTCAGGAAAGCTTGCTGTGAATCGGCCTCTGTATAATGCAGGCTGAGGTCATTCCTCAGTGCTGGGAGCATGTCAATACACTGTCTATATGTACGGTGATGCACTTGTGGTTTTTGGCAAGTGCAAATGCAGGCTCAACATGGGAAAGGATTGAGTTGGCTGTGATTGGTCGAGAGGGCGGGCCGCGGGAGCTACGTCATACCTCGCGACGTTCAAATCACAGCTTCGAGGATCTAAGATAGCGATGAAATGTGCCTGAAGATCATTGACATGGCGTCGAAGTCTCGGAGATGCATGTTTTGAATGGTTTGTCTTAGAAGCTGGAAGTAGCCATAATTGCGGCTCCGCTGCCGCTACCATCAGATGGCAGTGATTGAACACACGCGACCAGCCTCGTTGCCGCCAATCCGAGCACTCAGGCACGAGTAAGTACACATAAACACGTCAAGTTCAATTGGCCGCGCCAATCAGTGTTGGCATGCTCGCTGCTCCAACGCACCGCAGCTCTTTGAATGCGGGGAAAGCATAGCACCCCTCATCTTTGGGAACGTCGGATTGGCACACATCACGTTGGACCTGTTCTTGTTCCTTCGCGCCTTGTTTACTGTTTACACACTCTTCCTTCTTCATCTTTGTGCAATTGCGAACTTGGTTATCTTAAAGCCGCTATCGTTGAGGCATTGTCTGGTAGTCTCCACTCCACGCGCGTGCCCCACTTATCCACCCCAGCACAGACGCCCACGCGCTGTCTCGCTCCAGGTACGCAAAGATGTTTCCATTCACTTCCGCCACTGCACCACGCACGTTCTCTCGTTATGTACATGTACATACAAGCGGGTTCTTTCGGAAAGAGAAGGCTCAAGCACGCGTGTGCAAGCCGTGCGCGCTCGCGGTTAGATGCAGCGACAATATGTTCTGCGATGTCATAGCCGCGGCCGCGGTGATGCGATGCGACGCGGCGTAGGAGCTGTTGCAGGTAGGATGTTGAATGACGAGAGCGTGCATGACATGGCAGGAAGGCGTCGATATGTATACATCGACGAGCAACCTTTCTTTGTTACTGGATTTCATTCCGAGCTTCACATCTCCCCTCGCTGTCTTCGCGTTGTCACTTCAATCTTCATATCCAATACCAACACCACACGTCACGTCTAACACGACATGTCCACCAGCATAAAGATGCCGCAAGCCGCCCGCGCGCTCGAAAACGCCAAACAATCTTCCGAAGCCGTTCTTAGCGACGCCTCATCCGCCATGTCCAAAGCCGCCGAGAACCCCAGAAAGGCCACCACAGACTTTCTCCACACACCCTTCATGCGCGCCGCACTGCCTTTTGTCAACGGCGGTCTGGCTGGCATGACCGCTACGACTGTCATCCAACCTGTGGACATGGTGAAAGTGCGCCTGCAACTAGCCGGCGAGGGCGTGAAGACCGGGCCCAAACCAACGCCCATAGGCATATTCAGGGACATTGTCGCACAGGGAAAAGTCGCAGACTTATACACCGGCCTCAGTGCAGGGCTGTTAAGACAAGCAGTCTACACCACCGCCCGCCTCGGCTTCTTCGACACATTCATGAAATCGCTCACCCGCACCGCCGAAGCCAAAAATCAATCCATCGGCTTCAAAGAGCGCGCAGGCGCCGGTCTGGCCGCAGGCGGCCTCGCAGCCATGATCGGAAACCCCGCTGACCTGGCGCTCATACGCATGCAATCAGACGGCATGAAGGCCAAGGCGCAGCGCGCGAATTACACCTCAGTAATCGATGCGCTGACACGCATTGCGAAGAACGAGGGCGTCGCGCGGCTCTGGGCAGGCAGTTATCCAACTGTCGTACGGGCCATGGCGCTGAACTTTGGACAGTTGGCGTTCTTTTCCGAAGCGAAGAATCAGCTCAAGACGACGAATTTGTCGAGTCGGACACAGACACTCACTGCGTCAGCCGTCGCAGGTTTCTTCGCGAGTTTCCTGTCGCTACCGTTCGACTTCATGAAGACGCGTTTGCAGAAACAGACGCGTGCGCCTGATGGCTCGTTACCGTATAAGGGCATGTTTGACTGCTTTAAGAAGGTTGCGGCTGAGGAGGGGCTGTTGCGCTTTTATCGCGGGTTTGGCACGTATTATGTGCGGATTGCGCCGCATGCGTAAGTCTGATTCTCCTCTGTGATCTTGTACTCAATGCTAATGCGGGTGTAGGATGGTAACGCTTATCGTTGCGGATTATTTGGGCTTCATTACGAAGTGAGCCTTGCGATGCCTTTGTCCTTTTTCTGTCAACTCATGGCGTTTTCGGAGCAATTTAGCAAGGCAATGGTGTCTCGATATGAGATTGGGGACGGCGTTTATGGAGTTGTTGACCGCAGCTGTAGCGTTTTCTTCGTTTGAAGTAATTGAACATATTCTCACTCCCATCTAACACCCCTCTTCCCTCCCCTCTTCCCTCCCCTCTTCCCTCCCCTTCGACTCTCCGCTCAGCTCTTTCGTTTTCCCCATTTCATCTCCCCCCATCTCCTCCCCTCCCAATCCCTCCTTCCCCTTCCTGTCCAGCCACACACTCAGCCCCAAATGCGCAGCCATGCTCACAGTATACACCACCTGAAAGACAATGCGCTTCGTCCACCAGAAGAGAAATGTACACACCATGGTGCAGAGGAGGAGACTCCACAGCGCGAGTCTGAAGGGATTCATCGGTGCGGAGTGCTTGGATGGGGGAGCGTGTGCGGGGTTGAATTTTGTGGGCTGCATTATGCTGGGTTTGCTTGGATGCTGTGGGGATGGTATTTATGTAGAATGAGTTATGTGATGAGATGGGTGGTGGATGGATGCGTAGGACTGGGATAGCGGATGGGGTAGGAGATGGATTCAGGCTCGGGTGTAGCAGTATGTACTGCATGTAGTCAGGCGGCACGGTGGTGGCTGTGGTTGGGGTGCAGACCGCAGCGGTGGCGAACGAAAATAGTGCTTACTAGTGTGACTTCGCCACAGGAAATGGCTAGCCTGATGTTCTTCACGACAACTAACTTACTGCCAACGGAACTTTCCAATTGCGAGTGATGCGGCTTCAATGTATATCGATTCTAAACAATTACTCTCCAAATTCAGTCTATGTCGCGGTGTAGAAACAGCGCATATGCAGGAAGAATTGAAGGATTGAACTGAGGTTGTATTAGTTAGGTATGTATGTATGTATGTATTGTTTAACGTCCTATGAAAGCCTCCCAGGGGGCATGAAAGACGGGTAGCGCCCTGAGTAGTGCTCAGGTGCTCCTATTCTTTGGGTGTTGGCAGTGTGTGCAGTCTCGTAGGGTAATTTCCGCCAGTTGAAAAGACTCTACTTTGGTTCTGGGCTGTGGGGCCGGGGTTGTGTAGGAGGTGGGTGTGAAGGCAAGGCGATGCCAAACCTTATTCTCCTCCTTCATCTCCAAGTTGTGTGTAAGGTCTTGCTGGCTGCCTTGTTTGCGTGTTGTGTCAGATCGGGGACGCTGACAGTTGGTCTTCTGAGAGCTGCGGGCAGCTCTCATTGTTGTAGGTGTTGAGAGCCGGTGCTCTGTCGGATCGTGCCATAGCTCTTCGCATGGAGAGCCTTTGTATTTAGGCCTGGCAGGTGCCCATATCTTGCAAGAACAAGGAGTGTCAAGACAGTCTCCTTGTCTTAGCTGTGGTTGTGGCCTTCGACCGAACGTGAAAATCTGAGTGGCGCACGGGCCATTTTGAAAAGATTTCAGCTCACCAGGGAGCTGAAAGACAAAAGAAGGCAGCGCGCCTGCCACATCGCCTGCAGCGGAGGCAGGATGCTGGGAAACAGATTTAAGAAGGCATTTGAGTCGTGTTATGACGAAAAATCGATGGATATCAACCTTTCGTCGACCTGGAAAAGTTGATGTTCGGTGAGGTTGTATTAGGTGAAGCTACGAGCAGTATGTATACATGGGTAGCTGTAAACAGCGCTAGTGCAGAAAAGGCAACGTCGTCTCAACAGAGGTGAGGTGCCACTGCACGTGAGGCAAGAGAGACTTCCAAACCGTGACAGTCTAACCACTCATCCCATTTCCTTCCCCCTCCCACCCTCCCCCCCTTCCCCC
>Ga0265780_10001814_pt1 | contig 29565 bp, 22 predicted proteins | sample P1T30metagenome_FD_192432 | JGI IMG/M metagenome (GOLD analysis project Ga0265780, IMG submission 192432) | Plant litter microbial communities from East Loma Ridge, Irvine, California - P1 T30 | ecosystem: Environmental > Terrestrial > Plant litter > Unclassified | place: USA: California... | reverse complement strand
TCCCTCCATGCATCCCTCTAACCAACCACCACAGTCTAGGGGTATGATTTTCGCTTCGCATATCACGTGCGTAACTTGTGAAAGGTCGTGGGTTCAATTCCCACAGCGTCCAGAGTATATTTTTGCGTTTTTTTCTGGCTGCGCATTTGCATGAAGGGGGTACCGATTGGTGAAGATAGTGGTGGTGTGATATGTATGATGTGGATGTCTCGGGTCAGCGCTGCTGACTGCGTACTGGCGATTATTTGGTTTGTGCTAAAATAAGCCAACTCGCTTCGGGAATGATGTCGTGATATAATATGTATAATAATATATACATGCATCCATGGGCAGGATTTATTGGTTGCCTCGGGCGTGGGGTGATGTCTGTCACAAGTTAGCAAGGCATCATGCATCTATCCGTTTTTTTTCTTGGACCCCGTCTGGCCGGGCGGATGAGAAAGCAGATCGGATATCGGATAACAGTATGAAGAAAAACAAAACAACGGTATGGATAGAAGTGAGATAACTGTTTCTTTCATCTATACGTAGCGACACGGTATCAAGTCATGATAATTCAAAGCATCTCGAAGCGACAAGTATATGAGCTGAAATACATAAAAGTGTGCATTTCTTGCTAGCTAAATCCGGCCATGGGAGAATATATGTGTATGTACAAAAAAAGAATCTCTGGGTATAAAAAGGTCCAAAACAAGACATGTCTAGAAATGTGTTTGCGCCGAGGTCGCGCGCGCGCCTGTCAGAACCCCCCTTCAATCCAAACTGAAACGAAACAACCAACCAATCCGAGTTCGCCAGCCAGTGAGAACTCGCCCCACCCTTGTTCATAGTCTTCGTAATAAGAGAGAAAGGGCTTGTAAGCGTTCGAGAACGCGTTCGCTTGCTTGCTCAAAGCTTTGCGTTGTGGCGAGTGAGCTTTCGCCTCTGCTCTCTAATGAAGCGGGCCATGCGCACGTTCCTGACAACAGGTGGTGTTGGTGCCGGTGTAGTACCTGCGCTAGCCGTGACGGTAGCGTAGACCGTCTCGTACACTGTACGTACAGTCTCCACAGTATTGGTCACAACAGGGGCGGCGGGGTCGGCTGGAGGGACCCTGCCAGCAGCAGTAGGTGCCGGAGATGGCTCGCCGCCGGGCTGAGCAATGTTCTGCAACGGGCTAGCAGAACTTGTAGCCCTAATAGAGGTTCCGACAGGAGTAGGAGCGCCCTGGGGAGACGAGACAGCGGCTGTGCTTGTCGGGGAGATTGTGTTGGGTAGGTTTGCACCGTCGTCGCCACCAGCGCTGTGCTGAGGCCATTGGAACCCGACCATGCGGCCCACGCCTGTTGGTTTCGTTGGCGGTGCGGCTGCGAGGTGCGTGGATCGTACACCAGGAGGCCCACCTGGCAAGGGGTTCTCGACATCGTTGGTGGGAATGGGTACGGAAGGTGTTGCGGGAATCTTGGTAGGGATGCCTGGGATAGCCTTGCTGGTAGAGGTCGACGTGGAGATGACGGGTTTAGTAGTAGGGACGACCGGAGTAGGTACTCCGGGATAGCCAGTTGGTACTGCGAGTCCAGAAGACACGGTTGGCGCACCAGGGATAGCACTGCTCTTTCCGGGTGCCGCTGACGGGTTGGGAGAGGATGCCGATCCGTTGTCCTGGTAGACTTTCAAGGCATTGACCGTCCAGTATGCCTCTGCAAAAGCTTCAGGGTTCTTCTGAACCCATTCCTCGCACGTTGGTGCCTTTTGGCCGCAGGTGCTGTTACCCCAAACACTTTTTTCGCCAGCCCATTGCCCGCAGAATGTGGTGTCGAACACAATCTGCTGCTGCTTGAACTTGCTCTTGATGTCACAGCCACCTTGAAACTTTGCAGCTGGCTTTCCCCAACCGCTTGGGTCTGGGCTCTCACCAAGAACGTCTTCCGGGATCGAGTCGCGAGGGAAGAAGAATATGCTAATGGCTTTGTCGGTCCATTGGGTTGCGAATACACCTCCGCCATTTGCGTTCAAACCAGCGCCGTAACTCTGCTCAGACGGATCCTTGATGGAGCATCCAGCGTTCTTAGACTGCCCCTTGGCGGCAACATCGCAGTCACCAGTAGTGACCGAACCAGCAAACTGGGTAGTGTCCGAACCGATCTTGCAGCCTGGGCCGGTGTGAAGAGTCATGCCGTTGTTGGTCTGCTCATTGACTCCTTCGATGATGTCGATTTCGCCCATGTTGGGCCAGTTGGGACCAACTGTCCAGAAACTGTGCATCCGTAAGCAGTGTAAGCTACAATGAATTCGGGTTTACCCACGCTGGCCATGTGCCACACCCAAAAGGCATGTGGGCGACATCGATGACAATCAGACCACTGTCATACTTCTTCTTGCTCTCTATGCGGATACTCGGGCGTCCGTTGGGAGTCTGGTTCGTATGGTCCACGCCCCAAGATACTGCATCGGTAGAAGACGAGTTGATGAGCTTCGTCTGCTGGGCTGTAGCTTGGTCGACATACTTGACAAAGCCACTTGTCGGGTCGGGTCCAGTGAAGAAGTTGAAACCGCTGTAAAAGTCGGTCATGTAATCATCCTGCAAAACATAGCCAGCTATGGTCAGTTGGGAAAAGGCCGCGGCCAAAGTGATGGTAGAGAAACGCATCTTCAAGACGCTGAATGGAAAAAAGGTTGCAAGGAGTGACTGCGTACTAGCCGCGAGAAAAGAAAGGGATATGAGAAGTGAAGGAAAGGTAGTACGAGGCTGTGATGAACCAGAGTACTGTACTACTTGGTCGCGATGGGGCGGCCTGCATATATACGGAGGCCAAAGGGCTGAGGCGTAGCAAGGCTCCGCGTATTGCTACCGACGATTCGCTCTCATGGGTCTACCTGGTGGCTGTACATCTTCCGCTGGACACATCGGCTTTGTTTCAACATAAGGCGAATTGTGCAGGGACCTAGTTAATTCCCCGGATAGCGATATTCAGGAAACACACAGGAGCCAGTAAGGCCCGGACGAGGGATTGTCGGTAGCGCTCTGCAAGGCAGTCTGTATGTTTAACCAAACATGCCGTGTTTCATAAAGAAATGTGATGGATAGGCAAACGGACAATGACGCCTGAAACAGGCACAGGGCCGTCTTTGTGGGCCTGCATCGAAGACGCGTTATTGTGGAGCTCCTGAGGCGGCAGTTGAGGGATAAACCGATTGTGAGTGGCTATTTTCAAGTTGAAACGCACAGTGATCGAAGACAGATGAGAGGCGAGTGCTGCTGGCGGCCGCCCAATGCACCGCGCCGCTGTTAGCGCTTCCGAAGCGACGGTGGCGTGTCCTGAGGCCAAGCCCGAAACTTATGCCTCTGGCCAATGGATTGACATCGGGGCTTGACACGACTTAGAGCCGAGTGTATATGCCTTTCTCGACTTGGCTGTATATCTGTGTAATGCTATGATTGCAAACCTATGCATTTGTCTAGTTTGCGGTATATCTGTGTAATGCTATGATTAAAAGTCCATGCCATTCTCCTAGTTTGCAGTATAGCGGTGCATGCTATAATTGTAGTCGTATACCTCTAGCACTATGTTCCGGTTCTCACGATTTGTGCATGAAGACATGGGTTTATCGCTAAACATGTGTTGAACAGTGTTGGTTCATTCTAGCATTACGATTCATTACGAAGGCTTGTTGTCTACTGGAGCGACTCAACAACAATGGCAGATGCGCCGCCACCACCATTGCAAATGCCAGCACAGCCAATCTTGCCCTTCTTCTCCTTGAGTACACCGAGCAATGTGGTTGTGATTCTAGCACCCGAAGCGCCGAGCGCGTGGCCGAGCGCAACAGCGCCACCGTGGAGGTTGACCTTGTCTTCTTGGATACCAAGAATCTTCATGTTGGCGAGCGCAACAACACTGAATGCCTCGTTGATCTCGAAAGCATCGACGGCTGACAGTTCTACGTTTGCGTGCTTCAGAGCCTTGGGCATGGCGAGCGCAGGCGCGGTGGTGAACTTGGACGGGTTCTGCTCTGCGTCACCCCAGCCGAGGATCTTAGCAATGGGCTTGAGGCCATGCTTCTTGACCGCCTCCTCAGAGGCAAGGACAAGGGCGGCAGCACCGTCGGAGAGTGGCGAAGCGTTGGCAGCGGTGACGGTGCCGTCCTTGGGCTTGAAGACTGGCTTCAGTGTGCGGGTCTTGGATTCGTTGAACTGGAGAAGATCAGTAAGTCAAAACAATATAGTTAGTGTCATGGATACTCACGTTCTTGGGCTCGTCGTCCTTGTCAACAACGACAGGAGGCTTTCCGCGTCCTACGGGAACTTCAATGGGGGCAATCTCCTCCTTGAACCAAACTGCCTCTTGCGCGGCATTGGCCTTCTTGTATGAGCGAATGCAGTACTCGTCCTGGTCCTCGCGAGAGAAGCCGTGGTCGTCTGCACACTCCTCTCCCTGTAGTCCCATGTGCTCCTTCTTGTATGCGTCGGTCAAACCATCCTTCAGAACACCATCGACCAGCGGCTGGTCCCCGAACTTGGCGCCCGTCCTTAGGTTAGGGAGGTAGTGAGGGGTGTTGGACATGCTCTCAGTGCCAGCGGCCACGACAATGTCGGCATTGCCGGTTATGATGGTCTGGGCGCCAACAATGAGGGCCTTGATAGAGGATGCGCACACCTTGTTGATGGTGGTCGCAACAGTGGATTCGGGCAGGCCGGCGCCAATGGCACACTGGCGGGCAGGGTTCTGGCCGAGGCTGTGGCGTTAATGTTGGCATACTGCTGGAGAGAGAGGGAGTTAAGGCTCAGCTTACTTTGCGGAGAGGACATTGCCAACAAAGACTTCCTCAACATCGGTAGGCTTGATGCCAGCGCGCTCAACGGCAGCTAAAAGCGAATTAGTCGGCTGTACGCTGTGAATATCCAAAGTTGATCTCACCCTTGATGGCGTGTGAGCCCAGCTGGATAGCACTCAGACTTGAGAGGGAGCTGTTGTCGCGTGAGTTGGCCGTTGCCCCTCATCTGTCTTTGACTAAACATACCCCAAAAACATGCCCGTGGGCGTACGGGCGGCGGAAACAATGTAGACTGGCGGAAGGGAAGACATGGTGGGTATCTTGAGAGTGGGACGAGCAGACTGAAGTCTAAGGGAGTGAAGAGACGGACTTTATATTTCAAGCTGAGCAAAGGAAGCACATTTTCTTACATGAGGAATAGTTGCCAGCGCTGAGGATCGGCACGTCCCTGCAGCACGCTAGGCTGGATTGGATGGTGGGTGCTATTCACCGCCTACGCTAGGCCGCAACCCGCGGAACCAACCTTTTCGCCGCGCTTTGAACTTTTGCGATAGCTGCAAGCTCGACGCGCATCACCGTCGCAAACAACCCACCCTAACCGCCGCAATGGACGACCTTTACGATGAGTACGTATGAAGTTTTGATTCTGGAAACATTACGCGACTGACTTTTCGCAGGTTTGGTAATTTCATTGGCGAAGCCGAGTCCGATGAAGATGTCCAGAGCACCGGCGAGGCAGCCGACGCCTATGTCCTCGACGATGAGGACGAGGCCGAGGCCAACGACCAGCAACTTATGGAAGTGGATGAAGGGCCATCCAACGCTGTAGTCCTCCATGAGGACAAGCAATACTACCCCTCCGCATCTGACGTATACGGCCCCGATGTCGAGGTGTTGGTCCAAGAGGAAGATATGCAGTCGCTGGCCCAGCCGATCATTGCACCCGTAGTTCAGAAGAAGCTTACGATACAGGAGACGGACTTGCCGCCCGTGCATCATTCGAGGGAGCTCCTCACAGATCTCATGAACTTTCCCGACCAGATACGGAACATTGCGATTGCCGGACACTTGCACCATGGAAAGACGGCCTTTATGGACATGCTGGTCATGGAGACACACGATATCCAGGACCGTCTGGACTACAAAAAGGGGAAGAAGCGGGAGGAACAACTGCGCTACACAGATGTACACGTGCTCGAACGCGAACGAGGCCTTTCCATCAAGGCTGCTCCGATGAGCCTGGTGCTTCAGAACACGAAGCTAAAGTCGCATCTTTTCAACATTCTAGACACACCCGGACACGTCAACTTTGCGGACGAAGTAGCGGCCTCGTTGCGCTTAGTCGACGGAGTGGTCCTGGTTGTGGACGTGGTCGAAGGCGTGCAGGTCAACACAGAGCAGATCATCAAGCATGCGGTACTAGAGGATCTACCCATCACACTCGTGGTGAACAAGATGGACCGCCTGATTCTGGAGCTGAAGTTACCACCAAGCGATGCATATTTCAAGATCAAGCACGTAATCGAGGAGGTCAACACTGTCATCGAGAACACTATCCCAGGCCGCGGGGAAAGCAGACGGGTAAGCCCTGAGAAAGGCAACGTCGCATTCGCCTGCTCCAGCATGCGATGGTGTTTCACGATCCAGTCATTCGCCAAGATGTACTCCGATTTCTACCCCGGCCCCTCGAAGCTTCCAGGGTTCGGCGTTCCGATGAAGGGCCTGGACATTGAGAAATTCGCCATGCGACTTTGGGGCGACATTTTTTACAATCCTGGGAGCCGGAAGTTCAGTCGTAAGCGGCAAGAAGAAGGCTCACAACGATCCTTTGTACATTGGATCTTGGAGCCTGTCTACAAGATATACTCGCATACTCTCAGTCAGAGTCCAGATGAGCTCAAAGACACGTTGGAGACCTTGGGTATACGACTGAAGCCTTCGGAATACAAGACAGACGCAAAGGAGCTCATGCGCTTAGTATGCCAACAGTACTTCGGACCGTCTCTAGGATTCGTGGACATGATCACACAACATATCCCATCCCCCGAAGAGGGCGCACAACGACTGCTGCAAAGACATTACACTGGACCTTTGGACACCAAAACTGCAGAGGCAATGCAGAAGTGCGACCAAAACGGCCCATTGGTCGTACACGTAACAAAGCTCTTCAACGCGACAGACGCAAAATCCTTTACCGCCTTAGGCCGAGTACTGAGTGGTACCGCAACTTCGCCGCAATCGGTGCGTGTGCTAGGAGAAGGTTATACGATTGAGGACGAAGAAGACATGGTTGTTGCAACCGTGACGGACACGTGGATAGCCCAGTCGAGATATAACATCCCTGTTAGCGGTGTTCCGGCGGGCAACTGGGTGCTCTTGGGAGGCGTCGACAACTCAATTGTCAAGACGGCAACTATCGTAGCCACCAAGCTCCCCGAAGATGAAGACGCCTATATTTTCCGACCCATCCGACACTTCTTTGAATCCGTCTTCAAAGTCGCGGTAGAGCCGATAAATCCCTCCGAACTACCCAAGATGCTTGACGGTCTTCGCAAGATCAACAAGTCATACCCACTCATCACAACCAAAGTGGAGGAGTCAGGAGAGCATGTTGTTCTTGGTACTGGAGAGCTTTACATGGACTGCGTATTGCACGACCTCCGACGGTTGTATGCAGACATGGAGATTAAGGTTTCAGATCCGGTCACCAGGTTCTGCGAGACTGTCGTCGAGATGTCTGCCATCAAGTGCTATGCCCTTACACCGAACAAGAAGAACAAGATCACTATGATTGCCGAGCCGCTAGACCCAGGGATTGCAGAAGACATCGAGGCTGGCAAGGTCAATATCAAGGACCCAGTCCGTGTAGTCGGCAAGTTTTTCGAAGTGAACTACGGCTACGATTTGCTTGCATCACGCAACATCTGGGCATTCGGACCGGACGACATGGGCCCCAACATCCTACAAAACGACACACTCCCCTCAGAGGTAGACGGCAAGACCCTAAGGACAGTGCGAGACACTCTTCGACAAGGTTTCAGCTGGGCTACTCGAGAGGGCCCACTGTGCGAAGAGCCCATTCGCAACACCAAGTTCCGCATCACAGATGTCGAACTTGCGTCAGAAGCAATCTTCCGTGGAGGTGGTCAGATTATCCCTACGAGTCGGCGAGCCTGCTATTCAAGTTTCTTGATGGCGAGTCCTAGGTTGATGGAGCCGGTATACTCTTGCAGTATGGTCGGTCCCTCAGACACGAAAAGTAGTCTATACACCGTTCTTGCGCGAAGGAGAGGCCATGTCCTGCAAGACGGCCCCATCGCAGGTACCCCACTTTATAATGTGCGCGGTCTTATCCCGGTCATCGATTCCTTCGGCTTCGAGACTGATCTTAGGGTACATACAAACCTACTTTCCGTGGCTATATAGGGTTCATACTAACTTCTTGCAGATCCACACGCAAGGCCAAGTCTCCCTCTCCCTCGTCTTTGACCGCTGGTCCATTGTCCCCGGCGACCCTCTCGACAAAGAGGTCACAACCCGACCACTCGAACCCGCGACTGCACAACAGTTGGCGCGCGACTTTGTGCTCAAGACTCGCAGGAGGAAGGGTCTTGCTGAGGACGTTACAATTAGTAAGTTCCTGGAACCTGAGCTATTCCGTAGCTTAAAAGAAAGCGGGGTACTCGATGGCTAGAGCAAATGCTTGTATAATATCACTGCATTGGAGTAAAGGGCGTTTTGCACGCAGGTTGGGTGCTTAATCTTAAAAAGCATATGAGAGACGTTGTATCAAGGTACATTTGAGCGGAGTAAGCGAGTGGGGGAAAGAAATTAAATATGCGCCACGCATATCGTTATGATATACATGTGCAGCTTCCTCTTGATCATTTCTTGATGTCTTCGTGATCGCTTAAGCGCCGGCAATCGCTCATGGTGCTCTCGGGAACTATTCATCCATCCCACATTTTTCTCTCATACAGTCTTGGATCCATCTTTTGCGCCTAATAAACTACCTTGGCACGCATATACATACGAAATTTATCTCCTTTCTGTGCAAGACCCTATAAATTTCCTTTTCTTTTTCTCCTTCTTTGCACTCCTTCCAACGATTACCTCTCTCAGATCCTGTATTTTCACAAAAAAATAGATGACATACCTATGTATGTACCCTGTTGCGAGCTGGTACTCCGAAACCAAGTACGAGTCGACGTATGTCTTCCTGGGCTGGCTGGACTGGCTGACTAGAGTTTTCTAAAAAAAAAAAAAAGTTAGTATGCTGCGCATACATGTCACTGAACTTTCCTCTAACCATATACTACTATGACGCTAAGTCTTTCGCTTACTCTATATATGCGTACTCTGCAATTGCAAAAAAACCATCAAAACCTGATCATGAGGCTTCCCTGTGCTAGATCATTAGAGTTATTACAAGGAGTATTCGCCGATGGAATGCTTATACTTCTCTTCTCCCACATGTTTGATTAAAGGACCTCGAATTTCGTCAAAATCGACATGCGCATAGTGTATGTGTCAGATTCTTGCTACCCAAGGCATAGAGTTAACCAAAGACATATTTCTACATTTATTAAGCGGTTCCAAAAAAACAAGTTTGTCAAATCCATGTGCTTCAAAGCCGCCTTTGGTAGATGTATAACTTATAGTATCACTTCTCTTCCTCCTCTTCACGTACGTTATATTCACGCGTAGCATAAAACTCTGAAAACTACCAGGAAATTGACCATATTCGTCTGCCTCCGTGCATTCCAAAAGCAAATCAAAAATATTTTGCCTCTTTCCCATTGTTGAAAACAAAAATATCAAGAGTTTATGTGCGCCTGGCAATCCTGCGGCGTTAATATACAATTTCTCTCGAACCGCACACTTCTCTCTTCTTCCTTACCTGACTAGAAAAAAAACTCAAACACTATTGTATCCTGTTGTCGGGCGCTTAGTAGTTGAAAATACATCTATACGGGTTTGAAATTTGGTGTAGTACATTATCTTTACTATGCTAGAGTTCTACTTCTTCTGTTTTTCTGTATTGCGAGTAGGTTATGCAATTTAAAGATACAGCCTACAATAAAGCAATGCATGTCTTCTTCTAACTATAATAAATTACTAGCCAAAAACTATCATGTTCGTTTCGTTCTTGGAAGACCTGCAAGGGTCTAAATCTGGCAACACCTCAAGCTATGCTTTTAACTGCTAGCTTTCTGGCTGTGTATAAGCTTGTCTTGGTGTATATGTTTCCTTACGCTTTCAAGCCCTGTCTCTTTTTCTTGTCTTCTATACTGAAACCTTATGAAAGCCTATAACACCTGGCTGATGGGTTAAATTCTACTATCTCTGGAATTTTTACCAAAAGCAAGAAAACATAGGTACATGTTCATCCGTCCGGGAGTTCCAAATTTGCAAATTTCCAAAAATGGAAACGCCTTGAAAATTCCCATGGTTGTAGATCCTCTACTATATACAAATAGGCAACGTAGTCCAAAAATCTTGAGACACCCAATCATGTTTTCCTGTCCCTGGGAGTACAAAGACGTTCAACCCCTTTCTCTATGCTCCTCTATTCTTCTCTTCTTTTGAAAACTGCTCGATATGATGGTGCACTTCTTGATCTGTTGCCATTCCTGCACTCGTTCCAAAATACGTCAAAGCTCAAAGCCTTTCGGTCGATGTCGTGCTTGCAAAGACTGAAAAAAAAACATACCCAGGAGCAAACAGTATGGAAAGTTTGTGTTTTTCTGCTATTGTTACCTTTTCAAAAGTTCCGGACCACTACTGTACAATTATACTCTTCTGAACTAGAATTTTAGACAAAACCCTTGATGTTTATGTGTGTTCAAGTATCAGGCTATTCAGTAATGACGTGCGTATGTGATATGTGTATGTAACGCTTGCGCTCTCTCGCTTTATTTCCTTACTATCAGATGCTCAAAATTCAAAATGCTTGGAACCTGACGCCACGTGCTCTACTCTAAAGATCGACCGAGAGATTGGTGATGCTCTTCTTTCCGCTAGAAACAAGCGAAGTCTAGCATCCTGCTCTCTGCGTGCATGTGCAATTTCATGCATCAGCCATATTTTTCGCACAGAACAAATGGTCACTTTCTCACTGCTTTATTATTCGAGATAGCTACAGCTAATAGAGAACATTAATTGTAAGTAGGATACATGTACCACCATCTCCCATATCTCATCAACGTATAGAATTTTTCTTTGGGGAAATATATCCAAGTACTTCTCCCTCCTTCCACACATGCGGCCAGATATTGGTTATTTCTTAAACGGCTAAATCCATGCGTTGAATAATCGTCGTATTTTAGCAGTTTGAGAATTTTAGGCTGTTTTATAAGACAAGAAGGAACGCAGGAGGAGAAAACTTTTATAGTACCTTAAAGAAAGTTTTTCGTATGAATACCATACCCAACTTCCCGTACACATGCCATGGACATGATTATATTTCTAAGAAAAATAGAGTAGACAGAAACGACATGTACATTTTTACAGTAGGTTTCATTTTTCGGACTCCTACTATAATGATTGTCACCATAACAATGTTTGCCATCAGAATGGTTACTAGGATGTTTTAGAAAAAGAACAATAAACTTTTCAAAGGAAGTATAGAGACAGAGACCTCACATAGTTGCAGAAGACTTTATACGCCCGTTTCTGCAGGTGAAAATATATTAATAGCATCTCCCCTTAACCTCTCGTTACATTTCGAAAATTCTCGAAAGTACATCTGTCTATGAAATGTCGAAAGTGGGACTTGAATAGGAGAAAATACAGTACTCTTCGTTTGTTTCTGTAAGGGAAGAGCATTTTGTAAAATTTAAGGAATGGTATGTTTAGTATATTGAGAGGTTTTAGAGAATAGAGGAGCTGGACACAGAAGTGTACGTCTAGCATTTGTAAAGCAGAACATGTGTATCTTCAAATCGTAGTTTAGTTGATAAGGAAATATCTTTCCAATAAGCAGGTAGAAGGAAAGAGAGACAGAGGATAGAGGTATCTATATGTATGCTCTAGAGGATACTATAATTGTTTGGGAAGAGAACAAAAACAGAGAAAACACATAGAAGTTTGGGAAACAAGTTTTGGAAAAGAGAAACTAGCATATATAGCACTACGTAGATTTTTCATTAGGATATCTTGTTTTCGTCCGTGTGAAAAGAGGAGTTCTGATGTCTTCACATGGAAAAGATGTAGGCAAACGGCCCGGAACATAAATTACCTCGTCTCCTGGTTTCGAAGAGCGGAAACAAACATGTCTTGTATTTTATCGCTAGGTTTCGCAGAAATACAGCACATACGTCCTGAGCAACAGCAATTTCAGCCAACATAGGAATAGAATTTTATAAACAGTAGAAGGATAATCTTAAGAGGGAGACAGAGAGCATATTTTATACATCCGCCTACACACCAACTCCAGACATCCAGTTATCATCCAGGAATCTAGAAAGAGCAGAGCCGGACGCATTTCAACTATCTTTATATGCTTTAAAGAGAAGAATGGACCATGAAAGCTTATATTTGTGAATCTCAATGGGTGTGAAAGCTTGTAGGGTTTTGGAAAAGGTAGAGATCAACGCATAGCTGCATCTTGTTTTGGATTTTTTTGAGGAAAGCCATAGTTCGTTGTCAAGGAGCTTTTGGTCAAGAGGTAAAATTTTGAATGACATCAGAGAGGACAAAAAATACATTTAGTCACTTTAGAGAAATTCCGAAAAAAAAACACCATGATTGGGATTTTCAATCGATTTTAGATGGTTAGAATAAGCTTCTTTTACATGGGTAGTTAGAATGTATTTTTTTGTACATGGAAGACATCTTGGGGAAAGGATTCCGGGAGGTATTTAAATATGAACAAGAGCACCCGCATTGTTTAGGACATATATGTCGTCGTTACTGTCTTTGAACACATCCACTAGCGCCGACACGACTCCAGCCGGAAACAGGGTATTTCTTTTAATAACCAACGCTTGGTACAAACACATGATTTAGACAATATGGGGTTTTATTAGAAAGCAACCACAACCACAATGGCATAGCAGTTTGATAGCGCCATTTTATAGAAGCAGCACATAGCCTTCATGATTGCTGCTTTTTGGACAAGAATAAAACAGAAGAAAGTTTATGTTGACGGAAGAAGACAAGTAGAAACGTAAGAAAAGATAAATTTATACATAGTCTGTTGCCAAGACGGGACTGTTTGCTGGAGGACCGACAAGAATGTATGACATGATTGATGCCCGAACGATGAAGGCATCGGTACCTAATCCAGCTGGCACAAACTAACCAGTGGTAGAAGGAAGCGATAGACATGGTATACGAAGGCAAGAATACGAGTCCACAGCGTCAGCCGCTTGAAATCAAAATCAAATTCAGAAAAAAAGTACAGTTGAAGCAACTTGAATAGCTCCATTTCGCTCTGCAAACGAACGCAGGAGTGACTAAACACCACTTTTCACGCAACCTGATACTCATTCTCCTCGTCACTATCATCATCCCCTCTCTCAATCTCATCCTCAATCTCCTCATTCAGTAACAAGCCCATATCATACGTCTTCTCTCTTATGCCCTCCGCAACGTGCTCATCCACCTGACAGTCCTCCATGATAAGCAGTATAGCGACCTCCGGAACCATGACGGCCTGAACAAAAGCCGCAATACCAGAGGCTTGGACAACGCGGTCTTCAGACCTCTTAAGCTCAGACTTTAGCGTTTCCATTACATGCTCGGTGATTACACGGCGGCCGTGGGGACCGTAGTAGCCGGGATATGCAGCGCGCTCGTCGAGAGCGAAGGAGTCGAGCGAGTCTTGTGCGGAATGGGGCAGGTCTGTTCGTCGTGAGGGCACGGTAGCAGCTTTGCCAGTCAGAGCTAGGGGCTCGTAGCGGTCTCTGTGTTTGCTGGAGCAGTCTTTCCCAAGAAGTTTGGTCAGGGTTGATTTGTGGCGGCGTATTCGCCTAGGAAGGGCCTTCCAGTCGATATCTGGGTAGCCTTCTTGTGTGTATTCTTCTTTGGCTGACTTCTTCTTGTGCGCGTGGCAGAATGCGGACTTGTTTTTTACAGTTTTGTCCTTTGCTTTCCAGAAGTCCCAGTAATCTTCTTGCTCGACCGATTGTCCACACAAGGTGCACTGTGAACCCTCCTCTATCTGCGGGAGCCTGTCTATGTAGTTGCTCACTTCGTCCAGATCCTCCTGTGGTGCGCTAGATTCTGGCTGCGACGATTGAGGTTCCTGGTTCGTCTTCCAGGTGCTGAGTTGAGTGAAGAACCCGGCTTTTTTCTTCTTGGCTTCGCGTGAATCAACCGGCTCATCATCATCGGGAAATATGGACCCAGATTTGGTAGCTCCAGCTCTCGTACGTTTCTTTTTAGATGGAACTGGGGGTAGTTCTGGGTCTTCCCATATGCCCGCTTCTTTCATAAGTTCGTCCATTTCTTCTTCATTCTTTTCTTCACCCAACATGGAGACGTTATCTTCATCGTCAGAACTTGGAAATATGCCCTTTTCCTGCAACTGTTTTGTTGGCGCCGCAGCCGGTGCAGCACTCTTCGGCGCCGCCTTGCCAAACTTCTTTGGGGGTTGTGGTGCGTGTATGTTCTTCGTTTTTGACCCGTATCCCTTTCCATTCTTGCTGTTCTTCTGGGACACATGTTCCATTCCCCACTGAAAGGGGCCATCCCCAGCTGAACCCGAAGAAAAGATCGAAGCGTTTTCCTTATTATCGTCGACCTTCTTATGCGCCTGCCCGTTTTGATACGCTCCTCTTGTTGGCACTCTTATTCCACTCTTGTTGGCAGGTTTTTTTGGTGGTCTCCTCAGCTCTGTGCCCTCTGTAGCTTTCGACGCAGGTATGGATTTCGACTCTTTTTGCGGCGGAGGTTTTGGGAGTTCTTCGTCGGAGGACATGGGTTCCGCGTTTATATCTTCTTCTTCCTTTTCCGGCAATTTGCTGCCAATTGCTCTCCTCTTCGGCGCCGGCTCTTCGTGATCTTCGGCGCCCGCATGCGCCTTCCCGTTGATGCTTCTCAGCAGCCGAGGTGCATTTCTCGTGAGACCTGCCATTGCGCAAACGTGGGGAGGGGAAGATGTCGAATTACCGCACTCATGCGAGGCTAAAGCGCAAAACAGTGACGCCGGAATAGTAGATGAAATGCTTCGGTACAATTCAGTGAACGTCTCAGACTCGAGCGATTCCACGGCTCGTCCAATACAACGCGCCTTGCCGACAGACACGCGAACACCGCGTTCACGCTAGTGTTATCTTATCGGTGTTGAAGCTCGGCCAAAAAAAGTTCCCATCGCAAACTACAACACCTGCAAACACTATACAGCTTCTACAACTGCAACACTACTACCCACGATGGCCCTAGACGAAGCACTCCAGGCGCCCCTCAGCTTTACAGGCCACCGCCATCTCATCTCACGTCTTATCCTCGCAACACTTACCGGCCGACCCGTGCGCATATCGCAAATCCGCTCTTCCTCTACCAACCCCGGTCTGAACCGCCATGAAACAAACTTCATCCGGCTGCTGGACTCGGTTACAAACGGGTCGCAAATTCAATTCAGCATGACGGGTACTACGCTCGTCTACCGACCCGGCCTCATCACAGGCAGCGCCGAAGGTCTTGGAGCAAGTGGCGGCGTCATCAGACATGAGATACCACTGGAGTGCCGGAAGAAGGGTGTAAGTTGGTGGCTGATCCCCCTCTGCATCCTCGCGCCTTTCAGCAAAGGAAATATGAACGTCATTTTCCACGGCGAGGGCTGCGTCACCTCGTCGACCATCACCGGCGATGTCTCCGCCGACACGGTCCGCACAGCCATCCTCCCATTGTACAAAAACTTTGCCATAGAACGCAACATCGAGCTGCGCATCCTCAAGCGCTCGGCCGCCCCCGCAGGCGCAAAAGCCGCAGGCGGCGAAGTTCAACTCGTCTTCAATCACCAAGTCCGCCTGCCCAAAACCCTCCACCTCCTGAACCCAGGCCGTGTCAAGAAAATAAGAGGCGTGGCCTACTGTGTCGAAGTCCCAAAGACGAACAACGAACGCATGACATTTACTGCCAGAGGCATCCTCAATAAATTCGTACCAGACACATACATCTTCTCCGACACCAGCGCCGCGCCATGGATACCAAACACGGCCTCCGGCCACAAGGGCAGCAAGTCAAAAGGCGCCGTGGGCTTTGGCATCAGTCTTGTCGCGGAGAGCAGCACAGGATGTCTATACTCTGCAGACGTATGCTCGCCCCCGGACGGCGGCGTCCCCGCAGATGAAATCGGAAAGCAATGCGCATACCAACTCCTGGACAAGATTGCGCAGGGAGGTTGTGTGGAGAATGTGGCTGCGCCAACAGTCCTCATGCTCATGGCCATGGGCAGTGAAGACGTAGGCAGAGTGGCACTCGGCAAGGACATCCTAGGCAGCGAGGAGATTATCCAATTAGCAAGGGACGCAAAAGTCTTCGGTGGCAGTGCATGGGGATTCCGCGAAGCTGGTGGGGAGAAGGAGGAAATTGTCGTTAGTGTGGTAGGAAGAGGTGTTGGCAATGTAGGAAGAAAAGTGGCGTAGATCTTTTCCCTACTGCTTCTTCTTGTTCTTCTTTCTCTCTTTTCTTTGGGTTTGGATGGATGGATGGAAAGAAAAAAAAGTTTACTTTCGTCGTTGCAAATATGATACCCCTACCCTCCTATTTTACCGTCATACGATTCTATATTCGAAAGGCTTGATCGAAAAGAAACGTCAACACCACACCATAATCACATTGGAAGTGAACACTAAACGTACATCAATACCAACCTCAACATCATCACCCCATGATTGATTCGCACTGACTCATTTCTAAAACATCAAACCAAGTCCAATAAACAAAAAAATAAGCGCACTCTTCCCTAGCCACGACGAAGCCGCTCTTTACTGCCTCTTGCCCGCCGAGCTCGCCCCACTACCACTACCCTCGTCCTCACTTGCATCGTCGTCTTGAGCATACTTTTCGTTAAACCTCTCCTGATCCTTATAAGGGCCTTCGTCACCCTCGTCATCGCTAAGCAAATCCTCATCCGACTCGCCCGCAAAAGCATCATATAACTCACCACCCCTCTTAGCACGCTTCTTCCTTGCCCCAGCGGTGGCGCCACTAAGCAAGCCGGCATCGTCGCGGTCCTCATCGCCATCCAAGACCTCGAATTCATATGCGTCTCTGGAGTCCTTCATACGCTTGCGTCTGGCGATGAAGAAGTAGGTACCGAGGCCAGCGATGAAGACTAGGATGAGCGCGAGCGCACCATAGATCCAGATCTGTGTGCGCTTGGACACGCCGAACGAAGGGAACGGACTCGGGAGGAAGTTTTCGGCGGGGATTGCAGTCGCAGAGGCAGATGCAGATGCAGAGGCAGAGGCAGATGTAGACGCCCTGGCACTAGATGTTGTGGATGTGGCAGCGCTAGCCTGAGAGGGTTTCTGGTTAACGGGACGGTCGGGGTGACCAGAAGGAACAGAGGTCATGGTAGGTGTAGCACTACTTGGAAGAGCGACGCTAGTAGTATGGGCCGGGTGGTTATCAATCTTGTCGTGATCGTCATCATCATGCTCGTCGGGAATGGGACGAAGCTTGGCTTTGGAGGAATCAATGCATTCGCCCCAGAGACGGAGCTTCCAGTCGGTGAAAGTGCCCGTCTTGAGGTTGTTTGCCTTTACGTCTTTGACGATGACGGTCCAGTTACCAATGGCGTTTTCACCCCAGTGCGCGACCGACATGAAGGTCCAGTCAACGTAGCCATAGGGAGCCTCGTCGTTGCGACGTGGGGTAGAGAGGTGAGATACCATGCCGCTCGGGGACCGGAGTTCGACACTGAGATCTCCGCGACGCTGGTGCTCTATGTTCATGGTCAGGGTAATGTGCTCGACGCGTTCAAAGTTGACCTTCTTGAGCATTTCCTCAGTAACCTCGAAGGAACTGGCCAGACCCTGGTCACCTTCGGGAATCTGCTGCTTGACGTGCAACCAGGGCGAGTAGAACCAGGCCTGGGGCTTGACGAGTTTCCAATCCTTGGCCTTTTCCACTACCGCATATGCATCAAGCTTTCCATAGCCAAACTGGTGGCTGAACATGCGACCGATAGTCGTCTTGGTCCAGTCGCTGGGTGTATCGAAAGGAACTGCCGTCATGACGGTAAGCCATTGCATATCGCGCCAGGTCAGCTCGGGACGGGCCTGCAGTGCTAGAGCGAAGACTCCCACACCAATTGGACCAGCAGCGGATGTACCACCGTGCTGGGCAGTGCACTTGTCCGCGCCCACGTCTGTTGTGTGGATAGCGTCGCCACCGCCACTACTGTAGGTAACAACCAGCTGGGCGGAACAGGCCTCGGAGTAGTATGGATGCGCATTGTTCATATCAATCGCTCCAACGGTAATACTGTATATGCTATTGGTGTAGCCATCGAAGTTGCAGTTGTCGTCGCTAGAGGCGCCGTTGCCTGCCGCGAAAACGTAGATGGAACCCTTTCCGCCACGGCCTTGCTGGACAGCGGTAACCATGGCCTTCTCAATGAGGATTCCGGGTGCCTGCATCGTCTTCCCATCGTCGGGTGGGCCCCATGAGCAGGAGTAGATGTCGTTCTTCTGCATCTCGAAGTTTATTGCGAGTGCCTCGTCGAGATCGGTAATGTCACCCGAGAGGATGCGCACACCCGAGATCTTTGCGTCGTAGGCGAGTCCGACACCGCAGGCATCGTTCTTTCCAGCCGCGATCTCACCGGCGCATCGTGTTCCGTGTCGGTCGTCAGAAAGTTTGGGGGTCGGTAGGTCTTCGTGGTCGTTATAGTCGTGGGAGCCTTCAGCGAAGAAGTTGTCCTTCAAGTCGTTGCTGGTATAATCCAAGCCATCGTCAACTACGCATGCAGTGACATTTTTGCCCGTAATGCCCTGCATCCACACGCCCGTGACGTTGATGTCGTTCCCGGGCGTCTTGACGTTGAAGAGATGCCATTGCTCCGCGAATATGGGGTCCTTGATTTTCAGGTAGTCTGCATATTCGCGCTGCGCCTTGATGGCATCGTTGACCAGGGGCGCTGCTCGAGGAGGTATGACGCTGCGCTTCCAGTGTCGGGCCTTGAGCTTTTGCTTCTGAGTGAAGCGGACACTGTCCAGAGGATGATACTCGGACCCAACCTCTCGCTTCCGCCGCCGCCTCTTCAGTTCCTGCTGTGCGTCGTCTACGATGTCGTTGTCGTGTTTCGGGGCTTTGAAGACATGGTGGTCTTCGAGGGTGCCGAACGGGCCCTCGTACGTCAGGCCAAGATGCGCTGCAAGTTCGGCAGGCGAGGCCGAAGGGGAGATGTGGATGGCGTAGTAATCGTGGCTGGAGTAGTTGCGAGGCGGGAGGTGCTTTCCTGCTGTGGCAAGCGTCGCTGCTGACAGCAGAGCCCAAAGATGGATGCGCATGGCGAGGGCGCCTGTGAGATTACAATGTGCAGCCGGCTGCAGTCATGTATCGGGTGCGTGTGCGGGTGTTGCAGAGTGTTCCTAGAGATAAGAGGGTTGTAGGCGCGTTGAGTTGAGGATACTGTGGACCGGCGAGTAAAAGGATACCAAGGTGGATAGGTAGGGTCCAGCTTATTGAGATGGGCCCGATTACGGGGAACCAGGGTATTAGCGGATGGACGGGGTAGGCAGACAATGGAGGCCGGCCGGAGATGTGTGAGTGTGTGAGTATTTTGCAGTTGGAGAAACGCCCCCTTTGGCGTACGTATGTAGTCGCAAGCACAGTGAAACGCCCGTGTCTGACTGTTGGTGTCTGAAGAAGCCACCAGCCACCAGCCACGACGGGGCCACGACTCGGGCGTGAGTGGCGCCTTGCCGCTTCGGGATGGCTAGCCGCCTGCCGCACCTGCCTCTACAAGCGAGCCGTGTGTGGAGCGCTGCCTGCGACTCTGCCCTTTCCAAGATGCTGCAGGCGAACGCCAGCCACCGCCCGCCATCTGATTTCTATCATGTGCTGGCTACGGATATGTGCCGCGACCCTGCACCTCTCGCTACCGTTCTCCTCGTTCCCCTTGTACATAGCTCTGCCTGCATAGCGCTGCAAACCCGCCCTCCTAGCGCTGCACTGCACTTTTTGTTCGCGCATCACCCTATCCCAACATCTCCACCGCACTGCGGCGCCGCCAGTCTTAGGTAGCTATCACGAATGACACCAATTGAGGCCTGTATCTAAGCAATCATGTGATAGTGTAACCTGCGTTATATAGCTCCTCCACTCGACATAGCTTCTGTCCCATCTCCCACAAGACGTTGGTAGGCCCCGCTTGCTTCACCGTCTCCGACCGTAGGCTATGACCCCGTCGCAACATGGACACCCGTAGGAACAGCGGCTCTTTCGCCTTGCGAGCAGTCAATCCTACTCTCCATCAACTGCCGGCAGACAGTCATGCGCAAAAGCGAACTAGTTATCGCCGTCCAGTCGACGCACAGCCCACTGCATTGTCGGCAGTGTCTCCAGTACCTCCAGTATCCCCACCCGAGCCCACCATGTCCAACGCGATAGTCAGCAACACTGCGCGGCCTGTGGCCTCTGGCTCTTCAAATCGCCAGAGGCGGCGGCACAGCCAACACATACCGCCGCCCACTACAGGCGCAATGAGCGAGAGCGTGCCCGCTGCCCCAGAGGTACCGCGTGCGCCACCCTCGTCGTATAGAGACCCATATGCCAAGGGCGTCCGAGTGCCTGCGCGTACGGCTTCTGGCCGGTCCCGCGATCCAGCCATCCAATTGAACCCGAGCAGACAGCAGGCGACCATCCAAACAGCCGCCGACAGACTGTACGAGCTACGCTCACCACCATATGCACCAGTCGAGCCATTGGCGGGCACTGTCGAGCGCCGCGGCTCCAGTCGCAAACCCTCTGTACCCGACCGATCACCACTGCAAAAGCTAGAGGGGAAGCTAGATGACATTAGCAAAGAAGAGAGAAGAGCAAGGATTCTCGAGGCTGAATTGGCAGCGCAGGAAAAGGCCGAGGCTGAGATGCGGGCAAGACGAGCGCGAGAAGCCGCACTGAAGCAGAAGCAAGAAGAACAACAACGAGCAGCATCCAACCCAACGCCAGTGCCAGAGACGTCTCCTAGAGTTCCAAGCGAAGCAAGTAGTGGCAACAACCGTGTCTCGATGCGGACGCCGGCCTTGCACTTATCCCCGCAAATGAGTGAATTTGAGTCCGACGACGGCTATGTGTACGACCTCAACGAGCCCTGGGATCCTAATGGGGCACGCGCCGTAGCAGTCCAACCCATCCAAGCTGGAACGGTCCACAAGCGGCCACCCGTGCCTTCAGGATACGACGCCTTTCCACACAATGACGCTGCTAGTCCGCAAAGCACCAGTACCAAGGGAAAAGAGCCAGTTGGCGTCGCACGAGGCAGTGGTAGCTACAGCGATCGAAGCGCCATGGCAAACATCCACAAGAAGCCAGTACCTGCTGCTGCGGGGCTTGGCCTGGTAGGTGTAGAGGACACTTCGGTCGGTGCTGAAGTTGCTCGCTCAGACAGCAAGCGAGAGCATGGACGACGAGACAGTCGGGGCATCATGGCCGCGCAGATGGAAATGCAACAGCACTCCATTGACCACAAAGGAGACTCTCGGGGTGTTGAAAACCGGCAACTAAAACCATTGAAGCCTCTCATGCCGCCTGTGCCCCAGACCAATCGAAAGAGCGTCGTTTTCTCCGAGTCCGAATCGGAGTTGGAGGCACACGATCCAGAAAAGACACGCAAACGCGACTCCCGTCATTCTCGCCATTCTAGCCACCACAGCGACCCTGAGAGGACATACACTCCTGGACCAATGCTGGACGAATGGAAGAATGCACCTGTTGGTACCCTGGGTGCGGACGATCTGGATCTGAACACCCCAGTCACAGCCAACAGCGGCAACAAAGCGTGGTGGGAAGAGAGCAAGGCCGCCCGGCGAAGACGTTCCAGCAGTCACACATCACCAACGTACGACGGCTATGCTGACGACACTCCAACCCCAACTGCTTTCAATCCACCGCTGTACCTCAAATGTGGGCCCCTTTTGCGCTACACCGGCCTTCGCAAAGACCGTAGTAGGCCAGGACCAGGGAATGAGCGTGAGATATGGCGAGGCAGCGTCATGATTGTCACCGTCGACGCCTCTTCTTCATACGTCAAGCCGCCGACATTACGTTTGTTCAAGCAACCAATGGATATATTGCCTCCGCCGCCAGAAGAGGTCGATCATGATCAACTGGATCCGTCCTACGTCGACCCCGTCGAAGGTCAGATCAAAGTGTCGCGCACAGGCAAGACGTTGTATGTCAAACCAATCGACGAAATACCAGAAAACGAGGACCTATCTCGTGTTGAAGACGACACCGGCCTTTTCTCCCAGACTCGAAATACCACTCACGGCTCGGCTACCAAGTCTACCCGCATTCACAAAAGAGACGGCGAAAAGCTCGGGAAAGTGCGTGACTTCCCTGGTATACGCCTATACGCTGAGCGAGGAGTTACCTTCTGGCGCTTCAACATTGAAGTCGAGCTCGGGACCAGCCAGACACGCATTGCCTACAGGATTAACCAGGGTCCTGCAATTGGATTCTGGGTCCCCGCAAAAGGAGAATCCATGAATATCATGTTCCACAGTTGCAATGGATTTTCTTTTAGCGTTGAGTCCAAGCAGTTCTGTGGTCCCGATCCAATGTGGCGTGACGTGCTGAACACGCACCAGACGCGCCCTTTCCATGTCATGATCGGTGGAGGCGATCAGATCTACAACGATGCGGCAATGAGACAGACTACTTTGTTCCGATCATGGACCGAGAGCAGGAATCCCCTGCACAAACACCACCAGCCATTCTCAGAGGAGATGCAGAATGAGCTGGAGCAGTTTTACCTTGATCGCTACGCGATGTGGTTCTCGCAGGGCATGTTCGGCATGGCCAACTCACAAATCCCGATGGTCAACATGTGGGATGATCACGACATCATCGATGTAAGTCAGCTTTGTACTAGCCCTGGAAAACTTACTAATGTGCTTAGGGGTACGGATCTTACCCTCACCATTTTATGCAAACGCCAGTTTTCACGGGCGTTGGCGCAGTTGCCTTCAAATACTACATGCTCTTCCAACACCAATCGGTTGCCGCTGAAACCGAGAAGACTGAACCATCGTGGTTGCTTGGAAAGAGTCCAGGGCCGTACATCAAAGAACGCTCCCGCAGTGTTTTTATGCAGCTCGGTCGGCAGGTAGCCTTCCTTGGTCTTGATTGCCGCACTGAACGACAGCGGGATGAAATACTCTCTGAAGACTCTTACGACATCATCTTCGATCGCTTAGAAGACGAGATTATCAAGGGCGAGACTAAGCACTTGATTGTACTTCTTGGGGTACCGATCGCCTATCCTCGTCTAAACTTTCTTGAAATTATATTGACAAGCAGGCTCATGGACCCCATCAAGGCCCTCGGTCGCGCTGGTCTGCTAGGCAACCTTGTCAACAAGTTTGACGGAGGTGTGGAGATCTTGGATGATCTTGATGATCACTGGACGGCCAAGCACCACAAGGAAGAGCGCAACTGGCTCATTCGCGAGCTGCAACACATTGCTTCCACCAAGTCTGTCCGTGTCACTATTCTTGGTGGTGATGTACATCTTGCAGCCGTCGGCCAGTTCTACACCAACAAGAAGCTCAACGTACCCAAGGACAGAGACCACAGATATATGCCAAATGTGGTCTCGTCGGCTATAGTCAACACGCCGCCTCCAGATATAATGGCGGATATTATCAACAAGCGAAACAAGGTCCATCATCTCGACTCTAACACGGACGAAGATATGATTCCTCTCTTCGCCCATGGCGTGGACGGAAAGAAGAGGAACAATAACCATTTGCTACCACACCGTAACTGGTGCAGTATTCGTGAGTACAAGCCGGGCTCTACACCTCCGGACACTCCGTCACCGCCCGCGACACCCACGGATGGCCCTCGCCTGGGCAGAACCATGTCTGATTTTGCGCCTGGTCAACTGGTGAGGAGGTTGAGTGGGCAGCAGACGAGACCCTCTGCACGAGGTCGTGGTCCTCCTGTATCATATCGCAACAACCCTGCGTATGCTGCTGCCGATAGTCAGCAGGTTGGTCACCAGCGTCAACCGCAGTCTTCATTCTCTCCGGATCGTTCTGATTCAGAGAGGCCTGCTCGTTCGCGCCGCAATTCTTTGTCTTCACTCTTCCGTCGCCGCACCTCGGTCGACGGTGGCCGTCCAGGCACGTCGGAGAGTATGTCCTCTCCTCGAAGCCGTCCCAGTCTCTCACAAGATAGACCGTCCGGATTTCACCGCCGTCCTAGTGTAATAAGTAAGAAGGGCGCACCAAAGCACGATGAGTTCATCAACCTTGAGGGTGGTCTTGACATCTGTCTCAACGTCGAAGTATCCCAACATGATCCTGCAGGTATCACTATGCCCTACAGGCTCCTCGTACCAGCTCTTCATTACGTTGAATCCGAGGATGGTGTCGTGGAGAAGGTTCCTCGCAAGCCTAAGGGGTTTTTCGCTGCATTTGGCGGCAAGCATAGGAGCACGGTTGGTGACGATGGCAACTCCGTCTCAGGCAGTGAAAGTGGAAGTGAGCTTGGAGAGGTGTCTAGCGAGGATGAGGAAAAGCGTGCGCGTCAAAGGTACACAGTCGGACCTAGGATACTCATCCCAGCCGCTGGGCCACAAAGTCGGCACGACTCTGCCTCTGCTCCTACACCTCGTGCGAACCATCTCACTTCTGGCTTCCATGCTAACTCAGCTGCAAAATCAGGTTCGACGCCGACGGTCGGCGCGCCGCGGAATCTCGCTCCAGAAATCCATGGACGGCGGAGCCTAGATGTGGGTGCGGGTACCTCCTCCAGAGCCTCAGCATGGGAAAACGCAGCAGCGAAACGACACGTCAGCGCACCTCAACATCCTCCAGTAACGCAATCTGCGGCCCAAACGACAGCGGTTCCATCCCGCTCCAACTCCGCTCGCAAACAGCCATCGTATAACTCATCGCACAAGTCCCAACTCCCTTCTCCAGAAGTGGATGTGCAAGTGAGCAAGAAGTCGAAGCGCCAATCATACCCACCTCACCCAGCAATTGTCGGAGCTGGCCCTGGCTCACCGTACGCAAAATACGGCCAGGGCCTCCAACCCAGACAAGACACTTCAGGCGACGATTACTTTAGCAGCGGAGGACGTGACGGTCAGACTCATCCTGCGGCGGCTCACCCTGCGACCACGGCAGTCCACCCTGCGACGGCACCCAGGCAAGCCATAGACCCGGAATACAACGAGAAGCCAGTGCAACGTGCAGACTATGCACAACCCCAACGAAGTGGCTACGACCGTACTGCTGCCGCCTACCCTGCGTACCCCCAACGTAATGGCAGCGTCGGGGCCGGGGCCAGATACCTTGGCGGAGGCACATACGAAGATGAGGATAGTTCTGAGAGTCCCGACGACGATGACGGTCAAAGCTACAGTGGACAAGAAGAGCAGAATAGTCAGGACAGCTTCGTAGTACCAAAGCAGAAGAAGAAGTGGCAGATTTGGAAGTAATCTGGCATGAGAGGGGAACTCGAAAAAAAAAACGGTTGGGGAAAACGGGAAATACGGCAGGGGCTAGGGTTGGGGTTGGAATGATGGGAACAGTGAATGGGGGTTTAATGAAGTTATGATTCTGGGATATTGTTATATCACTGGACTTGGTTTGGGCTGGAATTTGTTTTCCGGTCATCCTTTATTTTTGTGAACAGCAAAGCGTATACCATGCAGCGTTTTACTCTTATTTTCTCTTTAGTTTTTGAGCGGAATCTTTTGGCTTATCGGATACACTTCTCTTGGAGGAGTTTGATCTGTTTATACAGATATCTTCCCAATTACATTATTGTTGGATTTCTCATACCGCTCATGTATGTGTCTTTGTGTAGGCAACGAGCGTTGAACGCGCAACTAATATCAGCCCGGTTATGCTTTGGTATATAGTTTGTGCGTGAGGTAGGTGCAAAGCTTGTGTGGTAGTAGTGCAGAAAATCTAAAAAGAAAACCTAACATAGCCACGGACACGTATTTTCGCCGCCAACAGACACTCAGCTCCCTCACACAAGAAGAAGAAGGCAAGAAAGACGCTATACCATGCATGACGAGTACCAAAAAAGTGCAAAAAAAAAGAGAGAACAAGGTCTAGTCCTGGTGGGGCTGGAAGGACGGTTAGTAAAGGAAATCGAACATGCACTGGTGTGGGAGAAACCTACTTCGAACCCACGGCATCCGCATAACCTGGATGAGGTCATAAGAGTCTGACGAATCTTATAAGAACGGCGCGCTACCACTGCGCCACAGGACTTAACGTCCTTGGACTGATTTTTGCCAGTTTTTTAAATTAAATGTATTATTACTAAGGTCGAACTATTGGCAAAACTACAGCTGGGAATGACCCGGTGCGGCGCTGTCGGTGTGACGATCAGAGCCATCGATTTCGGGGAGGGGTCACTATACTTTGGCGAATGATGACACAAGGAGTGCCGCTAGCCGGTGGGGTAGCTTCCTGGGGCAACGGGAACCAAGGCAACGACATCCGCTAAGTGTGGCCAACGTGTACCACGTTGCTCCCCCCGTAACACGTTTCGCATGACTTTCCACGAGGTCAGCAACATTTCCGAAGCTCCCATTCCTGCCACCGCTGCTATGACGATCAGAGCTGCAAAGTTCACTCCAGAAGTGCTTCTTTCTGCGCCTCGCCGGTCTGGGGGTGCCCCAAACTCCGATGCGTCCAAGATATTGTACGCATTGTCAACGTACAGCTTCGCAGAGCACGAAACCAAGAAAGAGATTCGAATTTTGGATGTTGAGAAGCAGCAGAGTAGTCTTGTGACGGACGATAAGTCGTACAGCGAGCCTACTTGGCTTGATGATGAGACGGTACTGTTGCTGAAGTCCAACGATGATGGTACCACGGATCTTGTCGTCGGCTCGCCTAAGAAGTTCGAACAGAGGTATGCATTTCCCATGGTGAGAAGTAAATTCCATTCATTGACTCGCCGCTAGTAAGCATACGGCAGGTACCATCGAAGGGCCTGTAAGCGACTTCAAGATCCACGACCTCGGCAGTGGCAGTTTCGCGTTCGCGATTGTTGGCAAAGCGAAGCCTAATGGTGCACTTTTCAATCCTGAGAAGGCCGAAAAGTCCCATACATCTGGCAAGCTGTACAAATCTGGCTTCGTCCGTCATTGGGATCACTACGTCACAGAGAACCGCAATGCGATATGGCTCGGCAAGCTACGCCAGAAGAAGACTTCCGACTCTGATGTATTTGTGTTGCAACACCCTCCGACGAATGCACTGAAAGGAACGCGCTTCGAGAGCCCGATAGAGCCTTTTGGTGGCAAGGATCATTTCGATATCTCCAAACATGGTCTTGTGTTCACCTCCAAGGATCCTGATGTTAATCCTGCTACGCATACCAAGACCAATATTTACGTTTCCGCGTCCGAGGACTTCTGGGATAAGTTGGATTCGGAAGATATTCCGGAGATACAAAAGGTATCGATTGAAGGGTTCGAAGGTGCTAGCACATCACCGGTTTGGTCAAACTCGGGTAAAATGATCGCGTTCCTGTCAATGAAGACTGACGGCTACGAATCGGACAAGAACCAAGCCTTCATCATGCATGACTATACAAAACCATCACAACTCATTCCGCTCTATAACTCCGAAGACGGCAAAGGAAAGTGGGACCTGAGCCCGCAGTCGATATCCTGGGCCTCCGATGACTGGAAGCTTTACCTTACTGCTGAGGAACACGGCCGAGGTAACCTCTACAGTGCTGGACCCCCTAAGCCTGGAATGGAGAAGCAGCCCTTACCTTCGCTACTCGTGAAGGGCGGGACTATCGGCTCAGTACAAGTCCTCAAGAATGGCGACATCTTCGTCATATCAAACAGTCTGATAGAGAACTCCTTGTACTCACTTGTTCAGCTCAGCAGTCATCCTGGCGACGGAATTTCCTATACCCTCCCCCTCGATAATCGACCATACGACTCAGACCCCAGTAATTTGACAACAAAGTATATCTCTTCGAACACGCGCTCTGGCTCTACTTTTGGCCTGTCACGTAATCAGATAGATGAGATCCATTGGGACGGTGCGGCACCTGATACGAAAGTTCATGCATGGGTTGTGAAGCCCAGCGATTTCTCAAAGGACAAGACATACCCCCTCGCATATCTCGTGCATGGAGGACCGCAAGGTGCATGGACTGACGGTTGGAGCACACGATGGAACCCTGCGGTGTTTGCAGAACAGGGCTACGTCGTCATATGCCCAAATCCCACAGGAAGTACTTCGTACGGCCAGGCTTTTACAGACGCCATCCAACATCAATGGGGCGGTCTTCCCTACGAGGACCTCGTGCTAGGGTTTGAGTACATCAAATCGCACGTTGACTACGTTGATACAACGCGTGCCGTAGCACTCGGTGCCTCCTATGGTGGCTACATGATGAACTGGATTCAAGGCCACCCTCTCGGCCGCGAGTTCAAAGCTCTCGTAACTCACGACGGTGTCTTCAGTATGACTGGTCAAATGGCGTCCGAAGAGCTCTACTTCCCGTTCCACGATATTGGCAGCACGCTTTGGAAGAACCCTGAGGGTTGGGCCAAGTGGGATCCTTCCAAGTTCACAGAGAACTGGGCGACGCCTCACCTGATTATCCATTCTGAACTCGATTACAGACTGACAATTAGCGAGGGACTGGCGGCCTTCAATGTGCTTCAGTGTAAAGGGGTGGAGAGCCAGTTTCTGACTTTCCCGGATGAGAACCATTGGGTGCTCAAGCCAGAGAACGGGCTGATGTGGCATCAGGTTGTATTGGATTGGATTAATGAGCATGTTGGACTGGAGAAGTACACTGAGAGCGGGAGGCGATGAGGGGTAGATGAATCTGATGGCAGAATGAACACATAGGATGGGGAGAACTGGATGAACATGTTTGGTGCTATGTATGCTATTTGGTTTTTATAGTTACGTTATATCTCTATCGTACACAGCATTGAGAAAAATGCATATACCATTGACGCGCTTTTGTAGCCTTCATAAGCGCCCAGAGGCTTTGCGACATGTGTGCCAGTTCCTGATAGTATCCTCATATTTTCAAGTCGGATATATATCAGACACGATAAGCTTAATGCCGAGAAAAGAGAATTATCACGCCGTCAGTTTTGAAGGCAAGCCCAACATATATGTACCCGGCACGCGATTGGGTGCAAGGGAGCATACGCTCTTAGCGCGAAAGCGTTATCGATAAGAATTATTTTCGCGGAAACCTTGCAGCTTTCGCGCCGGCCGGAACTTTTGCAACCACACTGTATATCCCGCCACGACACGGGCAGCAAGCCCCAAAATCCCCTGTAAACAAGCCGAGACTTCTCCGCGACTCAATTACCTCCGAATCATTGCTTGCGCTACCCGACACAAGCTCACTATCGAACAAGAGGCGGAGACGCCTGCGGAGCTCTCAAAATGCCTAAGAAAGCCATCGACTCTCGCATACCGGCACTGATCCGGAATGGCGCCCAAGAAAAGAAACGAAGCTTCTTTGTAGTCGTCGGCGATCGCCAAAAGGACGTGATTGTCAATCTCTACCACATTTTGCTCAGCGTGGATGTCAAGTTGAACAAGTCAGTGTTATGGGCATACAAGAATAAGCTCCTGGGCTTCTCGAGTCACCGCAAGAAGC
>Ga0265780_10001813_pt1 | contig 29572 bp, 17 predicted proteins | sample P1T30metagenome_FD_192432 | JGI IMG/M metagenome (GOLD analysis project Ga0265780, IMG submission 192432) | Plant litter microbial communities from East Loma Ridge, Irvine, California - P1 T30 | ecosystem: Environmental > Terrestrial > Plant litter > Unclassified | place: USA: California... | reverse complement strand
CTTTTCCAGAACTGGAATACGTGTGTGTGTGTGTGTGTGTGTGAGGAATAATATTAACTACATACGAGAAACAGCAGGCATTCGAGCAGAATGTACCAATGTCTCGAACGCGCATATCGCGCACTGTGGTCCTTCGTACATTAACATGCCGGTCCGCTAATGAAACAAATGCTGGAGGGAATCTGTCGCTAATGTGAACTTGATGCGGATGAGACCCTTGAACGCCAGATATTAAGACCATGAGAATCTAGGCATCAAGGTGAAGTAATTCTTGCGTGGCACAGCAAACGCTAACAGCAGTATCAGTCGAGAATGATTGTCGTGTGAGCCTGCGACATATGAGGATGACGCGTTGGCTGCTTTGCAGACGGTCTAGGCGGTGGCTCATCGTCGTCAGAGATCTCGATAATCTCTGCTTGTGACGGTCTCTCTGGATTTTGTAGTGCGGTTGGGCTGAACGTGGTACCCATGACGGTGTTAAGATAGTCCCAGAATGTGCCCAGGTCTGGTGATCCGTCCTGTAGGCGCTCTTCAAGCTCCCGAAGGTGTAAATCTGTCGGTTCAATGCGAAGGTAATTGTCGCAGAGCCACCAAGAAAGAAAGAGCTTAGTGAGCGTGACAATTTTTGGCAAGTCTCGTGGCAAGATGCCTGGCATCTTATTCTCGTTCATTGCAAGCATTCGCACGCAGGCAATGATCTCTCGAATCATTTCTGCTTTGCCAACTGTTCGGAGTCGCGTTCGTATAGTTTCTCTTTCGCTGAAATTCATCTCATCCAAAACTTTAGTGACAATGCGCTTTCGATCACGTGTGCTGGTGAGGTCACTCCATCTCCACCGCCGTGCAGAAGCGATAGAAGCATGTTGGGGTTCATCTCCAAAATGACCACGTGACTGATTCGTAGCGGCACCCGTTGTTTGTGGATTTTGCGGATATACATGCGTGGGTGGCTCGATGGTCTCGGCAATGTCCAATTCTTGGGTATGGTCCATGCTAGGAGGACTTGTGCGGCGATGTACGGCTGGCAACTCCGGAGGTGGTGAGCTGTCGACGAGCATATCCTCTACATCACCCTGCGATGACTCAGGTGGGGAACCTAGGTCAATGACATCGAATCTTTGTCGCAGCCGAGGCGGTGATGTTCGGACTGGTCCTCTAGCACTGGCGTTCTCGCCGTTGATGTTGATAGGATTGCTATGAGGAACTTCGTCGTCCCCGCTATCATCGCTATCATCGACTGGGTCTAATCTGTAAATCGATAGCAGCCACTCAGACAGCTCCAGGGAGTTTACGGTGACTTCTAGGTTTCGGCACTGATATCGTATCCGGTCTGCCGTGTTGCCGGGAGACTTGATGATCTCCTCGCACAGTTGATCCAGTCTGTGCTTGTAGTAGAGAACATCTGTTTCGTACTTGTTTATCAGGGCTTGTCTCTGACCGTTCGCCTCTGCCTCTTGCCACATGATTTCTGGCTGGTAATCGACCTCATCGCCCTTGATGACACCGTGGTTAGGCTTCCAGGCTTCCGTGTAGTGGTCCAGACGCTCATTGATGATGTTCACAATTTGATCTTGACTTAGTCTGCTGCGGTTGTGGGCCTCCAAAACATTGTCTGTAAGCATCTCTTCAGGTTCTCCAGAGCCAGACCGTTCCTCCATATCCTCGCCGTTGTCCTCGTCCTCGTACTCGTCCTCAGCATTCGTTGCGAGGTCTGCAACATCTATTATGTTTTGCTTCTCTTGCTCCCAGCGCAGAAGGTGATCCCACTGGCCAGTGCCATCGACGATCGGTGGATCTTGCATAGCATGCGGCGGAACTGTAGTCACATGTGTTGTTTTGAGGCGCTTCCTACCATCCGTGTTTGCGGACGTAGTAATGGCGGAGGAGCCACCTTGGTTGATATCAAGAATTTGTACGCCTATAGTTGTTGTATGCTGTTTGTGCGCAGCAGAGTGTTGGCGCAATAATTCAATTACTGTAAGCAGCGCCGTTCGTTGCCCGAGGTTCTGAATGCCAAACTCAGATCTCAAAGTATGAGAGTCGAGCGCCGTGAGAAAGGTGGGGCCAGTAACTTCCTGGTCTCGCAGTTGAGCTTCGAAAGTCTGAGTATTAGGTACATCTTCTAGCCTGCAGCCTGCCGCCTGGAAGAGAGATGAGTGACAGACTGCTGCGACAAGATCCTCGACATTCCACGACCAAGGATCTTTGGCGAACGTCAGTGAAGTCATTCTGGCAGGTGCCTCTCAATTAGTATGTCGGCGGCGTGATGATAGCCCTGATGTAGTCGCAGTGTATCAGACAGACACCATGTCATATGTTACTAGGAATAATAGTCTGCGGCGCTGTCGTGCAAGAAGCTGGTGTGAATGTGGTGAGGACGCGGGATGTGGGGTAAAGTATGAAGCGAGGCTGTTTTGGGCAGTCACCAAACGCGAGCGCACGTGACCGCGCGCGGCAGCAAACCGTGGGACTCCGTACCAATGGGAGGGCCATTGCAGCTTCTGGACTGTTCTTAACTAAAAACGAGGCAACATAGGTAATAGATGTGTCACCTTCAAGAACAAACACAGTATGATGGGTATTCCGGTTTCGGTGGGGCAGATGAGGCAATCGCGACTTATTATGCTAGCGCGGGGTGGCATTTGTAAGAACGCTAGCGTGATCAAAGTACTCATCAGTCCACGGGTCCTCCTACGTGCGCGGGTGGAAGCTCATACTATCTGAACTTCCTTGGTGTTTCTTGTCTTCATACGTTAGCGAGGAAGCCTTCGATCACTCAAAGCTGCCGCCATCAGCACCCCACTCACCTTCGAAGACCTCCGAGACAGGTCATTACATTCACGCTGTACCCTAATACCTTGACGACATCAAGCAGCCCTTGATATGGCGTCAGCAGCAACCTCTGAGTATCCTCCCGAAATTTCGAAAGCGGAGGAACATTACCTCCTGTCAAACCTGAAAGATTGGTCGATAGCACACGGTCTTACAGTCCGTCCAGCTCCGTCATTCGTCCAGCCATCTCAGGACCCTTCTGGGGTGCTAGCAAGTACAGCGCCGGTCACCCTCTTCCCAAGCCTCTTCCCAAAATCTTGCTTTGAAGACGGTCTCGCTATACAGAAAGCCTATAACGAGCTTTATTCGGCGATAGCGAGAGATGAAGCATGGCTACAAAGCATCGTGGAAGAGCTTGTAGATATTGACGATTTCGTCGCGAAACTGTGGCAGACTCACCTTGCAGTCAAGAAGGAAGGCTACGTCCAAGATCTCTCACTCGGTTTGTTCAGGTCGGATTACATGGTACACAAAGATCCCACTCACTCTGATCCTGCTCCCGGCTTGAAACAAGTGGAGTTCAACACAATCGCATCGTCCTTCGGTGGGCTTTCGTCGCAAGTGTCCGCCTTGCATAAGTACCTCCTCACTATTGACGCCTACCCAAGTTCAGTCACGTCCGTCATCAAGGCCGACGCTTTGAGGGAAAGCAAGTCGGCCTCATCGTTGGCACAAGGGTTGGCCACCGCACATAAGGCCTATGGCGCGTCGAACACTTCACGGCCTCTATGTGTACTCTTCGTCGTACAAGATCCGGAGAGGAACGTCTTTGATCAGAGACACTTGGAATATGCCCTGCTGGAGCAAAATGGTGTCCGGTCATTCCGGCTACCCTTTGGAGAAACCTTGTTGCATACACAGCTCGATGGAGATCGGACGCTTGCCTATACACCACCAAACTCACCGTCGACAACATACGAAGTCACCACGATTTACTTCCGTGCAGGCTACTCGCCAGACGACTATCCGAAAGAGGAAGACTGGGCTGCCCGGTTACATCTCGAGAAGAGCAGAGCTATCAAGTGCCCGAGCATTTTGACGCATCTCGCTGGGTGCAAGAAAGTTCAGCAAGTTTTGGCCACTCCACATTCTCCGCATCTCAAGCGCTTTCTACCTGATCCCGCAGTGGCGCAGCGTGTATTAGCAACGTTTGCACCCATCTACCCGCTCGACGATAGCGACGCCGGGAAGGAAGCAAGGAAGCTTGCTGCAGATCCAGCTACTGCCTCTCGCTACGTGCTGAAACCTCAACGCGAGGGAGGTGGAAACAATATTTATCGAAAGGCTATCCCGCCGTTCCTGGAGAAGCTTCCCGAGACACATTGGCCGGCCTACATTCTGATGGAAATGATCGAGCCGCCTGCGCTGACAAACGCAATCTTGCGAAATGGAGAGCTGAAAAGGGGTGGTGTCATTTGTGAACTAGGAGTGTATGGTGTGTGTCTTTGGGAGGACCGAAGCGGATCCGACTCGAAGGGTGAGATACTAGAGAACTGGGAAGCGGGATACCTTTTGCGTACGAAAGGGGACCAAAGCGAAGAGGGAGGTGTGGCCGCGGGCTTCGGCGCGGTCGACAGCGTCTGTTTGGTGGACTGATGATGGCTTACGGATTAGGTTCGGTAAATGCTCCGCATGAGCAATCGTCAGCTCAATATACAAAGTTCACTGGGCTTATTGGCAGTCTGCCACCATGGCACCTGCCGCTTCGAGGACATAGACCATATTTCACTACAAATCGTGCAACACCACCTAGTATCGCCATCTTGAATGTCGTTCAGTCGAGTCAGACTGCGACGTTGTTCCCAGCGCCATCCGTTCGGCACGAAAATGGACGGACGCTAGTTGCGTTGGTGCAGCCCGCAAGACCGTTCCGCAGGTTCACACAAGCCACCACATCTGCAGCTGGGATGCGCGTTCGTCGGACGTGTTCCTGTCGTGCTACGTACCCTGCTTTCGCATCTCAGCGACACGTTGCTAAGACTGTAGTATCGCACATCATCGAGGGTCACTCTGGTGCCACGGAAGCGTGCTAGCTCCAACATCCTTCAAGATTATTGCCAATCTCGTCGGGCCCACTCTGGTGAGAACCACTGCTGCGGCCAGAACGTGCCACGACGAGAATTGTTCTGTACAACGGTGACCCTAGGGTGACAATACACATCCAGTCCTCAGTAATGAAATGCTAATGGGGTGATGTTTGAAGCAGATTCCTGAACTGCGGTAATGCCACTTTTGCTGCCGTCGAAACGCGCGACAGCCACTTGACAGGTTTGAAGTCTATCCAAACCGCCAGGCACACTTTCCCGAACCGTCGTGCTAGCGCATCTGCTCGGTGCTCGGGAAGGACTGGATTTTCAGCGTGATCTGAAGATCATAGCAGGGGTTTGTTCGTCCGTGCCGAGTTGATCATCGCTTCGAAGTGAGATGACGAGCTGGCCGCACAGGAAGGGAACATGGTCGCTCTTACGCACCGTCTTGAGCGCCTCGCATCTCAGCAATGTCCGTTCGAGACGTCATTCTTTTTTAGGACATTGCAACTCCGAAATGGTCGTGCAGTGTCTGAAGCGTGGAGACGATTATGCGAAGTGCATAAATGTGCAGATGTATCCCTGCCGCGGCCTGGGCAGCCCTATCGAATCACAACAACGATTGGCTCGGGGTCTTTAATCCTTCACGTTTCGCGACGCGTCTTCCTTCATCAACCTCATGCTCGGGACCACTGGGGCATAACAAAGCTGGGTTTCATGGTCCACATCATGGGAGCGTGCGGTGCGCAGCCTCGCGCAAGCAGCAGCAGCAGTGTCAATGAAGCGCCGTCCTCAATCAATGGCAAGCTAAACAAGTTTGTAGTCAACGACTCCTGGCTGTCGCGCGTCGCGCTGCCGGATCTCCGAGCTATGTCGAGACGATAGTTCACGACTATCCCTTTCTCTCAATAGCCTGGTTGGCAGGAAAACGTTGACGCGAAGATGGCTGAGGATGTGTAATTTCCCTCTCAAGCTATCCAGGAGCTACCAAACCACCCGGAGTATGGATGCGCCCAATGAAGCGCGCCGTTTAACGCCGCCATACCAACTCGAGATGCCCGGTTCTCAGCTTTGCTGCTTCGAGTCAAGGCCCATGCTCTCGCTTTCTGAGACTCTCGGAGCCAACTGACGATCTCCCATGCAGGCGAGCGGATGCTCTATGGCTCTCTCATAATACCGAGATATTACCCTTGCGCCTCCCCAACCTGTTTCTGCACCTCTCTTGCATCAACACCACGCCAACGGCAGACGTGTCTGCGTCCACTCTCTTTCATTCGCTCTTTACTGCATTTTTCCAAGGAACATTACCTACACACACTCTTTAGTATCAACTCAACCTTCAATTCGCTCCTTCCCCTCTTGCGCGCGTCATTATTCACCCCAGTCACCACAACGGACCTCAATCGCGCTTTCCACACTATCTTAGACGGCATCCAGGAATCCTAATAATAATTCGATGGCAGTCGCATTCCACCACTGAACACAAACACGAAACACCAACGCCATGAAGTCATATCGCTTCCTTCTTCTCTGCCTTGCGCTCGTATTGTGTCTGCATTCAGTCACAGCAATTCCTCATCACGCCATACGCCGGCAGGATGATTCTCCCACAGATCAGTCGGAAGCTCCTGCTTCGACCACTATTCAGTCTTCACGACCTTCCACTACTAATGCGCCCTCTGGGGCTTCATCCTCACTAATTTCCAGCATCGTCTCGTCAGAAGCTTCGGCGAAACCGTCTACTACTGCGGGTGATATCCCTCGGGTCCCAGCCACGACCGTCTCTGCCATTCCTTCTGCCACTTCTTCTGCTGGTAAGAATTCTATCCAGAAATTCAAGAGCCAAGGTAGCTGACATAAGAATTTTAGACAGTGATCCTGAGAATCCACTGCCGATCCACCCCAAGGTCACTCCCGCAATGGGTCTGACGGGTGCCCTGCTACTTATCACAGGGCTGGTATATGCAGTGATCGGCATCAAGAACAAGTGGTACGTGCGACCCCATAGACTGATAACTACCTGGAAGCGCATCGAATGTCTCTATCGTGATACATCACGACACCATGTCGGCATTACAAGATGACCCCATCACCAACGCACGCACTAACTTTGACCAGGATCTACGTATTTGGCTCTGCCGCATACCTGACTGCTCTGGCAGTCACTGTACTAATAGTCTACTTAATGAACCCTCCCGTCTCCGATGGGGTGCAAGGCGCGTTCTTCGTTGCGGCCTTCTTTACTGGTGTTATCTTCGGCGTCTTGTCTCTCGTCTTCTCGGACATAACAGAAGGATTCGGATGCTTGCTGGGCGGGTTCTGTCTTAGCATGTGGTTCCTCAGTCTCAAAAGTGGTGGTCTCATCTCATCGTCCACTGGACGTGCCATATTCATTGGTTGCATGAGCGCTGCTGGATACTCTCTGTCCTTCAGCCATTACACGCGTAACTACGGCTTGATCGCAACCATCTCGTTCTCCGGCGCCACTGCCGCGATCCTCGGAATCGACTGCCTTGCACGCGCTGGATTGAAGGAGTTCTGGCTGTACCTATGGAGCCTGAACGACGACATCTTCCCACTGAACACAAACACGTACCCGTTGACAAAGAACATCAAGGCCGAGCTAGCTGGCATCGTCATCATCTCTGTCTTCGGCATCGTTTCGCAACTACGCGTATGGAACATGGTCAAGGAGCATCGAGAGAAGAGCGCACAGCAGGAGCTAGAGAAGCAGGAAGAAAACGACCGAGAAGAAGAGGCTCAAGGACGACTTGTCGAAGACAAATTCCAGAAAGAACGTGCGCAATGGGAAGCTGCGTACGGCAACAAGAGCATCCCAGATTCGAGCGTCAGATCGTCCTCTATCGCAAGTCCAAAAGCCTCGTCGAGCATCCGGGAAAAAGAGGTACATGGCACAGACAGCGTGGAGATGGTCAATCTGTCCAAGAGCGGGCCCGCCGCAGAAAGTGCAACAGTTACCGTTAACGTTCTTCCTGACGACGACATCCAACACTTAGACGCGCAAGGCAACCCAATAACATACCGAAGCCTTCCGCGAGGACCCGCTGCCACCAGCCCAGAGTTTACCGCACCTCCCGCAAAAGAATCTTCTGTGTGGAAGAGAGCCAGTCTACAGGCCGCAGTGCCTCCGCCCCCAGTTGTAGTCCCTCTCCCGTTCAACGTACCTACCGAAAGCGACGCCAAGAGCGAGGATGAGGATAATTCGTCAGTCTCGGCCGTGCCTGAGACTCACTACGAGGCTGCAGCGGACCACCGTCCCATGTCAAAGCGGATATCTGACATGTCAGCGATACGAGGTTTCTCAATGCATCGAGGATCGCGTGTCTTCTCGGAGTCGTCCGAAGCACTTGTTGACAATGATCTCGAAGATGACCTTGCGTCATCCATTGCGGCAACATTAGACGACAACAATGACGGTACATCTGTCCGACACATCACTCCACCACAATCGCCCATCGGTACTGAACACAACATGGCACCAGAGAATATTACCGAGACCCCAGATGCTCAAGCAGACGATCTTGCTGTCAAAAAGCCAGCATTCCGCCAATCTCTGACCACAAGCACGGATCCCAGGTCGGATGAAGAGCGAACAAAGCGCTCTTCTCTCCGCGATTCGCGGATGCGGGCCGATACTCTCATGGCCAGTGAGCAAAGTGCGCAGTCAAAGTCGGTCTCGGATATGCAGTCCCAAACCGGACGCGCGGAGTCGCAAATTGGCAGCCTCAAAGATGCGCCTATGCCCGCAAGGCTGTCCAAGGTTGCGTTATCGTACCGTACAAACGAGTGGGCAAAGCATCTAGAAGCCGCTGAGAAGCCAGATTTGGACGAGCTGCCATCACCAGTGTCGCCTGGCGCCATCTTGGAAGAATCCTCAGAGGAAAGAGCTGTGCCAGTAAGCGACGAAATCGCAGCTCCACTCATGCCAAGTAAGAGATATTCAAAGAGAGCTTCCATGGACCATGTGCCGAATGGCCTTGGGCTAGACCGATCGGCTTCCACCTTCTCCCAACAATCAAGGACGGGAGCTCCATCCGTGATTGCCTCTTCAGGCGTACTGTCTCGCTCGAACTCGAGCGCGCAGCTTGACGTTCTTGCCCCACTACCTAGCAATACGCTCTTGGGACAGCGGGAGACGTTGATGAGGAAGCGAACCTCTTCCCAGTCAACCACACCCGGCTCATCAGCAACAAACCTCCTGGATCTAGCTGAGCAGGAGAACATGTCCCTAGCACAACGAAGGCAGATGCTGCAGAACCACCAATCAACAGCACCGATGCTGCAACACCAAAGCTCGATTGCCTCACCAAAACGATCACCGCCGTCGACATCGCAGAAGTGGCAGAACAAGTCGTGGGCTACCAAGGGTGCACCAACAGGCTTCGACTCGCACCAACCGAAGCGCACGAGCAGCTCGCAGTCAGACAAGAAGCGCGAGGAGTTGTACGCGGGATGGAGAGACAACATTCGCGACGTGACACCTCCGCAGACACAGGCGTATCTGATTGAGCAGCAACGAGCAGCTCTCTTGAACGAGAGGCGCCAGAAGGAACTAGAGAAGCAACAGCGCGAGTCGGTACAGCAGCAACGTGCATCCATGCTGGACAGTATGATGCGGAGCGGACACATGATGGACGCGCACCGCGAGGCCATGCGCAAGATGCAGGCAAACGCAGCGCGCAACGCCTCATGAGAAGCAATTGCAATGTATATGAAACCATGTTATCAGACATGAAATCGACGACGGCGTGACTTTATATCATTTCGAGGGAAGTTTGTTATGGGATGAAGGACATGTAAGGCACGGTACATAGATATCCCAGGGATACCACGTAGAATGCAACGGGACGCAACGATACCCTCACAGTCCACTAGATATAGCAAAAGCACAGCACATTTACGCCACTTTACCTACACACATGCAGGCGTGAACGCATTCGTCCAGCCACTGTATCGTCGCATTACAATCCAATATAACCATTCCTCATCAGCCTCATTTGCGCCGCTGATGACGCGCTGTCGTATACGACGTGCACCGTGTTTGGCGCCGCAACGACTCACAAATGAGCTCAAAACACAGGCACAAAATAAAGGACGCAAAGGGTGTGCGTAATACGGTCCTTTTCCCGCCAGGATAGCATCTTCATGCGCGGCGCGCAAAGTGCGTCATGGGTGGCTCGTGGGAAATAGGGGGAGATTTGGTTCAAGCGCGGGACACGGACGCCGGTGGTCCAGTTCAAACTTCAATGCCAGGTGGCAAGGTGTCGCGCCGCGAGTCGCGGGGGGTTATTTTTTGTTCCTCGGTCGCGGCATCCGGTGGTGTGGTGCTGGAATTTTGTGGCGCGTTGGGTGTGGAGATGGGGTGGTGCGCTGGGCGGATGTGGTTGATGGAGGAAATGAAATGGTGGAGGGGGAGGTGTTCAGGCTGTGGTGTGCAGGTGGTCGACCAATGCATGCGGGAACAGCGGGCATAATATTGTGTTGGCGTTGCATGCTGATGGACGCGATGGCTGGTGATGATTTTATTCCGCGCAACTTGGGCCAGACTGACTTGTAGGGCGAGCAAGGTGACAGGTTGCTAGTCAGGATGAATGCCTGTGGTGTTGGGTGACAGCAGCCATGGGCCTTTTTCGCACCGCCATCGGGGACGGCGGTTTATTATTAATGCAGGCACAGTGCATGGCTGTCCATGCAGACCGTGAGACGTGTACAAGAAGGAAGGCACGACCCCCGGCTGCGACGACAGATTTGGAGATTGAAACTTTGATGGCGCTGCTGTCAATTTGTCAAACGTGGACTGTACGTGGTAAGACATAGCCGTCGACGACTGAATCAGACGCCGATTCCGCGAAACACTGGATCAGCCTCCACACATCCAGGACAGCACGACTACCTCGCGCGCAGAGTTTAGATATAGCGAACGAGGACGGAGAGAAGAGTCGAGATTCGAGCAGACGCATAGCGACTCGGAGGAAAAAAAACGAGCAGCGTCGTCGGCCACCCATGCAGCTGGAGCGATGCACGCTAGCCTCAAACTAACTCGAATCCTCACCCTCACATCAACACGGTGGCAGACATATCCGACTTCACCACGACGGCGCTCTCACGCACCCCCTCGACTGCGTCTGCGCCTGCCCGCTGGTCGCTGACGAACCGCATCTTCAACCTCAGCCCCCTGCGCAGCTTCTACGAGGGCCCGCCGCGCCCGCCGGCCTCACGTCTCTGGAACCCGGTGAATTCGTCGCCGCGCACCCTCGCCGTCCACCGCCCGCCCCAGCAGCCGCGGCGCGACGACTACACGCCAAACCTGCCCATTGAGCCGCCCGCAGCCGCCGACCGCGACGAGTACCCGCTGTTGACCCTCCCCCAGCGCCGCCAGAGCCGCCACAGTTCCCTGGCTGTCGAACGTTCCACCGCCGAGGACTCCATCAGCGGTCGCACGAGCATCGCACTCCCGCGCCACCACAGGACCTCGCTGCAGCCGACACGGGCGCCCAGTGGCACCATGACCGCCGACAGCAGCAACAACGACGCGCTATCCGGCGCCGCCGCTGCCCGCAGCGACGTCGAGGCCGGCCTGAGCAAAGAGCAGGGCCCCGCACGCATCTCGCTGCCGGGCTCGCGCCGCACCTCAATGCACAGCGGCCGCGGCGACGACGACGCTGCCTCGGAGTTTCCCTGGGGCCCTGCGCATCCATGCTTCCCCCACCCGAACCCACACGTCCCGCTCAAGTCGGAGCTGTTCGACAACACGCGCATCATCCGCATCAAGCGCGACTGGATGACGGCGGGCGACCTCGCGCCCACCTTTGCCAACCTGTACCCCGAGATCCTGGACCCCCTGGTCAGCGAGGACGACTTCCGCAATCTGGTCAAGAAGATCAACGACACGCTGCTCGAGGCCTTCGACCCCTTCACCTTCCGCGCGTGTCTGGACGCCTTCCTGGGCGTCGCCACTTTCTGGCTGTGGGACGACGTGGGCCTGACGGGCGTGAAGAAGAAGCTCGCCGAGCTGGAGCGCTGGATCGACGACTGGAATAGGGTGGTTGGCGCCAAGGAGGGCGTCAAAATTATCCCCCTGCGGCGGACGGGCTATCTCACGGTATGTGCTGTGATGGAGAGAGTGCGACGGTGACTGACAGGCCGCAGCTCGACATACAAATACCAGACCCCCACCTCGGCCCGGATACAGGCTCGCGTCCGGCCACACAGGAAGACGAGCGCGTCGAAGCTATCCAGCAGCAGCGCGATCAATACCTCCCATACCCAATCACACCCACACTACAGGTGAACTCGCAACCAACACCCATCGCGACATAGCATGAGCCCCTGAAGAAACATACACGTGCGCAATAGGAGTATTGGCGAACGCATTGCATGGCATTGCTCATCGGGACTATCATCAGTTTTTGTGTTTTTTTTCCTGTTTTACTCGTTCTTTTCAAGCGTCATGACCTCTAGACACACCGATTGCTGCGAAGCATTACATCTCCCCCCATAATATCTCCCTTTTTTTAACAGTTGGTTTGGAATGAGTTGTGTGGCATGTTTGCGCGGAGAGTAGATACCCAGATGCGTTTTAGATGGCGTGCGAGAGAGGGAGGTGGAGAAGAAATGAGGGGGTGGGATATAAATTTTAGGGGGGAAGAGAGAGAAGGGAGGTAATTGATTGAGTTGATACTTACGTGTTTATGGTTTGTTGTGCGTGATGTTTCCGAGTTTACTGCTATGGCATTCGGCCTGTTCGCATGTCAGTGTATGCCAGCCATATACTACGAGCCTCCACATCCGCTCTCATTCTATCACAACCGACCTTAGGAAAGGCGAACATGTCGCACTGGCAAACAAGTCGGCAAGGAGGAATCAACAGCGCATAGTAGAGCCCGTATATCTTCAGCTATTCCCACACGGACTGGGAGATACTAACAAGGTTGCGAAGGCATACAGGCGTATACATCACACAACATCGGCGAAGAAGCAAAGGGTGTTGGAGAGCAAGGGAGGAGGGGACGTGGGTGCAAATGCCGAGGCCATGGCGTGGATGATGGACATGAAGATAAGCTCAAGGGGGAAAGTGAATGAGACAAGAGCCAGCCGCCATTCATCAACCGAGCAAGACAAGTGTAAGCCGAGACTTCAGCGACGACGTGTGCTCACGAATCATGCTACCCCTTCCGTGTAATTCCATGTCTACTTGGCCACGATACTAACCACATCCTCGTCCGCAACGACATGTCCCAGCCCCACGCGCTGCGGCACATGTCTGGCGCTCGCGCCCCACACCAGCGCATACTTGAACGTATCCTTGAGCGTGCGATGCACCTGGTCGCACACATCTTCAATCGTGCTGCCCGTGCGCACAATCAGCGCCTCGCTGAAATCCGGCGGAATGCCCTTTCGCTTCGTGTAGATGCGGATCAGCGCGAGCTCCTTCCAGCACCGGTCGACGACGTCGCTGATGCCCAGGTCGAGCTCGCACGACATGACGACCGTGTGGGGTTCGCGGGCGAGCTCGTCCAGGTGCGGGATCCCGATGCTGTCGACTTTGTTGTAGATGTACAGGCATTTGATGTATTTGCGGTGGTCTTTCATGATGGTGTCGATGAAGTCGTCGACGGTGGCGTTTTCGTCGCGGATTAGCACTTCGCAGTTGAGCATTTTGTAGTCTTTGAGGATGTTGTAGAGCATCTTTTCGTCGAGGTGTTTGGGCGGCGTTTGGAAGTTGATCTTCATGCCGCCCGCCTTTTTGGGCTTGAGGTAGATGTTGCTGGGGGTTGTTAGTTGTAATTCTTAGCTGGGGTTCAAAGGGCTTCGTACGGCGGTTCGCGGTTCAGTCTTATACCCACTGCTTCCAACTCGGCCTCCAGCAACCTCCTTTGCTCGGCCTTCTTTGTAGCATCGAGAATCATGCAGATCAAATCACTCGTCTTAGCCGCACTAATTACTTGTCTTCCTCGCCCCTTACCTTCCGCCGCACCTTCGATGATACCAGGCAAATCGAGCACCTGGATTTCAGCACCGCCATACTCGAGCACTCCAGGAATGGCAGTCAGAGTCGTGAAAGCATAGGACGCAGCTTCTGACTTGGTCTTTGTGACTCGTGATAAGAAGGTTGATTTTCCAACAGAGGGAAAGCCAACGAGTGCTATACGTGCGTCGCCAGATTTGGAAACGTCGAAGCCGGTACCACCACCGCTACCTGCTCCTGGCGCGGGTTCGAGTAATTGAGCGCGGAGGCGGGCGAGTTTGCTATTTCTCGGTCAGCTCTGCTCTGGAATAAGGATGGCAAATACGCACCCTTTGAGTAAACCAAGATGGTATTCTTGAGTAGCGTTAGCACGTGATGTCTAGCAGCGCTTCAAAACGGAATGCATCGATCCATATTCGGTTTGTCGTACCTGTGGCCTTGTTCTCTAGGTTTTATTAGCTAGATCAAGTTCAAAATACCATCAAGCTCACTCTGCGTCCTCCGCATCTCATCCTCAATCCTGGTGGGGCGTCAGTACATGGCGCATCAAAACTTCACGGTCCTCCATACTCTTTGATCTTCTCTGTAATGTTGACCATCCTGGCTGTACTACCACACTACGCGTGTGACTAACGAGAGGAGGTATAACAAAAGTCGTGCAGCACCTGTTGCAGCGTGCTGTAGCGCGGTACCTATCACGATGGAAGAGGCCTGGTGTTGCAGCTTTCTGCGCTACCCCACTTCAGCCTAGTCTACTGCTTTAGCGACGGTAAATCGACTGCGTCATCCCTAACTGCCATCGTGTGGCGCGCTACTGCGTTGCTTGTTTTGTGCAGTACTTTCGTGTTTCTTTCCTTTACGATGTGGTTATAGACTGTACTTGTATCTTCCTTCTGTTTCGGTGTGTCGAGATGTTAGACGCGTGGAAGAAGGACCCTTGGCCGCGCTCTCATTATGACCTTATAGAACACTACTACGCCAAATACGATAGCCAAGTTGCATCCGGAGAGATTCAACCATTCCTGTATCCCTGGGGGACGTTTGGGGCCGCTCTCGTAATTGTGTATTTGTTGATCCCGCATCAGAATCGACCTTGGCTCAAGAGCTGTCGCTACCTAGCGTTTGCCTGGATCACTGGCTTTGCGACATACACGATACTATACACAAGAGCTAAAGGGTTGGCCTCCTCATTCGGAATCGGCATAGTCAGTTCCTGGAGTGTAGCCTGGGTCTCTGCAATCCTGATCTGCAACGACGCTCAGACCGATTTCCAAAGGATAGAAAGATTAGAAGGAGCTTTCAAAGGTTCAAAGACGTCAAGTTCGCAAGATGAGAGCAGCGAGGACAGGAGAGAGAAGGATGATCAAGTGTCAAAAGGCCATTTGGGCCCTACGCACCGCCACGGCTCCTTTGCGTGGCAACCCTATCCGCTGACGCCGTTCATCGAGCGCCTTGACTGGGTCCTCGACATCTTCTGCACCTTCCGCGGCGCAGGCTGGAACTGGCGTACCTCAGCCCTCCCTCCGCCTCCCAAAGCCATTCAAGAACAACTGCACCGCAATTCTTCAGACACAGCGCCACCGAAGACGTCAAATCGGATCCACGCTGGCCAAGTTCGCATGTACTCCACACGCGCCCAACTCCTCCGCGCAAACCTCTACACTTTCGCAAAAGGATACCTAATACTCGACTTCCTCAAGACATTCATGATGCACGACCCGTATTTCTGGGGCCTCGTGGACCGCGCGGCACCAGCCTATCCTCCGTATTCATTCATCGCTTCGTCCCCCGCGCTCCTACACACGACCCGCCTCACGCTCTCGATGCTCGGTGTCAAGACAGCGCTGCAGACAATCTTCGCGCTGGGCCCTTTATTCTTCAGTTCCTTGCTCGGCCCCGCCCTCCTCGGCGCACGCGCCGAAGTCTGGATGTACCCCGAGACGTGGGCGCCGTACTCTATCGTGCTGGACAAGGGCCTCGCGGGCTGGTGGGGCAGCTGGTGGCATCAGACACTCCGGTTCGCGTTCCAGGAGCCGAGTCGCAAGGCCATCGAGGTGCTTGGGCTGGACAGGACGTCGGCGGTGGCCAAGGCAGGCCAGCTGCTGACGGCGTTTGCGATGAGTGGGCTTGTGCATGCGAGCGGGAGCTACACTTCTCCAGGGCAGACGTATCCGTGGTCAAACCCGTTTTTGTTCTTCATGTTGCAGGCGCTGGGCATTTCCGTGGAGGCGTTGGCTTCTCAGGCGTTTAAGAGGGTGGGTCGGAATACTCCCCGGTCGGTCATGCGGATTTGGACGTTTGTGTATGTGCATGTTTGGTTCTACTTCACGGCGCATTTGTTGTGTGATGATTTTGCGAGAGGAGGTGTTTGGCTGTTCGAGCCCATACCAGTGTCAATTCTGAGAGGACTAGGTTTCGGCGCGGATAAGAGGGATGGTTGGTGGTGTTGGAGTGGAGTGTTCGATATTGTAAGATGGCATAGAGGCGAGTCGTGGTGGACTACGGGTATAGCGTTTTGATGTATTTGTACTTAATACGCACGTGTACCATCAATGGTACAAGTCAGTTGCAACAGTCAATCACACTGCATGACGGCCTCTGAACCAACAGTAATGAAGTGAATCATGCTCGTGACATTAGATATTATTCTACAGATAGTTTATGCTAGAAATGGCCAACGGATGTTGCTGCAACATTAAATCTCGAGGCAGCCGTTGTGCGGCCGCACTCCTCTTTCCAACTTGATGCAAGCGAATGCGTTGAATGGTATATACAAACCCCCTTCTTCATCCCCGGGCGTGCCATCATGGTCGGTCTACAACCACGGGCGCCTATCTTCCTCGTCACTTGTATGCAGAGTTCTTCGTAACAGCCATCACATCTTCATCTAGCGGACCTTCTTAGTTTCCACGTACTCGCGGCCCTCGTCACCCTCGACTTCCTGGATCATCTTGTCAGCAGCCTCGGACTGCTTCTTCCACTCGGCCTGGCACATTTTGAGTTCCTTTTGGAACAGCTCGTCGTTGGGCTTGCGGTAGCTACCACCCATGCGGTCCCAGAGAGTTAGGAACTGGCCGTAGTTGTAGTTGAAGTAGAGGTGGTGCATGGTGTGGCAGGCGGCGCCGTTGATGACGGCGGAGTTGTGGGCGTATTCACCGTCGTGGATCATGACGGTCCAAATGTTGACGAAGATGAAGAAGGCGACGGATGCGACCTTGGAGAGCGGGAACAGGAACGGGAACAGGTGGTAGGGGAGGCCCTGTGCGTAGCCGTCGAGAGGGTGGAAGGCGTGGGAGGCGAAAGGAGACGGCATGATCCACTTGTGGTGAGGCTTGTGGATGTACTTGTAGACGCGCGGGTGGTGCAGACCGCGGTGGATCCAGTAGATGAGCGAGTCGGTGAAGAGCAGGAAGAAGGGGAACTGGACCCAGTCGTACCAGCGGCCGGGACCCTCCTCCGTTGTGTCGTAAAGCTTCGAGTAGCCGCGCACTTCGGCCAGGAACCAGGGCACCGTCAGGATGGCCATGACGGGGAAGGCGACGTTGGCCTGCTTGATCTCGAGCTTGATCTGGTTCTTGAGGTATCGCGGGTGGGAGAAGGTGGCCTTGTCGAAGATGAACAGGTAGGACAGGCCGGCGAAGATGAAGTAGACAAGCACGCCAAAGAGCCTGCGAGGTGAATTAGCGTGTGTGGTGTACAGTGCTGTGTGAAGGTGCGCACCATGTGATGAGAAACAGCGTCAGCGCCTGTCGTCGCCAGTCGTCGCGATTCAATGCGCTCTGGTAGGCATATTGTGAGGGCTGAATGGAAAAGTGGTGTGTCGACGGCTCATACTGCCATGACGAGTGTGGCTTCACGAAGCTCGTGGGCTCCTCTCTGAGGCTCGAGTATGTGGCATTGGGCGCGAGCGATTGCGACGCAGCCGGCAGCAGCGTGGCGTAGATGGGGTCGAAGACGAACGTGTCCAAGACCTCGAGGACGATATCCATGGCGGGCGTTGGTTGGACCGCGCAGCGCCGGGCGTTCAGGTACGAAAGAGCTGCGATTTGCCGTGTTTTGGAAGGCCCAAACACGCAGGCAAGGGGTGGAAAACGCCTGTCGCAATGTAGAAACAGCACAAATATAACAGCCTTCACAAGTGAAAGAACAGTGCAAGTCCGCTGGAGCAAAGTGAGTGCAGGGGCGACACGGAGGCGACGGCAACCCTTTGAGGACTTTAGCACTCTTAACAGCGATAACTGCAGTCCCTGAACGGACCCACTAAAAATATCAACAGAGCCGTTAAAAACGGGCACCTGCCAATCACATACTTCAGGGTACGACACTAGCGGTCTCACGTGATCTATTCAAGGCCCCGGAGATGAAGAAGCCGTAGAAGCCGGAGTGGACTGACCGGCACCTGACATACCAGCGCCCCTTTATCATATCAGATGGGCCTCGGATCGTGCTCGGAGCAGTCGGACGACCCACGCAACACCATAATGCCACCTCCTCAGTCGCCAGTCCCTTTCTGGGCGCTGCGGTATTTACGCGAGCGCCTACCCCTTTACGCGTCGTTTTTCTCGTTTGACCTCTTCTCATTTGTGGACGTGCCGCACTCTCACCGCACATTCCGCTCGATGACAAATGCGAATTGCCTTGTTATTACATCACGTGCACTCCTCGCCACCGGATGTCACCATCAGGTCCACTAGCGCCAGCGTAGGGCTGAACAACACCAACGTCTTTGCTCGTACTATCGTGTATTGGGAAAGACATTTGAATGTACCCAGGCTCGTGCATCATCAAGCAGTCGCTGTTCTACAGCCCTTCACGTCCACAGCGCATGATCATGACACGAGCTTGTCTTTGGCACGATGCATTCAGTGACCAGGCCTTCTACACAGCCTATACAGTCTTCGGTACTCCGGTTCGACGCTGGGAATGAAGCTTACAGGTACCCAATTCAACATACAATGTCTTCCTCATCACCAAGACGAAAATATTCATCCGCATTCGTGTCATATCGCCTCGTCATTATCAGTTCCTACCCTACACTACCTCCTCAATACCTCTTGCCGCCAAAACCCTCCTATTGATCCTCTATCCTGTCTACATCCACACATGATGACAGCACAAGCCGCGAATAGTCGAACCAAGTGCCATTGGGGACATACCAATCCACAACAGAACAGCACACTGACGTGTGTTCTTACGCATGGCGAGCGGTCCAAGACCCAGTCCTCGGGTTCGGGTACCTGCATTCCTGTTCGCGTGGCATTGACGCACGAGAACGTGGTTCCTAGCCTCATGCCAGACCAACGCTATCCGTATTATTGCAACACGCGGCGATGGATACATTGATTCTGCACGAGGTTCGCCTCACTGACATGCGAGCTCGCCAAGGGCGATATCTGCCAATGTTCACGATAATGTCGAGGACTTGCTGGCGTTGACATGCTATCGAAAGGCTGCATAACAAAACGCCAGCGGGAAGTTGAGTCATTCAAGCATGATGTCAAGCGAAATCGAGCAGAATCAATGCTCACACTAGAGTACCGCAACCCCGTCGCATCAAGTCCCGGACTGCTGAGCGTAGACCGTTTGGGACAGCTTTAGAAGTTTACACTTTCAACGCCTCTGCAGTACTCCAACAGCCGAGAGCGTTGCGACGCTCGTGAAAAAAACAGACACTTGCTGACAATGCCACTCACAACCGTTGCTCTAGGCAACAGCATGGTGTCTGTTCAGCCTTCAATACACCTCGCAGTCTCAGCGAGTACGCACACGCTCCGAAGTCGGGCTGCAACGCAGGGCATCAGCCCACTCCCGCGCGATGAGATGCTGTTCCGAGCCGGCCGATCTTCAGGGGTAAATGCTCGAGGTATGTATGTAGTGCCCGAGAACGAGTCGGTTAAAACGGCAAGTACCGTTCGGAACCGCTGTTCTGGAGCCAGTTGTACAACAGGTCATGAGAGGTACGCCTCCTGTATATCGTATGCAAGTGTGTCCGGTCGCGCACATTGCTCAATGTAGGCCTCCCCGGCTCCCAATATCCTCATACTCTCCTGAGACCCACTCGGTTCTGAGCAGTAGTGTCGTGTGACTGCGTGCGCTTGTTATGGCCAGTGTTGGATGGGCTTGCAGTAGATGGGTGAGACAGGCGGTTGTGTGGCAACGTGCTGAAGTTTCGAAGCGATGGGCATGTGGGCAAATGAGATATCGAAGGCGGTAATTGCGCGGCCAGGTCCGTTTGAGGTGCATTCGCGGGTGACACGGCAGTATTCATTTCCAGACCAACGGGAATGTATTCGGTGCTAGGAACGAATGAATGGTGTGCGTATTCGCTGGCTTGAGAACCCGAGAGACAGGATATATCACCACGCAGAATATTATCGATCCTGGTAATACTACAACCTTGGGAACTTCCTGCAGCTGGGAAATTGCATGTTGCTCCTCAACATTGTGCTCTAGATCATGCAGTTGAGCAAGCAAGGAAACTACGAACCCGACGTTTTGGGAGGTGTGGTTACGCAGACGTATGGATACATCAGAGTGGGCACCGGTCTTCCCGAGAAGTAGGCCGGAGGTCGTACACTCCGTGTTGGCGAGACTGTGCGACGTCTTGGACGTTATCGGAATGTGGAGTTGTCGGGCGTGCGTTGTCATGTGTAGGGCACCTGCCGGCGAACAACAGACTACATCGTCCAAAGACACTTACTTCTGTCTAACTCAAGTCGTGAAAAGCGTCGGTAACAAAGTGTTCATGCAGGCACGAGTGGCTGATCGGAACGTTGTGTCAAGGCACCACAAACGAGTGTTTACTCCGCCACGGCGAGTTCCCGAGCATCGGTGCATTGCTGCAGCCTTCCACTAAGAGAAACAATACGGCCGCGGTGTAACCTTGGTTTTGAAACGGGCGCGAGCTTTGCATATGCCGTGTTTTGAAATGGATCGCTGGAAGACGTGGAAATCTCGAGGGTACCAGGATCGGATGTGTGCTACAGCATATGCCACAGAGGATGGGGACCCTCTCGTGGGACGCCAAGCCATACCGAAAAAATCCTGTTTGACATTCAGTGACACCTTCACAGGTACCTTGTTTGCGCAGGTCGCCGTTCACCCCATTAAGCTGATGGTACGATGATGGCAGGTGTCCTGGCCGAGAATTGCTCTGTTGGAGTATACAGGGGTCATGTCTAGATGCTTGTGGCGGCGCAACTCGGGCATTTGACGCGGTGAAGCCAAGTATCGTGGTCCATTACTTTCCCGACCTGTGCATGTACTGCGCAACAGTGACACTATAGGCGTTTTAAGCCCAATGTTTGCACAATTCTTCTGGGCCACCATATGACTCACTGTGCCGATGGTCAACAGGCCATGCAGGCGAAACGGACGGGTCCCGACTGCTTGGTAGGTTTGCGGCAGAGGATATCAACCGAGCGATCCGGGGCGCGCATCAGCTGAAATTGGGCGTCAAGAGTGTCTTGGAGTTGGTCATGGCGCGCGGACATCTGCGCTTTGAGCCGCGTGCGTGTGGGGTGCAGCGCTCAAGCAGGCGAGCCCGCCGTATCGAAACTCTCCTGAAGATGACATGACATGAACTGGAAGCTGGAAGTTGGATCTAGGGCAAGCAAGTGTGAAGATTGCCGCCACGTGTTTCGGGGAGGTCGTGAGCGGGTACGTAATGTGGAAGGGTCAGTTGTGAGGTTGAAGGGGCGCCATTTGAAGGCTAGGAGTGACAGCCATCTTACCATGGGTATGCTTGCCTACTTCAAACTCGCCCACGCATATGACAGCCGACGCGCACCAACCATCTCCAGCTGAAGCACAATTCGAAAAAGTGCTTGTCATAACGATGATTTCTGGGTCTATGGGATCCGACTAGCAAGGTCTAGGGAGTGGTCATACAATGTGGAAGTTTGTGCGATAAGCACCTCCTGTAATCCTGGTATCACTGCCCCAGCAGTGAGCATCTTGCATCATTTTGGACCACTCAAGTTCAAGCGTAATCCATGCCCCAGCATGCGCTCTTCCCATGTCGACCAAGTTTTCTTACCAATAAGCCTCACTACCTCGGAATGTCGCTGCAGACTGGCCGTTCAACGTCATACCAACTTGCGTGCCATGGGGCTCTGGACCACATGATCGCCGCAGATCTAGCCGTCGATCATGCCCAGAAATACGGTGACGATGTGCAGATCAGTGAGTTTTGATATCCTCTTGGAGAATAATGAAGCGCAACCATTTTATGAAGCCTTGAAAATCACTCGCTCCTTTCGTAAATGTCCATGGGGTTTTCATGGTCACAAGACGAGACGATGGCATGCCGTCGGCGACAACCAGGGATATGCCAGCTTCCTTCGGGGGGTGCACAAATACCAACCCGGCGCTCGGAATCGGCTCGGCATAGAGTTCAATAGCCCTATTGGCTGCCTGGCGGTAGATTTGTACAACCGTATCTGGACACCTGCATGGGAGGGGGGCCGGCTTGCTGTGAGGCGCGCGGGATGGGCAGCTCGGAACGGGTTGGATCTCGATAACCCGATACAATCCGCGGAGAAAGCCTGGGTGAGTTGAAGTGCGCGGGAATCATCTCTTGTCATGCGCAGGATCGCAGTGAGGACGATGCAGTCATGTTGTGTTGAAGCACAGGACATGTGCGCAGATGCTCAAGGTTTTAGTGTCGCATTTGTCGACGGTCCGCGGCAAGAGGGTCCATCAGTCGGCCCTTCCCTTCTGCCCAGCGCCCACTGTGGTTTGGTGGACATCCGTAGCCTCAACCCATCAAGATTTCACCGTTGGAAATACGCGTGGGGCGGTGGACCTGCAGCTCGAACCAGAGCCGTACTGCACCAGACGCCACGAACTCACACCATTGCACAATTGCTGCAATGGCAGATAAGCGTCATCGAGCCATCTCCTGCTGGACGCGAGCAATTCTTCGGGCTGTTCGTGGAACCATGACTCTATATTCATTTCGGTGCGCATAATACATATCATGTACAAAGAATGGTAGCCGTGCAAGCAATGGCTGGCGATATATACATGACTGATGACCGCATATGTCGCACTTGGCCTGACTCCGTTGAAGTTGGCAAAGACCCAAAAGTGTACCGTCGCTGCACTAGCTCGGATACCATGTCGACCGTCCATGGCCCCTAAACTCCTTATCGCCCATCTTGAATACATGGTCTACAGTTTCTCTCCCTGGCATGCGACGTAGTCGGTCAGTACATCTTCCGTTCGGGAAATACCATATCATCGTAACCTGTCCCTTGTGGATAGCCGGCCTGCATGGGTGCGTTGAAGTCGTAATTAGGCTCTGGCCGATGATTGCTGAGATCCGTACATGCCGACGAGCTACGACTGCTACGGTGACTGCAGTTGTGGTTGTACGATCCGGGATAGCTTCGACTGTTAGACGTGGGCATCGTTGAGAACGAGGGATGGAGAGAGGCGGACGAGGACATTGCAGATATTCTCCGGTCTTTTCCTCGTCCTTTTATGCCCTTGTTCGAGTTCTTATACAGGGACGCAAAGTACTCCCACAGCTCCTTGTCTGCGTGCGACACGTAATCGCCCGGAGTTATTGTGGCGAACTTTTGCGTGAGGTATTTGAGTGTCGAAGCGTGGAACTTGTTCTGGTGTGACTACAAATAATCAGCGACGCTTGAGAAGCAGTACGGATTCTATAATTACCTTGAGATTGCCAAGTTGAGTGAACTGTTTCCCACAATCGTCGAGCCTACAAGTAAAAGGCTTGATCTGTTGGTGTACAATCTTATGAGCACGGACATTGCCACGCTGTGCGAATGTCTTTCCACAGATATCGCAACTGTAGGGCCGCTCTCCAGTATGGCGCCTTTCATGAGTCTGATGACGAAGTAAGCAAAGGTACAGTGACTATGTAGCCTCGAAAGACTCACCTTTAAGTTGCCTAGTTGAGAGAATCTTTGGCCACAGCCTGGTGCTTTGCATTCCTGGGGATCGATTAACAAAAGCTCCGAGCTGCTGGTTGGAGAGACTTACGAATGGCTTCGCTCCAGTGTGTGCCCGGATGTGAATCTCGAGATGCGTCTTTTGGAAGAAGCTCTTGTTACAATCTGGCATGTGGCACTGGTACCGCTTACGCGGCTTTTGGCTGACTTTTGGCTCCTCACGCTACGAGCCGATCAGTATATTGAAACTGGGGCGAATGGAATTTTGATGACTCACTTTGGGAGGTGCTTCTTGCTTCTGTGCCGACGTCGTCTGCTTAGCCTGGATGGCCTTCATCAAAGTGTCGACGTCCGTAGCGAAGTTGATGCTGGACGGGTCCATTGGTTCGGAAGAAGATCTCTTGTAGTTTGAAGTGTATGAAGCGTTGTTGTATACTGGACTAGATTGAGCGGGAGATGCGCTTTCGGCTTTGACCAAATGAGCGTTATCGAGAGCAAACGCATGGCGAGCTTCGTGTACGTTAGAGAGTGGCTGATGCTCAGTTCTGTCGGTATATGAGACGGCAGGCGAAAGATTGGGTGTGTAGTTCATTGGATAGGAGGGCTGCATGTTGTAGGGATTGACAGAAGAGTCGTATGCAAAAGATGCACTCGATTGGTAGGGCATCGATGTTGGGATTCCGTTGGCAGAGAACAGGGGCAGGCTCAAGTCCATTTGCGTTGTCGCAGGCAGGAACGATCGGGATGTCGGTGCACTGACACCAGTCCTTTGGTTTTCGTATTGTGGCATCATGCCGGTGAAGTGGACGTCGGGGATGTGAAAATGGTCAAGTCGTCGATGCCAAAGACCAGCGTGTTGATGTGCAACGACAGCGGCCATTGCAGACAGGAGAGCTGGTGCCTCTAAATGGACAGTGGGGTGTATGTGCTATATAGCCAAAGGCGAGCTGAGGCAAAGAGCGGCGTGAAGGTGGGCAGTAAAATGCGGGCTGTGCGGAAAATTCGCGGCAGTAGTGCAGGAGGATGGCAATGAAAGATGAGAGAAGATGGGGTGGCGTGGGAGCTATGCGGTCATGAAGTTCGATATGCTCGCTCGATCCAATCCGTGATGAGGGAGAGTTTGGGGGTTTACATATAGGTATAGACAGATGGTAAGCTCCTCTTTGCATCCCGCGAATAGACAAGGATGACCGTCCGAAGGCCCAGGAACAGGGACAGAGGTGGGAATCGAGACCAAGACTGATGCAGCAGGATGGACAGGGAATTTCGCTCTCGTATGCAGCCAAGTGGTAGTGGGTGGATGCTACAGGAATTGCCAGGCATGACAGATTTAGTGAAAATCGACCGGGTCTGGCGATGGCAGGGGAGGGGTGCTTAGTCTGCAGTGTTGTGTGAATGGGGGCACTGGGGGTCACTGCGGTGGATCAGGGATGCGTCTAGGGGCGCCAGCAGTATGAGCTCACAGGCATCTTGAACGGGCCGGGGCCGGGATCTTCGCTCCAAGAGTTTGCGCGGACAGGTCGTGGCTGCGATGGGCAGGTCTCAGGTGCACACAAGTGTGGGGGTGCGTCCATTCGAGACAGACGCCTGAGCCGCATACCATTGGGCGCCACCAAGAGGCCCTTCCTGATGGAAACGACAGAGTTCATTGGCGGAGATGGGTTGTTATTTCCAAACACTGAATTGAGCTCCTGTGCTCAAATAGTAGATACGGTTTCTATCGCAGTGTGAATTTCCGAGGATGCTTGGTGTGCGATACCTAGGTACTGTCGAGCATAGCATGCTGGGCCATGTTCGCACGCCATGACCCGATAGGGCGAGACACCCTGGTGAGGATCCTTTGCTGGCTTATCGTGGCTGGACTTTAATCTCTGGAGTTGGTTCTCGTGCTCAATATCGAACACACGACTCAGGGCCCCCAGGACGACCACACGTGCGTGCAAATCCACGCTATTGTATCTGTACTGTAACCAAACGAGAAGCGACGGCGGCGCCTCTTCCCGAGGCTCATCTTAACCACATCGAGGTTAGCCCACTCCGCCACGAAGGCAGACGGCGACTGACGGGGCTAAACTTAGGTAATGAGGCGGTGGCTCCGGGCTCCCAGAACATGCTGAACAAAATCCCCCAAAGCGGCCGGATGGCCCGTATGGAAGCCCTGGTCTGTCATCGCACGGGCAAGCCCATGAGTTGGTTGGACCCGCACGCAACATCATCTGTTGACGCGCGATACAGGCATACGCAAGCAGCAAGCAGTATACCTGGACAGTGAAGGTTCCGGTGCGTCTTGGTCTCGTAAGAAACGAATCGTCGCAGATGCAGCGTTGCGGCATAATTGGGCAAAATAATGAGGGTGATGAGCGAGTCATCCCCCAGAGATCAAGACGGAAAGCATCCGTGCACCTGCTGCTGTGGGGTGGCGACCAAGATCCGAGGTCCGTCCGAAGCCATGATTGGTTTGCCTACGTGTGAGGAAAGAAGTAACAATATGCAGCCATGTCTGTCTTTCGATTGCATCTCAATCTGCAAAGGCACATCTTCACTATCCTTCGCTTGGCTATGCTGGTTCCTCGTGCTCTTCCCTTTTCGGATGGACATGCATACAGCCATCCTCCCTTGCTCGCCTTCAATATGCTTTCGTTGGCACTCAAACACAGCCCTGCCCGCCACTGAGACTTCGCATTCGCTACCTTTGGCTCCATCATCGCCGACTGACTCTGGACACTGCAGCTGGTCTATTTCCCCGGTGACTCCCCTGCTCCATTGCTTCCAGCAGTTACCGGTGACCTGGACACGAGCCAGCCTTCATCGGAAGTGCAGACGCCCATTTCCTCAGGTTGCGTCAGGATCTGATCTCATCTTTCCTGTATAATGTATCCTCCAAGTTCGCCTCATGTCTAGTCGACTTGGCAATCCCACTAGACTATGCTTCGTATACCGCCGTGTGCGCCATCGTAGCCTTGTCTTGAGTACTGTTGCAAGAGTATTGCAGGAGTTTCTTACGAAGCGGCGGGGCAATCTGTTCAAGATCCTGGTAAAAGCTCTAGAATAGAATCTCTTGAGGCCGGGCCTCATTGCCGACAATGGCCCTATTGTCCGACCGAAATACCTTTGCAAACCGCAACACACGAGCTAAATGTGAGGAAAGTAGTAGCCACTCGAATCCAAATTCGTGTGCAAACTTGCTGGACGAGCCTCTGCATAGAACATGCACCGAAAAAACCCATCGTCTTCCTCTTCCTCTTCCTCTTCCTCTTCCACCACCTCTCATGATTGTGCGATGCACATGTCACGCGTCTCCATTCGCCAGGCTCAAAACCCTTGTGCTCGTTTCGTCGATCGAAGCCAAAAGGGTAACAATAATTCGGCATCGCCGTAACCGTTCGCTTTCGTGTTCGTTCTTGGCCTTGAGTCGCAACGCACCTGGCCCTGACGAAGCATTGCTGGATGTGCGGTAGTCGCACTTTGGATCCCCGGATGCGCTACAGGCTTTCCACCAATTGATCCATTCAGAATCCTCAAATCGAGGGCATGAATGTCATATTCGTTGTGATCAGAGCGCCATGCAGATGACGCAAGCAAATGGGCATAAGAGCTGTCAAGCCCAAAGCGAGGACCTGCAGTAGTTCCAAACAGTTGCAGGGGACGTGCGGACAGTCTAAGTTCGATACTTTACAGGATGGGTGACAATTGACAAGCGGGCTTCTGGATGACCAGTGGCACTCAGAGTTTCAGCTGCTGGTTTGGTCATGTAGATTGCGCCTAATCCTGATTCGAGGGGCCTGAAAGCTGACTCGACTCCTGCCAGCGCCTGAGAGCGTCGGATACTCCCCATGTATGCGCCATTGCAAGTCCTGTTGATCTTGTTCGCCCAATGTCTGTTTGGGTGGTTTATGGTTTCAAGAACAATTGGGCTGGCACGCGCCCCGTTTCCCGAGGCGCGCGGAAGCTACGGGCGCGGCCCTTTTTCGGCGCATGTGTCGCCATCAGCTCCCGCTCCTCTCCCCGGAATGCTCGACGTAGCAAGCTGTGTCGGCATTCTGGGCCGTCGATCGCGCAGACCTCGCTCGAGCAACATGTTGTCGTGATTGGCAAGCTATCGATACTACATCCTCGCTCTTTGGCGTCAAAGTTGCAGTGGAGCATAGGGCTACCTGACGCCGCTGTGCATCGCGCCAACGCCTGTCAGATTCCATTGGGATTAGCTATGTATCTGAACGAGACGTCACTGGTACGTTTCATCATCCATGTCCCCTGATCCAGTTCCTCAACCACGTCTACACGCTTTGAGCAGCTGCATGAGATGTTCGGGCACCGAACCATTTCGAAGGGTTCTCGCCGTGACACGATATCTTGAACGACAATTTCCCGGAAGCGACCTGGAACAAACATAACAAGAGAGCCGAAACTCAGTCTCTCACGGCATGAGCGAAGTCGAAACTTCGTTAATTACGAGGCTTGGTCAGTTGGTCCTGCTGCCATCAGCGCTTCTACGCACTCCTCCAAGCATGACGTCCACAGTATGAAGCGGGTCCATTATGCCCTACCAAACTGTTATGCGTCTAAACCCCTTCGTAGCGCTCTTGCTAGCTTCTACGCACGTCAGAAATAGGTTGCCACTTTTGAGCTTCCACTGACTTGTAGCCTGCCGTCGCCACGGGGAGATGGGCCTTAATGGCGATTAGATATAGTTCATTTTCAGCTGAGCAGGGGCCCTCAAGGAACAGTCTCAGCTTGTTGTCATCTACTTGAGCATGCCTGAAGCGGAACCGACATCATACATTCAGACATTCAGACACGAGAGTGGATACACTGACGACAAGCACACGGACCCATAGAACTGCAGAACAAACATCTGCTAACCTTAAGGTAAGGGCTTCATTACTGTTCAAGAATGAGCGTAGTTCGCATGACTCAGCATGCTAATGACAGCAATTGAAGAAAGTAGGTGCACCATGCTCGAAGCAATCGTATCGACGAATTCAAATTGATGCTCAAACGTACATATGTGCCTGAACATTTCGATGCGTCATGTGCTGAGAGACGCGAATGCGACAATTGGCTCGAGACCAGATTCGGGCTCGTTTCGCTTCCTGAGAGGTTTCTTGCATTGTGCCGGGGAAGACCCGCTTCCCCTCGCGAGTTATTACCCAGCGTAAATAATGTCTCTAGCCACCGTTGGAAGTTATCCTCCGCCTTGTGTGACCACATTTTAATTTGCAGTTGTTCGATCGTGGTGACACGAAGTCGCTCTTCCCATTCAATTTCTTTCGATATGGCGGTCAGTCTGTACAGCACCAGTCCTGCCTTGTCGCACAGCAGTCTTGCGCTTTCCATGTGACATGAGAACATGCACCACAGCTGCGAAGCGCGCCCGGGATCGATCGATGCAAACACTCCGGCGACATTGCTTACAACATCGCACTAAGCGGGCTCTCGTTCCTTCAGCAGGGGCAACCGCTTCTGCTGAACAGCCCGTGAACAAACGACGGATCTCTCCCATGGCTGGCGAATCGTAACAATGACCTCCCCAGATCTGTCACCCCTGTCAGATGCAAGATTAACCCAAAATGGTGGGAAGCGGTAAACCGCGCGAACATGCAGAAGGGTCGAGGAAGGGCCGATCCTTATCGCCTCTGTCATCATCAAAGTATCAGTGCCCTCTCAGTACAACCAGAACGAGACGGCTGACCCCGAACGGGTGGTGGGTACGCTGTCCGAAACACAGCCGAGGAACACAGACAGAGTCCACCAAGAGGTCTTCCCGCAGAAAATGGAAACGAGGCGGTAAGTTGATCACGGGA
>Ga0265780_10001812_pt1 | contig 29577 bp, 24 predicted proteins | sample P1T30metagenome_FD_192432 | JGI IMG/M metagenome (GOLD analysis project Ga0265780, IMG submission 192432) | Plant litter microbial communities from East Loma Ridge, Irvine, California - P1 T30 | ecosystem: Environmental > Terrestrial > Plant litter > Unclassified | place: USA: California... | reverse complement strand
TTTGTTCTGTCTACTGTTCTTTGAATTTGGCCGGTGCTTGTTTCTAGGATACCACTATAAACTCAGCGCCGGACTTTCGGCGACTACCCTGCTTAAGAGCCTTGCTTACGGCTTGCGGCTCGATGCCTCAACGGCATCCTATGTGAGTTTGCTGCCCTTTCTACTCTTTGTGGTGGATAGCCTGTTGCCTCAGTTATCCTTAAATAAGGTAGTGAAGGGGTATACCTTGGTGATTGGGGCCATATTGGCGCTGCTGATGACCGCCGACTTAGAACTCTACCGGGTGTGGGGATTCCGCCTCGATGATACCCCACTGCAGTACCTGAATTCGCCCGCTGAAATGGCGGCCTCGGCTAGCAGCTCACCGGTGCTTTTACTGCTAATCCAGCTCACGATACTGCTGTTGGGCGGTTGGGGCTTATATAAAGGAGTGGTTGGTCAGTTGCCGCCCCTTCCCGGATGGTTTGGGCGTGGCCGGGCAGCACTGGCGGGGTTGCTCTACACTGCGCTGCTGGTAGTGCCCCTGCGCGGCGGTACCCAGCAGATTCCGGTCAATCAGAGCGATGTTTACTTCTCGCACATAGCATTTGCTAACCACGCGGCACTCAACGCACCCTGGAACCTGATGAATGCCTTGGTGGTACGCAGTGAGGACCAACCGCCCAAGCCATTCATGCCCGACAGCTCCGCCCGCCGACTGGTGGCCACGCTTTACCCCCGGGCCGTGGGGCAGCCCGTACCACCTGATACGACGGACAACTACCTGAATCAATCGCGCCCCAATATCCTGTTCATTATTTTGGAAAGCTTTACCGCTAAGCTCGTCCACAGCATCGGCGGTGAACCAAACGTAACCCCCAACCTCGACAGTCTGGCCCGAACCGGTATTCTGTTCTACAACCTTTATGCAGCCGGCGACCGCAGCCAGAAGGGTTTGGTATCGCTACTGTCGGGCTATCCGAACCAGCCCACGACCAGCATCATAAAGTTTCCGCGCAAAACCGAGCGTCTCCCCCACCTCTGCCGGGTTTTGACAAAGGCTGGTTATCGTTCGCATTACTACTATGGCGGTGAGCTGGCTTTTGCCAATATGAAAAGCTACCTGCAAACGGCGGGCTATGAAAAATTCACGGAGCGTTCTGACTTCGCCGTTGCGGACCAGAATTCGAAATGGGGGGCGCATGACGGGGTATTATTCGACCGATTGCTGGGCGACCTCCGCCAGCAGCCGCAGCCATTCTTCGTGACGGCTTTCACGTTGAGCAGCCACGAGCCCTTTGATGTGCCCATGAAAACAAAGTTTCCGGGCAAGGACGAAGCCAGTCTATTCCGCAATTCAGTCTATTATACCGATAGGGAGCTGGGGCGTTTTCTGCGGGCTGCGCGCCAGCAGCCGTGGTATGCCAACACGCTGCTGGTATTGGTAGCCGACCACGGCCATGTTCAGCCCGGCAACTCGGCCAATCAGAGCTACCATAAGTTTCATATTCCCTTGGTGCTAGCTGGCGGAGCCCTGCGGCCCGAAGCACGGGGGAAGGTGGTGACAACGATTGGTTCGCAAACGGATGTGGCTGCGACCCTACTTCGGCAGCTGCAACTGCCGACCGCAGACTTTGTCTGGAGCCGCGATTTGCTGGCCCGACATCCGGTGTCGTTTGCGCATTATTCGTTCAATAATGGCTTTGGCGATGTCTCGTCGGCTGGCCAGGTTACCTTCGACAATATCAGCCGGAAGGTGTGGGAGCGCGACATTGCCGTGCCCGATTCCCAGCTGCTGCTGGGCAAGGCCATGGAGCAGGTTTCGCTGGAAGACTTTGCCAGTAAATAGCATCAGGGCGCCGGCTGTATCTTTGCGGGACTATGCCTACCCCCCAATCTGTTGCTTTTTATACCCTCGGCTGCAAGCTGAACTTCTCCGAAACGTCGGCCATTGGCCGGCAGTTTGAGGAAAAAGGCTTTGCAAAAGTGGCTTTCGAAGCCGGTGCCGACTTATACGTTATTAATACCTGCTCCGTCACGGACCATGCCGACCGCAAGTGTCGCAAAGTAGTGCAGCAGGCCCTTAAGCATAACCCCGAAGCCTTTGTAGCCATCGTGGGATGCTACGCGCAACTCAAGCCAAAGGAGATTTCCGAGATTCCAGGGGTAAGTGCTGTACTGGGCGCGGCGGAGAAGTTCCAGTTGGTTGATATCCTGGCTGATTTCAAGAAGCCGGCCGCTGGGCAGCCGGGCGCGGTGCACGCCTCGCCCATTGCGGAGGCCACGGAATTTGTGGCCGCGCATTCGTTCGGCGACCGCACCCGGACCTTCCTGAAGGTTCAGGACGGCTGCGATTATTCCTGTTCCTTTTGCACCATTCCGTTGGCACGCGGCGGCAGCCGCTCGGGCAGTGTGGCCAGTGTGGTGGCGCGCGTGGAGAAGCTGGCCGAGACGGGCGTAAAGGAAATCGTGCTCACCGGCGTCAATCTTGGCGACTTTGGCCTGCAGGGCCCCGAACGTGAGCGGCGCGAAGATTTTACCCAATTAGTGAAAGCCCTGGATGGTATCGCTGGTATCAGTCGCTTCCGCATCAGCAGCTGCGAGCCAAACCTGCTTACCGACCAGATATTGGAAACGGTAGCAGCATCGGAGCGCTTTATGCCGCACTTTCACATCCCGCTGCAAAGCGGCTCGGATAAGATTTTGGGACTGATGCGCCGTCGCTATCGCCGGGCTTTATATGCCCAGCGGGTGGCTCGTATCAAGGAACTTATGCCGCACGCCTGTATTGGAGTCGATGTGATTGTCGGCTTTCCCGGCGAAACCGACGCGGACTTTCTGGACACCTACAACTTCCTGAACGAGCTACCAATCAGCTACCTGCACGTGTTCCCCTATTCGGAGCGCCCCGATACGCTGGCCCCCACGTTACCTGGTCGTGTGCAGGACCGAGCCCGGCATGAGCGCACCACCCAGCTACGCAGTCTCTCAGAGAAGAAAAAGCGTTTTTTCTATGAGCAGCATTTGGGCCTGGAAACCGATGTGCTATTTGAAGACGACGTGACCAATGGCCAAATGGAAGGCTTCACGCCCAATTACATCCGCGTGGTGGCTAAGTACGACCCATTGCTGGTAGGTGAGATGAAAACCTTGCGCCTCACCAACGTAACCGCGACGGGTCTGATGGAAGCAGAGGAAGTCGGCATCCTTATCTGAACCAAAAACTCAGACCATTGCCTGCCGGGCCATTGCCAGCATTTCGCGTAGCATCTGCTGCTGCTCCAACAAATGCTGGTTGCGCATTTCAGCCATCGCCAATTGGTGCTGCAAGTGCTGGGCATGCAGAGCCGCTGCTACATAAGTCTCCGGATTTGGCATGGCCACTGACGTAGACGGTACCGCAGGACTAGGTACCGCAGCCGGTGCTGGTGTGGGCGGAACAGAAGCTGCTGCCCCTATTGGTTCTGAGTGCGGGGCGTCAGCAGCAACGGCAGCGGCTTCCAATTCGGGTGCACTAGGTATGGGAGCTTTCACAGTTGCTTCGGGTGCCGGGGCGTCCGTACGAACGGGTTGATTGGCTGCAGCAGCCAAGGCCAGGGTGGCAGCAATTTCGGCCGGTTGTAGGCGAGAACCAGTTGCTCCACTGGCGGAGCGACGCGCAGTTGGCGGTTCGACATCGGCCAAATCAATGGGTTCCAAAGGTGGCTGCAGCGCTTCTGGTTTGGAGTTATTGACTGGTTTAGGCGCCGGTTCACCACTCACCAGCATCGGCCCGCGACCAAGCAATAACCAGTCGCGTGACACATTTGGGTATATCTCGAAAACCTTACACAGCAAGTCGTAACCAGGCTTATTGCGGCCATCGATAAGATGCTGCACCACACTTGCAGTCTTACCTAGCGAAACAGCAAAACTGTTCTTAGTCAAGCCAAACTGCTGAATAAGCTGCGCAAAGCGCTGGTCGATGGGGACAATAGGTGTGACAGGGGCAGCCATTTGCACAAATGAGTAGTTGCGCAAATGTATAAGAAACTTGATTAAATCAGTGCGCTGCTATTCGTAGCGCAGGGAATCGATAGGGTCGAGAGCAGCAGCTTTGCTGGCAGGATAGTAACCCGAAGCCAGCCCTACCCCAACACAGATAACCAGTCCTACAACCATCCAAACCCATGGCACTAAGAAGGAGCCTGAGCCCACCAGCTTAGCTACACCATTGCCTCCAAGTACGCCCAGGAGGATTCCTAACGAACCACCCAGTAGACAAATCACGATGGCCTCAATTAGGAACTGTAGCCGGATTTGCTTGGCAGTAGCCCCTAATGCCTTGCGAATTCCTATTTCGCGGGTACGTTCCGTTACCGATACCAGCATGATGTTCATGAGTGCAATGCTGGCACCGAGCAGCGTAATAAAGGCCATGATGCTGCCGCCCGCCCGCACTTTGCCCGAGATAGATTCCAAGTCATTAGCCAGCGACTCGCTACTTTCCACCACGAAGCTGTCTTCTTGGCCCAACCGGTCGTGGCGCACGGCCCGCATCACGCCAGTGGCCTGGCCCATCAAAAAGGTGAGTTCGCTGTGTTTGTCAGTGGCCGTTTTGATGTCGTAAGTGAGGGCGCGTTGCCGGGGCATCTGGTTTCCGGTTTCAAGTGGTAACAGAGCAATGCGGTCGGCCCCGCCCCCACCGCCAGCCCCGCTGCCGCTTTTTTCGAGCAGGCCAACTATCAGGAAGCGGCGGCCTAAAGCCGACACGTATTTGCCCACCGGGCTCTGCTTTGGAAATAGCTTCAGCTTGATTTCGTTGCCAACTATCATCACGTTGGCGCCGCTATTCAGTTCGGACTGAGAAAAAGTGCGGCCTTCGGCCAAGTTATAGCCCTCGATTTTCAAGTAGTACTCGTCGCCCGCGATGACTTGCATGTTGGGGTTTGTCTTGATGCCGTTGGCTTTCATCTCCACCGCACCGGCAATGAAAGCAGAAACGCCTACCTGAGCGTCGTCACCCATTGCCGCTTTGTACTGCTTGGCCTGGAGGAAACTGATGGGTGGATACTGCCGGGCCTGAACGCCACCACGCCGGAAACGGTTGGTATAGCCTTTAGCGTGCAGTTCAAATGAATTAGCCCCAAGACTGGCAAAGGTTTCGGAAAGCGAATTTTTCATCGCGTCTATACCCGTAAGGATGCCGACCAGCGCAAACAAACCAATGCTCAGAATGAGGGCAGTAAGGATGGTGCGCAGCAGGTTGGCACGGATGGAGCGGAAGGCTTCGCGGACGTTTTCGAAAGGACTCATGGGATTTGCGGGTTGCGCGGCGCTGTTTTCGTTGGGCTCGTTGCTCATCCTGGGCAGCACGAAGAAGCATATCGTGGGCAAGCCAATTGAATTACGGCTACAACCAAACAGAATAAGGTTCTCCGGTCTGCTTCAGGCAGCAAATTGTGCCAAGCTGCGGTAAGTTGAGCCAAAGTTCGGCGGCAGGCGCCTAACTTGAACCACCGCTGCCGCAACCTCGTTGGTCTGGTGCGTTTCTTTTATCAAAAATGATGCTCTTTAAGCGACTCCTCTTCTTTTTGCTCGTGGCAGTGGCCGGGATGGTCGCGCCGCTGGCGGCTCGCGCCAACCACGTTTTCATCCCAATGGACAATACCCAGAAAGAGTGCCTCAAAGCCTATGGGGTTGCGTTCTGGTTGCTCCAGCGCGAGGTACCTGTTGATTGGCTGCTGAACTACCGGGGCGGCTCCTTTGCCTTCGAGGCCGTAGCTGGCGCGGAAAACGAGCTTGCCGTGCGTGGTGTCAGCTACCAGGTCATTAGCGAGGCACAATATACGGGTATCCTCCAGGAAATAGCTGACCCAAACGCCAATATGGATGTGATGAAGTTGGAGAAAGTGCCCAAAATTGCAGTGTACACGCCCAAGGGTAAGCAACCCTGGGACGATGCCGTGACGATGGTACTCACCTACGCCGAAATCCCCTACACGCAGATTTATGACGACGAGGTGCTGGCCGGCACACTGCCCAAGTACGACTGGCTACACCTGCATCACGAAGATTTTACCGGGGAATACGGCAAGTTTTATGCTACCTACCACAATGCCCCCTGGTACCAGCAGCAGCAGCGCGATGCGGAAGCGGCAGCCAAGCGCAACGGCTTTGCCAAAGTGAGCCAGATGAAGGGTGCCGTAGCCACCAAGATGCAGGAATTTATTGCGGGCGGCGGCTTTCTGTTCGCCATGTGCTCGGCTACCGACTCGTACGACATTGCCCTTGCCGGCTTGGGCATCGACATGGTGGAAAGCATGTACGACGGTGACCCATCCGACCCCGCCGCTCAGTCAAAACTGAATTTCAATCGCTGCCTGGCGTTCCAGAACTTCCAGTTGGTGCGCAACGCATACGAGTACGAGTACTCCAACATCGATATGCAGCCTGGCGAGCGTGGCCTGGGCGAACAAAACGACTACTTCTCGCTCTTTACCTACTCGGCCAAGTATGACCCAGTGCCCACCATGCTGTGCCAGAACCACGAGAAAACCATTCACGGCTTCATGGGCCAGACCACGGCCTTCCGCAAAAGCCTCATCAAGTCCGATGTGGTCATCATGGGTGAAACCAAGCAGACCGGGGAGGCGCGCTATATCCACGGCACCCTTGGCAAGGGCACCTGGACGTTCTACGGCGGCCACGACCCCGAAGACTACCAACACCTCGTGGGCGAAGAACCCACCGATTTGGCCCTGCATCCCAATTCGCCCGGCTATCGGCTGATATTGAATAACATTCTGTTCCCAGCCGCTAAGAAGAAAAAGCAAAAGACCTAAGCCACATAGCTCTATCATGGTCACTTCTGGAAGTGGTTCCTGCTAGCCAAAATTCTCTCTTAGCCCTGACTTCCCAAAGTCAGGGCTTTTTCATTGCAATGGTGTCGAGAGACGCTGGTTTCTTATCCGGCTACTTTCATCATGAAATTCGCCTGCTTTCGCCGTGAATAAGGGCTCACTCACCTTTTTCCTATGGACTCGTACGCAGATGTCGGTAACTTTCAGAACCACAGTCATGCCTCCCTTTCATGTCATTGTTTCTGTTACGCTTACGACTGCTATTGCTCCTGTTGGCCGGATGGCCAAGTGCTGCTGTTTATGGCCAACCATTGATTCCCAGGCCGCTTGATTCAGTGGTGCGTGCACCACGGCTCAGTTGCGCCCAGCGCACGGCCCTGCGCATTGCCGTGCCTTCGGCATTGGTGGCAGTTGGTGTGCTGGCACACAGCAACCAGTACAATGAGACACTGTACCGAGCCAAGCTGGATATGCAGCACGAAACCCAGGAAGCATTCCGTGGCTTTGATGCCCATGGGCTCGACGATTATACTCGCCACGCGCCTTTGGCCATGGCCTACACCATGATGGCGACCGGTCACCGTGGCGAGCGTACGGCCATGAGTTTTACGCTCATTTACCTATTAGCTCACGAACTGGATGCGGGCGTGGTGAGTAACCTCAAGCGCCTCACCGCCGAGCCACGGCCGTGTAATCCCAACGACCTCAGTTCATTTCCATCTTCTCATACGTCGCAGGCTTTCCTCACGGCTACGCTCCTGCACGAGCAGTATGGCCGTCAATATCCGTGGCTGAGCGTGAGCGGCTACGCTGTGGCCACGGCCACCGGTGCCATGCGTCTGTTGGGCAATAAGCACTGGGCCACCGATGTGCTGGCTGGGTCCGGCATTGGCTTTCTCTCCGCCGAAACCATCTGGCATCTCTACCCGGTCTTCACCAAAGTATTGCCGCCTAAAGTATCGAAAAAGCTGCTGCTGGTCCCAACTTATCAGGCTGGTGGCGGGGCTGGCTTTGCGCTGGCCATTGAGCACTAGCGAAGTCTGGGCTAAAAATCGAGGATAAGGGAGTAGAATTATTCTTCCGGCGCATCATTGCACCGGAGTGGGCCGTTAAAAAGGAAATTTCGGTCCGGCTGGTGTCGGGCTACTTTCCGCCCCACGCATGGACGACCTCAATCAAGCCAACTACTCCCTCTCCGCCAGCCGCTCGGCTGAGGAGCCCTCGTTCGAAGAAATTGACAACCCCCTCCCCCGCGCAGTACTTCGCCTGAATGGCCATGTATTGTTGGACGGCCAATGGAATTTCGCCCACGATGTAGAGGACATCGGCTTGCGCAACGACTGGGCGCTGGGCCATGCCTATGAGCACACGGCGCAATGGCCGGGCTCAGTGGAAGAACATTTGGCGCAAGCGCGGGGCCAGCGCGACGGCACCACCTGGCACGACCAAGTGGTGGTATGGTACGAGCGGGAATTCACCCTGCCCGAAGTTGCCGAGGCGCAGTCCCGGTCCATGATTCAGCTTACGTTTGGGGCCTGCGGCTACGAAACGCGGGTATGGCTGAATGGACAGCTGCTTAAAACCATTGAGGGTGAAGAGGTTCACTTCGGCGAATATACTTCCTTCACCTACGAGCTCGACGAAGCCAACCTGCACCTTGTGAACCGCCTCACCGTGCGCATTGCCGACACCATGGACGCCGAGACCCCACGTGGCAAGCAGGAGTCGCACGTGTATAAGCGAGGCGGCATCTGGTACCAGACCTACACTGGCGCCGTGCGCAGCGTGTGGCTCGAAGTAGTAGAGCGCAACCGCTTGCGCTCCCGCGTAGGCGTGGTGAGCGTAGTTGAAGACCAGCTTGTGCGCTTCAACCTAACCTTGCGAATTCACGACGCTGGCGAATATACCATTCGCCTCCAGGTATTTGACCCACTTACACCTACGCGTAATACGCCCCTGGCTACCTCCGACTTTGCCCTGCATTTGGAGGCCGGGCAATGGCAGCAGCGCTTGGTGTTAGAAGTACCGGGTGCTGAGCTATGGTCGCCGGAAGCGCCAAACCGCTACCGCTTAGTGGCCCAGCTCATCGATTCGGAAGGCTATGCTGCCCAAATCGAAACATTATTTGGGCTACGCAAAGTAGAAGCACGGGGTCGCTACGTGTACCTAAATAACGAGTCCGTATACCTCGATGGTATTCTCTATCAACCCGGCCAAGCCACGCTGGACGAGATGCAACGTCACATGTATGCCATGAAAGCCCTGGGCTGCAACCTGGTACGGGTACACATCGCTGGCATCGACCCGCGCATCTATAACCTAGCCGATGAACTCGGCCTGCTGCTGTGGGTGGAGGTACCCAGTCCGCACAGCTCGACCCCACGCAGCCGCGAAAACCACCGCGCCGAACTCCTGCGCATGGTTACGCTCAGCGAAACCCATCCCAGCATCATCATCTGGAGTCTATATAATGAAGACTGGGGCGCCCAGGACATTGCTACCAATGCCGAAACGCGCCAGTACATTATGGAAACCTACCACTTCATGCAGCTGGCTTACCCACAGTTTCTGGTGGTAGACAACGATGGGTGGCACCACATTTCCTACACCGGCCGCCTGAAATCTGACTTGCTCACGGCCCACCTTTATACCCCCGACCTGGGCCGCTGGCGCGAGTTGCTCGACCGCTTAGTGGGTGGCGAACTGGAGGGTACCGCCGCCTTTCCGCTGGTAGTAGGCGACCCGTTCTTCTACCGCCGTCAGGTGCCGCTCATTGTGAGCGAATGGGGGGGCTTCGGCTTTTCCGACTACGGCGGACCGGCGGACGCCGAAGCCCGCACCAATAGCATTCGGGCCTTTAAGCAGGAGTTGCGCAGCCGACCCATTGCCGGTGACGTCTACACCCAAGCCACAAACATCGAAGATGAACGCAACGGGCTGATTGACCCGCAGACCGGCGCACTCAGCGTGCCAGCCGGTCTGCTGGCTTCCCGGCTAATTGAACATCTACACTAACAACGTCTTACAGCCGGGCCTGGTGCGCAGGCCCGGTTGCCATAAGCGTAGCCGTAGTGCACCACGCCGTTGCCTGCGCCGTGTTGTTGGTCCTCAGCTGAATGAATATCCGGCCGGGCACCGTGCTGTTGACGGACAAATGCTGCATGGATTGCGCCGCCGTAGAAACTGGCTGCTGCAGCACGGGGACAGCGGCAACGGGCACTACCAATTCCAGAATCAACACCTCCGCCTGTTCATCGTCTTCGCCAGGCTCGCATTGCATGGCCAAGGTGTTGGTAGTATGTGTTTTGTAAAGTTCTTGCATACAAAAGGTTTTAAGCTCAACAAAGTAGGTCTTAGGTAAATATGGGTAATTTTCGTTGATTTTCCTGCTCCCTCCAGTTAAATTCATCTAACATTCATAAAAAGGCAATTTGGTGCGTTGCCGAACCGCCCCGACGCTTCGTGGGTTATCTTTGCAGTCCGCCAGTTTCAGGCGCTTTGCCCTTACCAATGACCATTACCAAAGAAGCCGTTCTTAAAGCTTTGAGCTACGTGGAGGAGCCCGACCTAGGCCAGGACCTCGTGACACTCAATATGATTGAGAACATTGAGATTGACGGCCTTACCGTCGCGTTCACCGTGGTGCTCACCACGCCGGCCTGCCCGCTCAAGCAGCTCATTCACGACGCCTGCGAACGCGCAATTCATACCATGGTAGACAAGGACGCCAATGTCGTCATCACGATGACTTCACGCGTAACAACGGGTCGCCACAACCGCGGCGACCTGCTACCTGGTGTGAAAAATATCATCGCCATTGCTTCGGGTAAGGGCGGCGTTGGCAAGAGCACGGTTACAGCTAATTTGGCAGTGGCCCTGGCCGCTACCGGCGCCAAAGTTGGCTTGGTGGATGCTGACATTTCCGGGCCCAGCATGCCGGTAATGTTTGGCGTGGAGAACGAAGCCCCGCACGTTTTCCAGGGCCCCAATGGCAAGAACCTCATTCAGCCCATCGAGAAATATGGTGTGAAGCTGATGAGCATTGGCTTTTTGGCGCCGGCTGAAAGCGCCATTGTGTGGCGCGGCCCCATGGCCTCATCGGCGCTGAAGCAGTTCATTACCGAAGTGGATTGGGGCGAGCTCGACTACCTGCTGCTCGACCTGCCACCCGGCACCTCCGATATTCACCTCACCTTAGTACAAACCGTGCCCGTGACGGGTGCTGTCATCGTAACGACGCCGCAAAAAGTGGCATTGGCTGATGCGCAGAAGGGCTTGCAAATGTTCCGCCAGCCTCAAATCAATGTGCCAGTGCTGGGTGTGGTAGAAAACATGGCTTGGTTTACGCCAGCTGAGTTGCCTGACAACAAGTATTTTATTTTTGGCGAAAACGGTGGGCAGCGCCTTGCGGCGCTGCACGATGTGCCGTTGTTGGGCCAGTTGCCGCTGGTGCAAAGCATCCGTGAAAACGGCGACCAGGGCCAGCCCGCCGTGCTGGACCCCGAATCGGTAGTTGGCCAGCTTTTCGCCGACTTGGCCGAATCGGTGGCCCGACAAGTAAGTATCCGAAATAACGTGGCCCCTAAAACGGCCGTCGTGCAGATGAATTCCTAGATATCCGTGGAAACAACAACCTCTCCTCCCGCTTTCGACCACCCGCTGATGCCCCGCATTGAGGCGGCCCTTGACACCCTACGTCCCTATCTGGCCACTGATGGCGGCAACGTGCGCGTGGCCAACATCACCGACGCAGGAGTGCTCCAATTGGAATGGGAAGGCGCCTGCGGTGCCTGCCCGATGTCGACCATGACCCGTGCTGGCCTTGAGGATACTGTGAAGAAAGCAGTTCCTGAAATCACCGCCGTTGAGGCACGCTAGCCGGTTTTTTGTAGCCGGATTTCCGGCTGAATTGAGCGTCATGCTGAACGCCGTGAAGCATCTTTACCAGGCTAGTAATTTATTTACTGCTGCGGTAAAGATGTTTCACGGGGCTCAGTATGACGCTCTGCTTTTTATTCCCCTCCATTTCCTAATCACTCCTTCTTTCACCCTATGCCCAACGCGCTCAATTCGCCTAACCTCCGTTCCTGGATTGACATCCGCCCCGAAAGTGACTTTCCTATCCAAAACTTGCCCTTTGGGGTGTTTGAGACTGATGAGCGGGGGCCGCACTTGGGCGTGGCCATTGGTGGCTATGTATTCGACTTGTACGCTGCCAGCCAATTCGGCTTTTTTGAGGATTTGACGGAGTTGGGTGATGCGCAGCCCAAGGTTTTTCGTCGCCGCTCGCTCAACGCATTCTTGCGGTTGGGCCGGCCGGCGTGGCGGGCCGTGCGCCAGCGCGTGAGCGAACTATTGCGCCACGATGAGCCGCGCCTACGTGACAATGAGCTCGCCGTGCGCGACTGCCTCCTGCGCCAGACCGATGTGCGTATGCTACGCCCCGTGAAGCCCACCAACTACACCGATTTTTACAGTAGCATCGAGCACGCTACCAACGTGGGCACCATGTTCCGCGACCCGGCCAACGCCCTGCTGCCCAACTGGCGTCACCTGCCCATCGGCTACCACGGCCGCACCAGCAGCATAGTCGTTTCGGGTACCGATATCCGCCGCCCCAACGGCCAACGCAAGGCGCCTGACGAGGCTACGCCTACCTTCGGCCCGAGCCGCCAGCTGGATTTCGAGTTAGAAATGGCTTTTGTAGTAGGTACCGGCACCAAGTTGGGCAGCACCGTAGCCATCGATGCAGCCGAGGACCACATTTTCGGCCTGTGTCTGTTTAATGACTGGAGCGCCCGTGACCTGCAAAGCTGGGAATACGTGCCACTGGGGCCTTTTCTAGCCAAAAATTTTGGTAGTAGCATTGCTCAGTGGGTGGTGACGCTCGATGCGCTGGAGCCTTTCCGTCAGGCAGGTCCGGCGCAGGAGCCAATGCCCCTTCCCTACCTCGTTCAGAGCGGTGCGCATAATTTTGACGTACACCTCGAAGTGTCCTTAACACCCGCCAATGGCCCCGAAACAACCATCAGCCGCACCAATTTCGGCCTCATGTACTGGAGCATGGCTCAGCAGCTCACCCACCACGCCTCCAATGGCTGCAATCTAGAAGCTGGCGACCTTTATGCTTCCGGCACTATCTCGGGTCCCACCCCTGATTCGCTTGGTTCAATGCTGGAACTGGCCTGGCGTGGTACCCGCCCCATTCCGCTCGCTGATGGCACGGACCGGAAATTCCTGCTAGATGGTGACACGGTAACCATGCGCGGTTACGCGGAGAAGGATGGCGTACGTATTGGCTTTGGGGAGGTGTGCGGCACCATATTGCCGGCCCTGTAGCGCTGTGCGAGTCAGAACCTAAGCAAACCACCCCATCCAAGGCCTCTTTTTTAAGCAACAAGCCCCGGCACTGTGCAGTGCCGGGGCTTGTTGCTTATCAGAAATTTATTATGTTATGCAGGAAGGATTGCCACAATACTCTCATAATGGCCAATAATTAATGCATCCGGTCGTCGCGCACTGGTAAATTTGTTATGATTTCGCCTTCAATTACCAGTAATTCCTGCAATCGTACATCTACTGTTTTGGGGTCGCAATATTCCTTGGCTAAATCAACATAGCTCACAAAATGCGCAGCTTCCGACACCATTAATTCGTAATAGAATTTACTTAATTCCTGGTCGGCAATATTTTGCCAAAGCAATTTAAAACGCTCACAACTGCGCGCTTCAATCAGGGCTGAAACCAGGAGCTGGTCCATGAGCTGACGCTCGCGGGCGCCCCCTTTGCGCACATGGGCCAGTAGCTGCACCACGTACTCGTCTTTGCGCGGACGGCCAAGGGCAAAACCGCGCTTGCGCAGTTCCAGAAGGACTCTTTCAAAATGGCTCCATTCTTCGGCCACTAAGTCGGTCAGCTCATCTACAAGGCGGGTTTTCTCGGGATAATGAATAATCATGCTGATGCCGGTGCTGGCAGCTTTCTGCTCACACCAAGCGTGGTCGACCAAAATATCTTCGATATTTTTCTCGGCGATATTTACCCAGCGCGGGTCGGTATTCAGCTTTAATTTGAGAATTGTTTTTTCTTTCATCTACGTATTTCTAATTAAAGAAATTCCATTTTACGCCAAACTGAAAACGTCGCGGATAACCCGTGTAGTAGGGTGTGGTGAAGTACCCGTCGGCATATATTCCCTGGTTCACGTAAGCCACTTTTAGGAAGACAGAAACCGTTTTAATATCAGCTGACACAAAGACGTCTACCAGCGGGTATGGGCGGATGCTAAAGTAATTCTGCTGATAAAACTGCTGCGTACTAGGGCTGTAATCATACGCATTGAAACGCGACTGAAAATACACTTCCGCTCCAATCTGCGTGAATAGCGCTCGGCGGAAAATATAGCTGTCATAATACACCCGCGAATTTGTGACCAGATTAGGGATGCGAATTCCTTCTTTATCGCCTTCCCCGCCCTGCGTGTAGGTAGCTTGGTTATCAAACCCGACCCGCCCCAGCTTCGTTAAGTGTCGTGCGTACACAATCAGCAGGTTACGCGTGTCGCTAAGCTGCGTTGGGCGGCCATCGGTACCATAATAGACAAGGTTGACAATATTGGCAACACTGGCACTGGCCTCAAAGCGCTGGTCGGTGAGGATGCCAATATTGGGCAATTTCAGTCGCAAACGACCGGTGAGCTGCTGCGTGCTGGTGTTTTTAAATGCTCCGACATTATGCCACTCATAATTATTACCAACGTGCTCTTGCTGCGTGAGCGTAGGCGAATACGAATTCACTAATGCTTCAGCTGAAAATGGGCCAGTGCGAATGGATGCTCGTGCCCAATACTCATCAAAAAATTTGTACTCACCTGCTGCTTCGATGGCGTAAACTTTGCGGTAATTAAATGCCGCTGTTCCGCCCACAAATGCCTGGGAGAACGACCGGCTATTTACCTGTTCCAGCGCTAGCCCGGTGGAAATAGGGGCTTGATAAAGCTGCTGGTTATTCAGCAGTGACTGCTCAACCAGACTGGCGTTGCGGAAGCGACCGTAGATGCGGTATTCCACGGCATCGGTGCGTCCGAGCAAACCCACAGTGTTTTCAACCTGACGGTATTCGGCCCGGTCCAGAATGGCGGCCGTATTGCGCAGTACCCGAGGATAAAAATATACCTGGGGCAGGTAATTTTCATTATTATTGAGACGGGTCAGCGCGGCATCGTAATAGCTATTATACTGACGCTTGGCATCGAAGGTGTGGTAGGCGGTGAGGCCTCGGCCAAGCAGACGGTAGGTTTGGGTGAAGTACAGTTCGTCGCGGTCTTCGTTATTGACGGCCTGACTCAGCTTGACTTTCTGCTGGGCGTATTTGAACAACTGATTTGGCTCGGTTTCACCGGTGACAACGGAATTACCATCCGAATTTGTTACCGTGGTAATAATGGGACGGATGCCACCCTGCTCCACCGCGCGGTGGCGCACATTGCTGAAATTTATCAGCAAATGGTAGCGCTCATCGTCGGTCTGGTAGCGTCCGAACAGCAGGATGTTGGAGTGCTCTACCAGGCCGTCGCGGGCCCGCACGGGGTCCAGCACTTTGTTCGATGCAATCCGCTCGTAGGCCAGCCCCACGCTGAAATTCTTTTTCAGGCTGCGGCTGTAGCTGATTTCGAATACCTGTTCGCCAGCGCCCGACTGGATGTAGCGAAAAAATGAGTACGGCGACCGCGAATCGTAGTAAGGCACCGTGGTGGCATCGCGGGCATATTTATCGAACACGTTGCGGCCAAAGCGAGCCCCAAGCTGCAAATTGGGCTGGTAGAGCAATGGCCGCGAAGCTGTGCCTACAGCCCCTAAATCCTGCTGAAAGGTGGTGTCGTGAAACCAAAACCGGGCCTGAGGCCAACGCGTAAGCGTGGTGTCGAGCGGCGTGCCGGCGGTAGAGTCGCGCAGTACTTCGGCCTCGTAAATGAGGCGAGTGGTTTTGGGTCCGTAGAGGACTTTGGTGGAGTCGTCGCGCACTTGCGCATGGGCAGCGGGAGCGCCATGTATGGCCAGCAGCACCAGCAATACTGCCAGTGAGTGGAGACGGAGCCAAGTCATCGAAAATACTCCTTGGAGGGATGCGTTCAAGCGGGTAGCAAATGTGCCAGAATGAGCAAGCATCTGGCTGGGTCAACATAATAATCAGGCATCTAGCGGCGGGATGCTGGGCAGCAGCCGGCGCAAAACCGTGCCGCCATCTCCCAGAAACGCCACCTGCACCGGAATGGTATAAATGGGAAGCCCCGCCCGCAGCGCCCGCAATTCCGGGGCTTGTAGGCGCGTGGCATCCTTTTCTGTTGTAAAAATAGGCCAGCCCGGCCGCCAATGCGCTCGCAAAGCCTCCATATCGGCAGGTCCGAAGGCATGGTGGTCAGGAAAATTAGCATGGTGCCTCAACTCAAACCCTTCCTTTTCAAGGTGCTCCCGCAATGGCCCCGGCTGCGCAATCCCCGTCAGAAGCAGCGCCGGACCCGCGTTTTGTAGCGTGGCTTCTACATCTTTTTCCGAATTCAGCGAGTGGGGCGGCGCGTAGGCGTAGGCCGAAAACAGCACCGGAATTCTGAGCTTGCTATAGCGTCTAATGCACTTTTCAACGGCCAATTGCGTGGCTTCGGATAGGTCAGCCGGGCACTTGGTCACTATTATAACATCGGCCCGAGCGGCCCCGCTTCGGCTTTCGCGCAGGCGGCCGGCCGGCAGTACTTGGTCTTCATAAAATGGTCGGGCTAATTCTGTCAGCAGGATATTTAACGTGGGCTGTACGGTGCGGTGCTGGTACGCATCATCGAGCACAATTACGGTTATTTCCGGGTGCTTTTGCAGTAACAGTTGCGCCCCAATACGACGCTGCTCTGCTACCGCAACTGGCACCTGCTGCGCGGCAAATTGCTCAAAGTATTGCCACGGCTCGTCGCCCACTGTCGCAGCCGAATCATGAGCAGTGGCCAGGCGTGCTCCTTGGGTTTGGCGGCCATAGCCCCGGCTGAGGATGGCCGGACGGTGACCCTGACGCATCAGTTCCTCCACCAGCCAGATAACGTGCGGCGTTTTGCCAGTGCCGCCCACGCGCAGGTTGCCCACGTTGATAAGCGGCACAGCGAAGCTTTCGGCGTGTTTCCAGCCAGCATCGTACAGCCAGTTGCGCACGGCCAGCACTCCGGCATATAGCCAGGAAAACGGCAGCAGCAACAAAGCCAGCACAGACAACATCATCAGAAAAAAAGCTACGGCAACGGCCTGCAAAAGTACGTCCGCAGCCAAGCCAGTCCGCCGTAGGCAACCTCATTCCTAATCACGCTCCGATTTCTTTTTGCTACATGTCCCAGTTTGCCGACCAACTCTTGCATTTTCTCCGCACATTTCCCCTGCCAACCAACCTACCTGCCGGCATAGAGGCCCAAAGCCCTTTCTGCGAGCCAGCGGTATACGACCTGCTCAGCCAGTTTGCGCACAAATTTTACACCGGCAGCCAGCCCCGCGTCGCTGTACTGGGCATCAATCCCGGCCGGCTGGGCATGGGCCGCACCGGCGTGGCCTTCACCGACCCCACCGCACTCGCTGAATTTTGCGGCATCCCGAACAATCTACCTCGCCAACGGCCCGAAACATCCACGCAGTTTGTGTATAAGGTCATTATGGAAATGGGTGGGCCGGCTGCATTCTACACGCATTTCTACCTTGCGTCAGTCTATCCACTGGTGCTGCTGAAAGACGGCCTAAACCACAATTACTACGACTCTCCCACCCTTACTAAATCCCTGTGGGCCGACATGCGCCTTTCTTTGCGTCGGCAAGCAGAAGACTTGGGCTTGCGCCGTGATGTAGCCGTAAGCCTGGGCCGCCGCAACGGCATTTTCTTCCAACGTCTAAACGACGAGTTGGGCCTGTTCGAAAAAATTGTCGTGCTCGACCACCCCCGCTACCTGATGCAATACAAAAGCCGCGACCTCGCAGCCAACGTAATGCACTACATTGAAATCCTGGGCAGTTGCCTACCAGAATAGTGTAACTCAAAACACAGTATTTAAACCTTATCAAGATTAAAAGTGCCTATCATTCAAGACCTTGCTCACCTGCTGGAAGCCGCTGCCCCCCTCGCTTACCAAGAAAGCTACGACAATGCCGGCCTGCAATGCGGTGACCCGCAGGCTGAAATAACTGGCGTACTGATAACGCTGGACTGCACGCCCACCGTGGTAGCCGAAGCCGTGCGACGGGGGTGCAACGTCATCGTGGCGCACCATCCGGTTATTTTTCAGCCCCTCAAGCGCCTCACCGGGGCCAGTGAAGTGGAGCAAACCATCATTGCGGCCCTCAAAAACGATGTGGCCATCTACGCAGCCCACACCAACCTCGACAACGTGCGCGGCGGCGTCAACGATAAGCTTGCCGAAAAGTTAGGATTGACTAAAACCCGTGTGCTGGCCCCGCAAAGCGGCACCTTGGCCCGACTCATCACCTACGTCCCCAATCGGCGCGAGGACCAGCAGGCCGACGTGGCCGGGCGTGTACTAGCTGCCCTCTACGCTGCTGGAGCGGGGCAAGTCGGCCAGTATGCAGACTGTAGCTTTCGCACCGAGGGCACCGGAACGTTTACGCCAGGTGTGCACACGCAGCCCGCCATCGGCACGCAAAATCAACCTGAAACAGTAGCCGAGTTGCGGCTGGAAGTGCTGTTGCCGCTGCACCGACAGGCTGCTGTACTGCGGGCGCTCCGGGCTGCCCATCCGTATGAGGAAGTGGCTTACGAGCTGATTAAGCTAGAAAATGTGCATCAGGAAGTAGGCGCCGGCCTTGTGGGTGAACTGCCCGAAGCGTTGGTACCAGCCGCGTTCCGCCAGTTGCTGAAGCAACGGCTGCTGGTGCCGGTGGTGCGCCACACCGCGTTTGAAAAGCCGATTAAGACGGTAGCCATTTGTGGTGGCGCCGGCGCCTTTCTGATTGGCGCGGCGCGGGCCGCCAAGGCCGATGCCTACGTAACCGGCGATGTGAAATACCATGAGTTTTTTGGCGCCGAGGGCCGGCTCATGCTTTGCGACGTGGGTCATTTTGAGAGCGAACAGTTTACAAGCGAAGTATTCCGGGATTTGCTAACGGCCGGATTTTCGCGTACTTTTGCGGTCTTAATCGCCGAAACCCCTACGAACCCCGTTCAGTATGACTGCTAAAAGTGCCGCCGTGGCCCCCGCCGACGTTCCCGTAGCCGCTAAGCTCGAAGCCCTGCTCACCTTGCAGCACCTCGACTCGCAGCTCGACGAAATCCGGCGCGTGCGCGGCGATTTGCCCGAGGAAGTGAGCGACTTGGAAGATGAGATTGCGGGCTACGAAGTGCGCGTGAAGAAATTTGACGAGGACATTCAAGGCCTTAACGACTTCATCAAGAGCCGCAAGCAGGCCAGCAAAGATGCTGAGTCGCTCATCAAGAAGTACGACGAGCAGCAGCAGAACGTGCGCAACAACCGCGAGTTCGAAGCCATTGCCAAGGAAATTGAGCTTCAGCGCCTGGAAATCCAGATTGCCGACAAGAAAATCAAAGAGGCTCAGTACCAGATTGATGTGAAGAACGCTGAAATCAGTGGGACAAAATCGAAGCTGGAAGAGCGCCGTAAGGACCTCGAAACCAAGAAAAGCGAGCTCGACACCATCATTTCGGAAAACGAAGAGGAAGAGCGCGGCATCATGGCCCAGCGTGAGGAAGCCACCAAGCCGGTGGAAGAACGCCTGTTGACGGCCTACACCCGCATCCGCGGCAACGTACGCAACGGTTTGGCCGTGGTGCTCGTGCGGCGCGACGCCTGCGGTGGCTGCTTCAACACGGTGCCGCCCCAGCGCCAGGCCGACATCATCTCGCACAAGAAAATCATCGTGTGCGAGCACTGCGGCCGGATTCTGGCCGATGTGGAAGCTCGTATTTCGTAGTTTTAACCAATTGGTCTTGAATAAAAAAGGAACGGCACTGCCGTTCCTTTTTTATTGCTTGGTATTCCTGCTTCATGATGTATCGTCGGCTGCCCTTTGTTGCAAACTGCGCGCGCGCCTGCCGGGCCGGGCTGCTGCTTGCGGCAACAATGTGCAGCCTGAATTCGGTGCAGGCACGTCCTTTCTTGCCTGCCATATTTTGGCAGGTGGCTGACAACGCGCAGCCGGAAACCGGTAGCCAAAAACCCGAAACCCTCACCGCCAACAGCCGCCGGGCCTATGCTGAAGTGTTAAAATTGCGCCTCGGCGCAGCCCGCGACCTTCTTCGGGCAGAGCTTGCCAGCACGCCGGCTGCTCCTGCACCGCTGCTAGTAGCCAATTCCGCCGATTTTATTGAACTGCTCTGTAGCCAGGATGCCAGCCGCTACGAGGCATTGGCAGCCAATCAGGAAGCACGCTTAGCTGCTTTGGATGATGCCCCTGCAAGCGCACTGCGAGACTATGCCCGGGCCGAAATAACCCTGCATCTGGGTCTGAGCCAACTGCTGTTCAAGCACTTGGTAATGGGTGGTTACCACCTGCGCAGCGGCTATCATCAAATGCAAAATGTGGCAAAGCGCTATCCGAGCTTTGTGCCGGCACGCAAAACGCTGGGCCTTTGCGAGTTTGCGGTGGGCTCGTTGCCCGAAGGATATCATTGGCTTTTGAGCCTGCTGGGGCTCACGGCGAACCCAGAAACCGGCCTTCAGCATCTGGCCCAAGCGGCCACACAGCCCAGCGACTTCCAGACGGAGAGCCAAATTTATCTGGCGATGATTCGGGAAGGTTATTACAAAAAGCCGGAAGAGGCCTTACGGCTAGTTGAGCACCTTTGCAATCAACAGCCGGATAACCTGCTGTTTGCCTACTTACTCATCAGCACCAACAAGCGCCAGCACCACGGCGATGCTGCTCTGGCCGCATACCGCACCCGGCCGGTTGGTCCGGCCTATCTGGTTATTCCCTACCTGCACCACATGGCGGCCGACCTGCTGCTGTATCGCGGCGATTACGCTGATTCGGAGCGGGAAAATCTGACTTTTCTGCGCGATTACAAAGGCCAGCACTATCGTAAAGATGCGGCGTTCAAGCTGTACCTGGCCGCGTGGTTGGGCGGGCAACCAACCACCACCGTTGCCCGCTATCGGGAGATGATAAACCAGCCTGGCCCGGCCGATGTTGAAGAGGACAATTACGCTCAACACTATTACCACGAGGCCGTGGCGCTTAATCCGACCCTCACTCGCGCACGCCTGCAAAGCGACGGCGGCTACAACCAGCAGGCGCTCAATACCCTGCGCAACTTTCATAGTACACCCAATTCGCTGTGGCGTGACCGAATTGAGGAACCCTATCGTCGGGCCCGCGCCTTTCAGGGTCTGGGCCAACTCGATTCGGCGTGGTTCTATTTCGAGCGTACCCAGTCGATAGCCGGACCCAAGGCGCCGTATTATTATGCTCCTCAAGCAGCACTGCAACAAGGCTATATGGCGCAAGGTGCGGGCAATAAGCTTACTGCGCGCAAGTATTTTCAACGAGCACTGAACTATCCCTGGCATGAGTACAAGAACAGTACCGATGCCAAAGCCAAACTGGCGCTTCAGGAACTGAAATAGCCCAGCTTTGAGGCCCAGCTCGCGACGTTGAGTACGCTATTTTATCTATTCTTTCCGTGTCCAGTTTTCCCGAAGCTTTTCTCTCCATTCCATTAGCCGAATTACCGGCCGATTTTCAGGCCCGGGCGTTGCGTTGGGGGGCAGCTTTTGCGCACTGTACTTATTTCGAGTCCAACGGCTTGGAATATCCACAGGGAGCCTTTGAGCGCATCCTTGCAGTAGCTCCCACCGGGGCCGGAGCTGCGTATTCGTTGGCCGAGCTTAAGCAAATGACATCGACAGAAGTTGCGGCCAGTTTGCGCTGCGGTTTCATCACCTACGATGCCAAGAATGACATTGAGGAATTGACCAGTCGGAACTTTGCGGGCTTCGCTTGGCCTACGCTCCACTTCTTTACACCGCAGACTTGGCTGCACTGGCGGACCAATACGTTGGAAATTCACGGCTATACAGCCGGTATTTTAGAGGCAATTCTAACACAGTCCTTGCCAGTTTATGCCGCACCTTATGTGCCAGCCCTGCGCCCGCGTCTTGCCAAGGCGGATTACCTGCGCGCCGTGACCGATATTCGGGATGATATTCTCAGCGGGGAGGTGTACGAATTAAATCTCTGCCAGGAGTTTTATGCCGAAAAGGTGGTTTTGGAGCCCGTGGATGCGTTCTGGCGGCTTATGCAGGCTTCGCCCGCGCCCTTTGCTGGCTTTATGCGCTGGCACGACCATTTTCTACTCTGTGCCTCGCCCGAGCGGTTTTTGGCGCATCGTGACGGCCAGCTGATTTCCCAACCCATCAAGGGTACCATCCGACGTGGCACCACACCGGAAGCAGACGCGCAACAGCGTCAAATGCTTTTCCATGACGAAAAGGAACGTGCTGAGAACCTCATGATTGTGGACCTCGTGCGCAACGACCTAGCCCGCGTGGCGCAGACAGGCACCGTACGCGTACCCGAATTATTTGGCCTATACCCCTTCCGTCACCTCTGGCAAATGATTTCAACCGTCACGGCGACCCGTCACTCAGCCGCGACGCTGGAAGATATTCTGCGAGCCGCTTTTCCCATGGGCTCGATGACTGGCGCACCAAAAATCCGCGCCATGCAGCTCATTGAGCACTACGAAAGCAGTCGGCGCGGCCTCTACAGTGGCAGCATTGGGTACGTGTGGCCCAATGGAAACTTCGATTTTAACGTTGTCATTCGCTCCTTACAATACCGACAGGATACTGGCTACCTCAGCTTCCAGGTTGGCTCCGCTATTACGTATGATTCCGAGCCGGAACGGGAATATGAAGAGTGCTTGTTGAAAGCCAAGGCTTTGCTGGAGGTCCTGAATACAGTTATTAGCTAGCATCGAACAGGGAGCAGTTATTCGAGCTTGTACTGGCCAACGGACTAGCGTTGGTAGCTACTTGATAACTGATTCAATCTCTGCCATTCTGTCATTTTACTCTTGGTCGATGTATCTTTGCCCTCCGCCGAAAAGCGTTTAGAATATGGCTCAACCTCTGTTAACCCTTGATTTTTTAGATAAAGCCGCACCCAACGCTGAGGCTACGCCCAGCGGCGATGTGCGGGTGACGGCCGCAACCCGCACCGGTCGCCAGCGCAAGCTCTACATTGAGAGCTATGGGTGCCAGATGAATTTCTCGGACTCTGAAATCGTGTCGAGCATCCTCTTCGATGAAGGTTTTGATACGACCGACGACCTCGCCAATGCCGACCTCGTGCTGCTCAACACCTGCTCCATTCGCGAGAAGGCCGAGCAGACCGTGCGCATGCGCCTCAAGCAGATTAACTCGCACAAAAAGCGCAAGCCGGCTATGCTAGTAGGTGTGCTCGGCTGCATGGCTGAGCGCTTGAAGAGCAAGTTTCTGGAAGAAGAGAAAATTGTGGACCTCGTGGTAGGTCCCGATGCTTACCGCGACCTGCCGCAGCTCATCAGTCAGGTTGATGGTGGCCAAAAAGGCGTGAATGTGCTTCTGAGCCGCGAGGAAACCTACGCCGACATTACGCCGGTGCGCCTGAACTCAAATGGCGTGTCGGCCTTCATCAGCATCATGCGCGGCTGCGATAATATGTGCTCGTTCTGCGTGGTGCCCTTTACTCGAGGCCGGGAGCGCAGTCGCGACGCCCACAGCATTGTGCAGGAAGCCAGTGCCTTGGTGGCGGCTGGCTATAAGGAAGTGACCCTACTGGGCCAGAACGTGGACTCTTACAAATGGGCCAGCGCCGACGGCACCGAGCACGTCAATTTCGCCCAGCTGCTGGAGCGCGTAGCCCTCATCAGCCCCGAGCTTCGGGTACGCTTCTCCACCTCGCACCCCAAAGACATCACCGATGAGGTGCTGCACACCATGGCGCGCTACGAGAACATCTGCAAGTACATCCACCTGCCGGCGCAGAGCGGTAACTCGCGCGTTTTGGCCCTGATGAACCGGACCTACGACCGGCCTTGGTACGAGGAACGGGTAGCGAAAATCCGCGAAATACTGGGCGACGACTGCGCTATCTCGACCGACATGATTGCCGGCTTCTGCTCCGAAACCGAAGAAGAGCACCAAGACACCCTCAGCCTGCTTGATTTGGTGCGCTACGACATGGCTTACAACTTCTTCTACTCAGAGCGACCCGGCACCCTGGCCGCTCGCAAGCTAGCCGACGATATTCCGTTGGAAGTGAAGAAGCGCCGCTTGCAGGAAATCATCGACCGGCAGCAGCTGCACGCCCGCGCCCGCTACGCTCGCATGGTGGGAAAGGTGCACCAAGTGCTGGTAGAAGGACCGTCCAAACGCTCGGCCGAGCACCTGAGTGGTCGCAACGACCAAAACCAAGTGGTGATTTTTCCGAAAGGCAGCTTCAAGAAAGGTGATTACGTAAAAGTGCTGGCTACCAGTACTACTGGTGCTGCCTTGCTAGGCGAAGCCGTGTAACTTATTTCTGTGATGGCGCTAGTATCTGTAAAATTAAACGTCTGGGATAGTTATCCCTGCTAGTAATTCGATGGTACAATGCGCTACCTGTTTATTCGAAAAATGTGCGCTCCTTCAGCGCCACTAATTCAACGTTTCCTTTGACACCTTCCGAAATCCAATCCATCAAGCTCCGGTTCGGCATCATCGGCAATGCGCCGGCGCTTAACTACGCCATTCAGGTGGCCGCGCAGGTCGCGCCCACGGATATGACGGTGCTCATTACCGGCGAAAGCGGGTTGGGCAAGGAGTCGTTTTCCAAGATTATCCACGCCTTGTCGCCGCGCAAGCACGGACAGTTTATTGCCATCAACTGCGGCGCCATTCCGGAGGGAACCATTGATTCCGAGCTATTTGGGCATGAGAAAGGTTCTTTCACTGGCGCTAATGAGGCCCGCAAGGGCTACTTTGAGGTAACCAACGGCGGCACCATTTTCCTGGATGAAATCGGCGAGATGCCGCTGGGTACCCAGGCCCGTCTGCTGCGCGTGCTGGAGAATGGCGAATTCATCCGCGTGGGTAGCAGCAAGGTGCAGAAGACCGATGTGCGCGTGGTAGCTGCCACCAACGTGAACCTGCTCGACCGGGTGCAGGCCGGTACTTTCCGCGAAGACCTGTACTACCGCCTCAATACGGTGCCCATCACGGTGCCCCCGCTACGCGAGCGCGGCGACGACGTTTACCTGCTGTTTCGCAAGTTTGCTTCGGACGCAGCTGAGCGCTACCGCAGCCGCCCCATCACGCTGCTGCCCGATGCGGTGCAGGCCCTCACGCGCTTCCGCTTTCCCGGCAATATCCGCCAGCTCAAGAACATTGCCGAGCAGATATCGGTGCTTGAAACAGAGCGCGAGCTCGATGCCCGGCGCCTTGCCCCTTACCTGCCCCAAGACCAGTCCAGCCGCCTGCCCATGCTGCTGGGCCCGGGCGCGGCCGAGGGCAGCGCCGCAGGATATTCAGAACGGGATTTGCTCTATAAAATCCTGTTTGATATGCGCCGCGACATGACGGACCTCAAAAAGATGGTGCTGGAACTGGCTACCGGCCAGCGCCCCCACGAGGCCCAGGAACTGCTGCGCCAAAACAGCCACTTGTTCAACAATACGACATCACCCAGCGCGTTTGAAGGCAGCCAACCCGCCGAATATTTCCTACCAGCTGCCTCCAATCCTTACAACAACGAGCCGACCACAAGCTACGACGAAGCCACGCCGGTAGAAGACATCCCGCACGAAACCGAAGAGGAAACCCTTTCCCTCGATATCAAGGAACGCGAGATGATTCTTAAAGCGTTGAAGAAGCACAACAACAAGCGCAAGTACGCTGCCCATGACCTGGGAATTTCGGAACGCACGCTCTATCGCAAACTCAAGCAATATGACCTGGAGCAAGTGTAGTTTTTTAGCCATCTACTAATGGCTTTCAGCCTGAGCGGCTGCGGCATTTACTCGTTCAATGGCACCAACATCGACCCCGCGGTACGCACCATTTCCATCAGCACTATTCAGAACAACGCGCCGCAAGGACCAGCCTTTCTCACGCAGCGCTTCACGGAGGACCTGAAGGACTATTTCCAGCGTAATACCAACCTGAAAATAGTGCCACGTGATGGCGACCTGCAGTTCGATGGCAACATCGTGGCCTATGATTTTGCCCCGGCGTCTATTCAGAAGATTGACGGTGTGGACCAAGCCGGCTCAAACCGTCTCACCGTTCAAGTCAAAATCCGCTTTACCAATACCAAAGACGACAAACAAAGCTTTGAGCAGGTATTCCAGAATTTCGACGACTATCCTGCCAACCGCAACATCGCCACCATCAACAGCGACCCCAACGCGGTGCGAACTACCACTGATAAAATCATTACGGACATCTTTAACAAGTCCGTAGCTAACTGGTAACAGTCTAAGCACTTGAGCCAGGTCAGATGGGGTATCAATCCCCGTCTGGCCTGTTTTTTTGCCCAAACACCACCTTAACTGAGCGGTAGCAGTGAGGCTGTTTGCGTAAATTAGCGTAATGTTGCGCCCCGTTAATTCATCCGGTAGCTGAATTAGTGGATGATTAAGACTTCGCTGCCACTTCCAGTACCAAGACTCTATTTCTCCGTGACCCGCGCTACGCTCCTGCACGTTCTCGACCGTCCTACGGCCCTCGGCCCGGCCGAAGTGCGCGAGCTCGAACAGTTGGCTCAGGCCTTCCCCTACTGCCAAACGGCCCATTTGCTGCTTGCTAAAGCGGCTCATGACCAAGGCACTATGCTGGCCGGCCAGCGCCTGCGCCGTGCTGCCACCTACGCCGCCGACCGTACCCTGCTCCGCCGCCTCATTGAGCAGGTAGAGCCCCAGCCCACCCCAGAGCCTGCGCCTCAACCAGTAGCTGAGCCAGTGGCAATTGCTGGGGACTCTTCCGCAAACGCGCCTTTGCACCTGCCTGAGCCAATTGAGAGAGCGGCTCCGCCTTTGGCATCGGTTATTGCGCCAGAGCCAGTGCTGGCCGATGCTCCGCCGGTAGAAGTTGCGGTCATTGCACCGGCTCCAGAGCCCGTTATGGAGGTTCTTGCTCCTTTACCCGTTGTAGCAGTAGCTCCTCAAGTCTCTGTAGCAATAGCCGATACAGCTGCTCAGCCGGCAGCACTGGTGACAGCAGCAGAGGTGACACCGGAAGCACTTCCTACAGTTCCGGAAGCAGTTCCGGAAGCAGTTCCGGAACTACCAACTATTGCCCCTCCGCTACCTGCTGTCTTGGTTGTGGAAGAAGAGCCGGAGGCCATTGCTCCACCATTGCCACTGGTGCCAGCTATTCCTGAGCCGGATACTCTTCCGGCTACGAATCTGCCAGAAACGTCCCATCCGGAAGCCAATGAACTGGCGAATCTGGTTGAGTTGGAAGGTGCCGTTATTTCGCCTTCTATCCCGGTTGCGGAAGCCGAACTTGAAGCCATACTAGTTCCTGAACCAACTGATGAGGAAGCCGACTTGCCTGCTCAGGCCCCGGCCATCCGGCCACCAGTGGAAGTAGGCGAGGCACGGTTTGAATTCGGCCTAGCTGAGCCGCCCGCGCCGGTGGTACCCACTTATGAGCTGCCAGGATTGATTGATGAATGGGCCGCTTCGGCCGTGACGCTCAGCCTGGGCAGCCCCGACGCGCTGGCCGAAGCGCATGCATCGCCCCCCATTTTTACCCCCGCAGCCTTCACCGGCGATGCCATCATTGGCTATGCATTTGGCGAAAGCAGCCGTCTGGGGCTTTCCATGCAGCTGCTGGACCTATTGGCTGCCCAGGCTGAAGCGGCCGAAGCAGCTACGGCCGTGATAGCTGCCGCCCAGCCCCCGGCCGTGGCCCTGCCCCCCACCGGCACCTTCTTCGAACCCGACCCCTTGCTGCTCGACCATTGGGCCACGTACTGCCCACCGCCCCCGGCCCTGCCCTCTTCGCTCGACCTGATTAATAACTTCCTGAAGCGTCAGCCGCGCCTTACGCGGCCAGCCATGCTTCCGCCCGCGCCCGGTGGCCAAGCCGATTTAAGTGTGCGGAGCACCCGTGCCGAGCCCGACCTTGTTTCCGAAAACCTAGCCCGAATTTTCGTGCGCCAAGGTAAAATTGTTCGTGCCATTGAGATTTATGAAAAGCTCATGGTGAAGCACCCGGAAAAAATGGCGTACTTTGCGCTCCAAATTCAGTCTTTGCAACCTTCTGCGTAAGTCGCAGCTTTAGCCTTTTCACCCCTCATGTACGTCACTCTTATCGTTCTCATTCTCCTCGTGTGTTTCCTGCTGGCCTTGGTAGTACTGGCTCAAAACCCGAAAGGCGGCGGAATTTCCAGCCAGTTCAGCGCTGGTGGTGCTGCCAGCATGATGGGCGTGAAACGTACCGGCGACCTGCTCGAAAAACTCACCTGGGGCTTCGCTATTGGTTTGGTAGTGCTGTCGCTTGGCTCGCACATGCTCACCTCGACGGGCGGAGGCCCCGTTCGCAGCGTAAACCAGCAGCGTGCTCTGGAAACCAAGCTGCCGGCGCCCACCGCTCCAACCGGCCCTGCGTCGGGTGCTACTGCCCCGACTGGCGCACCGGCTGGCACTACTCAGGCTCCGGCCGAGCAGCCGGCCACTCCGGCCACCACGCCTGAAGCCGCCAAATAGAGATACTGCTTCCCGTAAGCATTCCAATACTTCGGCAAAGCCGGTGCGTCCCCAGCGGATGCACCGGCTTTTTCGTTGGATACAATATGCAGCAGTGGTTGGGCCTGCTACGGCGCATCCGCCACTTCTGCCATCTGGCAGCACCAAAAGCTGCCTATTTTGTCAGGTTTATGCGGCTGGCACGGGAAATGAGACAAGGCCGGGCACAACGAATTTCCACTTAACTCAACCCAAACACACCCAAAATGGCACTTAGCATGAAACCGCTGGCCGACCGCGTTATTGTTCGCGCTGCCGCCGCCGAGGAAAAAACCAAATCCGGCATCATCATCCCCGATACGGCCAAGGAGAAGCCCCAGCGTGGCGAAGTAGTGGCCGTGGGCGAAGGCAAAACCGCCGACAGCGGCACCATCATTAAGCCGCAGGTAGCGGTGGGCGACCAAGTGCTCTACGGCAAATACGCCGGCACCGAAATCACCGTCGATGGTGAGGACCTGCTCATCATGCGCGAGTCGGACATTTTCGCGGTACTCTAAGCCTCAATCGGGCCTAAGCTGCGAAAACCCTCATTAACTCATTCTTCATACCCTCATTACCCAGAAATGGCTAAGAACATCCAATTCGACACCGACGGCCGCGCCAAGCTGCAAGCCGGCGTCAACAAACTGGCGAACGCCGTGAAAGTGACCCTCGGCCCGAAAGGCCGCAACGTCATTATCGACAAGAAATTCGGCGCTCCTTCCATCACCAAGGACGGTGTGACCGTGGCCAAGGAAATTGAGTTGCGCGACCCCATCGAGAACATGGGTGCCCAACTCGTAAAAGAAGTGGCTTCGAAAACTGCCGACCAGGCTGGTGACGGCACCACGACAGCCACCGTACTGGCCCAGGCCATCTACACTGCCGGCTCGAAAAACGTAGCCGCTGGTGCCAACCCGATGGATTTGAAGCGCGGCATCGACAAGGCGGTTATCGCGGTGGTAGCCAACCTCAAGTCGCAGTCGAAGAAGTGTGAAAACTCGTCGGA
>Ga0265780_10001811_pt1 | contig 29588 bp, 34 predicted proteins | sample P1T30metagenome_FD_192432 | JGI IMG/M metagenome (GOLD analysis project Ga0265780, IMG submission 192432) | Plant litter microbial communities from East Loma Ridge, Irvine, California - P1 T30 | ecosystem: Environmental > Terrestrial > Plant litter > Unclassified | place: USA: California... | reverse complement strand
GGCTTGGATCTGCATCATCGGCATTCCTGTGCTGGTCCTGCTCGCTATCATCGCAATGGCAATCATCGGCGGCTTTTCCCTGAAAGCCATCTACGACAAAACCCACGCTGAAGTCCTGGCTGAAGAAGCCGAAGCCGCTCTCGACACCGCCGCTGACGCAGTTGAAAAAGCTGTGGCCGCTGAAGAAGTCGCTGCTGGCGCCGCCGCCTAAGGTGCAGCTATGCTCGACTTCCTGCGCAAGTTAGGCCGGGCCTTTTACGCAGCTACCCTCGGGGGGCTCGTGAGGCTTGTGCGAAACACGCGGGTATCGAAAGTTGATGACGTGGACAAACAGTTTTTAGGTCGTGTATTGGTGTACGTCAGCCTCGCGATCGTGGCGCTGTTTGCCCCGCAACTTGCGGTACTCTTAGGCCTGTTGCGATTTATCGCTCTGGGCGACGTGTTCCGTACGTTGGCAGATGTTTACCAGCTTACCGTTAACGCTTACTTCCCTGGTACGGTGTAAGCGCGGTAAGCCTTTTTATGCCGTACCTTTAAGGAGACTACGCTATGCGTAAGTTCTTAGATAGCTTGTCGGTGTTTGTAGCGTGCGCGCTCAAACTCCAGCTGACAACTTGGCCAAAAGCTGAGAAGACAGCAGCTCGCCTTCGCGCAGATCACAGCGCCTTCGTTCCATCGCAAGTGGAAATCGACGGCGAGGTGATTGACGTCAAGGCGCCCCCCACCCCGTTCGAACTGCTGCGTGACAGTGCGCTCGACGCAGCCGGGTTCCTGTTGATGGTCTGGTTGTGCTTCAAGATCGTCACCGGGTTCCTCGCAGCGTTGCCGTTCGTTATCGGCGCGCTGGTCGTCGTGTGGGTAATCGGCACGTTCCCGAAGGCTAAGGGTCAAGCACAGGTCGCGTGAAAGCCGCCGTGCAGTTCGTCGTTCAAAATCAACAACTCATTCACATCAAATCTCGGAGAAATAACATGAACACCAATCAGCACAACAACCAAAACGCCAATGCCAAAGCTGGCCAACTGGCAAATGCCGTCAAACTGATCAAAGAACAGATCAGCAAACTGGGCGAGCGCATCCTCAACGCCACGGCCGAAGAAAAGCCAGCGCTGGAAAAGGAAATGGCGGAGCTCACCTCGTCACTCGGCATGGAGTACACCCATTCGTACTACGCCAAAGCTGAAGACGGCGCTGAAACCGATACTTCACCGAAGGTCGGTGCCAAGATCCTCCATGCTATCCAGGAAGCCAACGAGCAGTTGGCGAAAGAAACCGGCGTACCTGCCGACACTCCACCGGTGTCGCTCCCAAAAGCGTCGCTGTGGGAACGCTTCAAAGCCTTCTGCGGTCGTAACAAAATGGCAGTCATCGCAGGTACCACCCTGGCTGTCTCTGGTGTTACGGCGTTTTTCTATCGCGGTCAGATCTCCGCTGCGATCAACCCACAGGGCGTGACCGTAAACGTCGAGCCAGGTGTCGAAGTGCCCGCTGCCAATCCAAGCATCTTCGCCCAGATCGGGAACGCCGTCGTCTCCGCAGCTTATGCCATCAAAGGCTACGCTGTTGGCGCCTGGAACTGGGTTTGCGGTCTGTTCACCCGCGCACCAGCTGCTGTCGTGACCGCCGATGGCCAGCCGGTCGCAGCTTAATCATCCACCACAAGTAACGCGAACCCAGGCGCTTCTATCTGCTGTGTTCGCGGTGGTGATCTTTGTAATCATTAACGTCGTAGCAGGAACCATCTAAGTGACGATGAGTACAAGCTGACCGGGGACGCCTGGTTGCTTGTACTTATTTTTTTTGTTTCTTTAGACAAAGACAATACAGAGTAGGCAAATAAAAATTACTTCAATGCCGAAATAACATGTCCTGTTTCGTCACTCTCATCTAAAAGGCTATTACCGTGGAACAAACTAACAATCAACAAATCGTTGGCGGCTTTATCCGTGCACTCCTCGCAACCCAAACGCTGATCCGCTACAATGGCAAGTTCATGGACCATGCTAAACGCCTGGCGACCAAAGAGACGGACTTCATGAACATCGTCGACCATCCGAATCACCGGGTCATCCTGAAGCCAGAAGAATGGGCGATCACCCGGTCCGTTCACCCACTGGAAAAGTACAGCCACACCAATCAAGTCATTCTGATGCGTGGCACCGACTACGGCATCCTGGTGATGTTTGGCCCAGAAGCCCAGTACGACCAAAAGCAAGTCGGCAAAGCAATCAAGTTCGTCGGACCGATTCCGAAGCTGCATACCACGATGGCGTTTCGCATGGCAGCGATGCGCTTCTTCAAACGCACCCAGGGTAAAGCGTTACTCCTCGGCGCCGATGAAGCTATCCTCAACTGGATCTTCTCGCCAACGTTCCAAAGTGACCTGGCAGAGCAAGCCCGTCTGGATGTCGCAGCTGGCCTGAAGCTGGGTGACGGCTACGCGCCACGCACCCGCGCTGAACCATCCCAAGCGGTCCGGGCAGCGAAGCCGGTTACCAAGACCGAGAAGCATCCGCTGGACATCATCGCTTGCCGTGCCAACGGCTTCAAGGGCGTGCCTTACAACGAACAAACTCCTGAACAGAAAGCTGCCGGTCAAGCCGTGTTGACTGAAAAGTCGAAGCGTGAGATCGCTGAAAAAATCAACGCTATGGCGCCAGCCGCTCGCACCTACACCGAAGTCACCAATGTACCAGGTGGTGTGGTAGCCCGTGAAGTAATGTATCATCCGGTGTAATGCCTAATCCTTACAAGGGAAAAGCTGTAGCTGAGAAGCAAGATGCTCTTGAAAAAGAAACGTTAGCCATTCTTCTCAAGGGTAATCTTGATCTTTGCTCAGCCATCAAGCATTACTGTAAGGCAAAGCATTGCGATCACGCTGAAGGTACTCAAGCTGTTAGGCGTATTCAAAATGCCCACTTTAAGCAGACTCGCGATCCAGCTTTCCCCCGTCGTTAAAACGGCATAAGCCTCCACCTCTTCCATTGCGGAGGAGGTGGAGGTATGCCCTTCTTTTTTTGTTACCGTGCGCCACCGATCAAGAGACTGGTGAAACGACGCATGCTTTCGGAATCATTCATGAACGCGACCTTGCCCCACTTCTCAGCGAGGTACTCTTGGTACATTTGCTCTGCGTCGGCGTAGCTGTCAACGATCTCTTTGATGCGTCCAACTTGTACGCCACCATACAGCTCGCCAATGTCGAGTTGAATAACGTAGTTGTTGTAGATATACGACTTGACAGCAAGTTCAACCAGACGTGAGAAGATAGGGTAACTGCGCACCTGAATGTTGTTCAAGTTCTCTTCGTTCTCGATTACGCAGCGCAGGAAGAGGTTGGCTGGCAGGATCGACGTGTCTTGCACCATCACCACGTTTTCACCAATGAGTTGCACCCGCGCTGAACCCGTGTAGGGTGTACGCAGTTGGGCGTCCATGACTTGGGAAGCCACTTGCAAAGCTGGGCTTGAGCGAGCTGAGGAGTACCCCCCGTAACCACCAGCCATGCTCGCGTTGTTCATGTTACCGTACGTGACGTCCAACGCCGACATAATCGAACGGCCGTCGGTCAACGTTTTCGGGATCCGAAAAACCATGGTGTAACCTTGGTCAGTTGAATCATACGGTACCCCGTCTAAGGGAATACGGACTTCCACGCCCCCTGCCAGATTACAGTCGACCAACACCCGTTGCTGGAGCACCAGAAAGCGAATACGCTCTTTGATGTCCGTCGGGAGATCGCGGTATTGCTGGTAAGGGTCCATGAAGACCTTGGTCAACACCTGACGCGGGATCCGGAAAGAGATCTCGTCAAGTGCTTTAGAGATTGGGTTCATTTACGACTCCTAGTTTTTTACAAGACTATATTACTTATCTGAGATGCAGCACGCACATAGCATCTTCGGTAATTAAATACACCTCGATAATCAACCACAATAAGGAACCATCATGACCAAAATTGCCATCAACCAAGAACACCTCATCCACGTCCTTACGCAAGCTGCCAAAGGTTTCGAAACCTTTGAAGGTGACGCTGCTACAAAAGAGGATTCGTATACCTCCATTACTCGTCTGACAGTCGACGCCATCAAGGCAGAAAAACCGATCAAGGCGATCAAGACGCTGAACATCGTGTTAGTGGGCATCAGCGGTAATCAACTCTTTCATAGCGGTAGTACGCCTATCTCGACTGTTGTTGACGAAATTGTCAAACGTGGGGGGCGTTTGTTTGGTTTCTTGCAGAAGGACCAAACCATCGAAGAGATGCGTCAATTCCAAAATGATTTGCTTGATACAATGGAAAGCAGTCATCCGGAGTCGTTGTTTGTTTACATTTATTCCACCCGTCCCGACGCTCAAGAGAAAGGGGTCGCTGATATTATTAATGCTGTAGGAAGCACGATGTCGGAACGAGCTCGTCAAGTTCGTCATCATGCTATCGATCCGTGGCAACTGGGCGAATGGCATTCCACGCGCTTGTATGAACTGATCGGCGACTGGCTCTCGGCGGGGTATCAAAGCACAAATCAATTCACAACTGACCGGATCCACAACGATCTGAACATCGCTTTGCAAAGAGCCGCGCACTCGGTGATGACGGCGCAGCGGGTGCTGAACGATGGCGCTTTACCAGCCCACCAACCTGTACAGCGGGGGTATGGTCGCGGGAACTTTCCGCAGCCGGAGTCAGCCAATGACCTCTTCACCCAAGCGACGCAAGTTCCCAATCCTAACTATCAAACCTTCGGTAACGACCAATCGAACCGCGTACCAGGCTGGGCGAAAGATGGCTGGCAAGAGTCGTTTCAACCTGGCGGCGGCAAGATGTTCGGTTTGCCAAACTTTTTGCACCAATTGAACCGCGAGCATAGTAATTGGTTGCCGATGGTTCCGACGTCCCTGTTGGATAACCTCCCTGCCAAGGTCGCCTACTGGGATGGCGTTTTGATTGTGCATGTTCTCAATAATGCGGAGTTGGAGAAGAACAAGGCGTTAATCAACGCCCTCATGATGATTTTTTCTAGCGCAACCTTATATCCCATTAATTACGATGGCGTCGAGCTAGCGTCTTATTCCAACCATGCTTTGTTGTCGCTTCGGGCTGCAGGAATCGATAGCACTGGACGGAGCAATTCTTCACAGCGGATGGAAGTATTGATTGGTGGCGATCCAGTGAATGTTGATTTGACATTGCAGGCCGGTGTAAACATGGTCTGCAATGTCTTGCAGATGTGTCATTGGCCGGTGTGGCTCCTCAGTCCGGGCGAGTATACGGAAGAGCAAATGGATGTCGTCGCTGAAAAGATGTTCGAGGCATTGTTCTGTGCTTACAAGACAGCGCCAAGCGGTTCGAAGTAAGTTTCTAAGTGATAAACCCGACTTGTCATTTTGATAGGTCGGGTAGTTTTTTACGCATCACTATCAATCTCATGTCCAGTATTACAATTAACAAGAGGAATCAAATGAACGAGCATATCCCTACCCCTATTCCAAAGGGCCGTCTGCGCGTGTTTGCCTGTGGCGGTGCGGCGATCAACATCGTTGCCAAACTGGGCAGTATCCAGATCGACCCGGCTCTGCTGGCCGACATCGAAGTGGCGATGGTTGATACCAGCCGCTCAAATCTGCAAAACCATTCCAAAGCTGGCGAGTGCTACCTGGTCGAAGGACTCGACGGCTCCGGCAAGGTGCGGGCTGAAAACTCCACTGCCATCGGCGAGCGCATCAAAGAGATCCTGCAAAAGCATCAACCAGGCGACCTGAACGTGGTCCTGCACTCCGGCGCCGGTGGCTCCGGTTCGGTCATCGGTCCGCTGCTGGTATCCGAACTGCTGGCACGCAATATCGCTGTGGTGGTGTTGATGGTGGGCTCGACGTCTTCCACCAAGGAAGCTGAGAACACGCTCAAGACGCTAAAGTCGTACGAGGCAATCGTGCAGAAGCGGCAGCTGCCAGTGGCGTTGACGTATCTGCAGAACTCGTTGCAACTGGCACGCGGTGAAGTCGACAAGCAAATGATCTCCACGATCACTTACCTGGCGATTCTTTACTCGCGCCGTAACCGTGAGCTCGACACCAAAGACCTCTACAACTGGCTGCGCTATTCGGCCGTCACCACGTTCGAGCCGCGCCTGTCGACCCTGTCGGTGTTCTGGCATCCACAAGGCGACCAGCAACTCAAGACCGACATGTCTCGCATCGGCAACGTCATCTCGGTGGCGACCCTGGCTGGCGAAGATCTGGCAACCGATCTGCCTGTCACACCAGAATACCAAGCTGTCGGCATCCTGCCCAACATCAAGTCGACGGGTGAATTCTTCATTGGTAAGCTGGTGAACTACGTCATCTCGGTCGGCCCTGTGTCGCAGTACGCCAAAGAGCTGACAGAATTCCTGGCTTCGCAAGCACAACTGGCTGAATCGCGTCCACCGGTCACATCGATCCTGGGCCGCAACGATTCCGCCGGCGACGACGGCCTGGTGCTGTAACATGGCGTCAGTGTTGCAGGAATGGGTCCAAGCATTACCCTTAATGCAACAGACGGTGTTGTTGATGGCGATGCGTGGTCCAGACGGGCGCTCTAAGCTGGGCGCCCCGAATGCACTGTTGAGATGGTATCGCCGTTGTGTGCTGCTCTCAGCGTTTGACGGCGAAGTGTTGACTGATCCTTACGATCTAAGGGGTGGCCATGTCACTGGGCCTTCCTTAGAAGTTACACCAGGTCCGCCGCGTAACTTGATGATCGCCATGGAACACCACGTGGTGTCGTATTTGAAAGTGCTGGACGCTATCCCAGCCCAGTTTCAGAACGACTTCCGTGACGCTGCCATGATTCTAGGGTATCGCCATCCCAACGTGAAGATCAGCGAGTTTTGGCGACAGTTTTATCGTTTGTTGGTGCAGGAGTTAAACCTCATGCCCGAGACATTCGAGCATATGAACAAGCGTCTCGGTGACAACCTGGAACACTGGTTGTCAGTTACCAACCCAGCAACACGAGGTTAAAATGGATCTGCGCGGTTAAAGCATGACAAGAATCTACATCAGTGGCGGGAATGCTGGTGTGGGTAGGTTGATTGCAGAGGTGTTAGTGGCGAGTGAGCGCAACATGGTGATTGTTGACAGCGACGCAGTTCATGTCGTAGGCTGTCGCACACGCGCTCTTGATTGTGTTGATAACATGGTCGAGGCAATGGTGTTGGCTTCTCACGCTATCGAAAAACTTGACGAATGTTGGTTAGTCAGTGATTTGTTTTTCGCCCTCAGCAGTCTGTTCTTTATAGGGCGCTCCGAAAAGCCCCTTCTCGAACATTCACGCCCGGATTGGGACTGGCCTGCGCTTTGGGTGCACAGTAGCCTTGTCTATTGACGAGTCCAATATGGGCTGTATAGATACCTAATCTGATAATCTGCCTATCCTCACTATTGAGTGTGTTTAAACGCCGTATGGTGTTTGTCCAGTGAAATCCTCAGGGGGAATGAACTAGACGTTAAACGAAGTGTATTGGCGGGTAGCATCGCGGAGTTATGGTAGGTGGTATGCATGCCACTTTGAAAACACTGGGTGTCTCTACTCGCCAATCGTCCTTACCTATTCTTTCTCCGTCAAGAGAGAACATAGGTAAGGTTCTTCTTTTTTATGCCGCCTAAAATGATTTTAAGGCACCTTCCTGGCATTAATTTACCCCAGACCTGTATTGTATACGTAGGACGCAAAGGACCCCTTTAATGAACCAAACAAAGACAGTTTGGGTTTTGGATATCTATCCGTATTTGGAGTATCTCGAACAGTGCTTTGAACACTTAGGTGGTGAGTTTGCTTGGTTGGCAAGTCAACCTAGAGGCCACTATCAAACGGATTGGAAAGACATTCAAGACCCTATTAGTTACACGCCTCGTGAAGAGTTCATCAATTGGATCTTACTGAAAGAATTGCACGAGGTTTTTTTATTGCCCACGGATTACCCGCCAGGTAACCAACTCTTTGAACAAGCCTACAACCGCTTAGTGTGCTACTTCGATTTGAACTGGCACACGAGCACGCATCTTTTCATCCCTCATTTTTACGGTGAGATGACTTCCCAGCAAATCCATCGCCAAGGTAACTGGCTGTATTTGGAGAATGAACTCAACCTCTATGAAAACAAACAACATGCTCTATCATCCGTCATCCCAACTCCAAGTAAAAAGCAGTTTCTATATTGACATATACGAGATTGCGCATTTCATTCAAGACCTGTTGTCCCCGGTATTGCGGGCACCAGAAGTCGGGTTGTATTTGCCGAATCAAGTTGAACCTGTGTTAAAGCAAGGTATGGAGTATTGGTTCGAGCGTCCTGTGGAAACAGAAGCGTTTGTATCGAACCGCGTGAACATGGGGTTGCGAACCGTCAACGGATTTCTTGATCCTGGTGAAGTGCTGAAAACAACCACGCCCTGGAATTACTGGACGTACGACTACCTCCCTGTCCAAACGTTTGAAGAAGTGATCTTAAGCCCGTTCGATGTTGTGAACGTGAACCCATTCTTTACAGCGAACCCAAAGCGGGTGGTGTTGTCCCACAGCTTGGCTGCGTTAGCGAGTGTCACGCCAACGGTGCCGGTGATTGGTATCCGGTTTATGGAAGCGATTGTGACAGCGGAAATCGAATCGAGTAGAGGCTGGGTGAACAGGCGTTGCGATTCGCTAGAAGAGATCCTCCTGCCGTTCCTGCTTAATGATTACGCCAGCTTGAATCACGTCAGGAATGAAGAGTGGTTCCAGCAAAATTTGGCACTCATTTCTGACCATCTGCAAAACATTATTATTCCGCTTCGGGATATGTTACGCGGTGATCCGTTTGAAATGTACCAAGTCAGTTACGATGATAACTTCCAAATCTCGCTTTACCGTTTGGGTGACTATCGGGTGGCCGAATACGAACGCATCACGAGCGACCCGCAATACCAGCAGTGGTTGAACCTGCGCACCAGTTCAGCCTGGGACCAGATGGTTGACCGCTATCAAGAACGAACCCATAATCCTTACGGTTGATTTATGCAAGACATGATTGAACGGCATTACTTGTTAGACTTTGACCCGGTAGTTCAGGTCATCGAAAACGGTATTGCTCAGTTAACGATGTACCAGCGTCAGACTGTGCAGGTGAAGGAGTTTATCTTCCACCTCTTGGAATGGCTCTGTGAAAAGATCGATTACCATAACACCTGTGGCGCAGCAGAGTTGGCTGTGTCGTACCTCAAGACCTGTGGTGTGGAAGAAGAATGGGCCCGCAGATTCAGTAACGCGGCGTTAGACGACATCATGATGCTGCTTTGCCACACCTTCCCGCACATTAACTACCACACGCTCACGCATTCCCGTTTTATCTTTGACGGCGCAACCACGTTGAGTGTTTACATTAAAGAGAAGGTGTCCAATGAAGTTACTAGTAATTGACACACTTGATCTGTTGGAGAGATACCAGCGCTCAGAGAGCATGTTCGACTTTTACCCGCAAGGTTTAAAAGGCTTGATCGCTGAACATTTCACTACCTACTTAAGTGTACCTAACCTCAGCGCGAATCAGCAGCCTGAGTTTAGCTTCATCGACAAAGTGTTAGACCACTACCACAACTCGCAAGAGTACCGTCTGCACGCTTTGTCACCTGACCATATCGACCAAGCACCGTTGATCTTTATCATTCTGCTCGAAGTCGATAAGATGGTTCGCCAAGTTGTCCAAATTCATCAACAAGATCTTCAGCGAGTCGTGGTGGACATCGACACCATGCAATGGGGCGCAAGCTACGTTGCTCTGGAGATGGTAAGTTAAAGGATTGAACATGAAGGGAAACGTATACAATCAAGAAAAAGTTTACATCGTTGACTTTCAAGAAGCCGCCTCCGCTTTTAGACAGGTGATAGGGATCGAAGAACTGCCAACGATCGATGCGGATATGGTGTATTGGCGTGTCTTGGAGATCTTTGAGAAGATCAGGCCGCTTCAAGCCTTACACGAGTTAGCGAAATCGATGGTGGAAGCGGACTATCTTTTTGCGAAAGAGGAATATTTCGAAACCACCCAGTGGCAGCGAGATGATGCAGATCGTTTTTTGCGACAGTACTTGTATGACGCGATCATCCAGTTAGGAGAATCGATGTATAGAAAATTACAGGAAGTCGGAATGATTGTGACCGGCACCGAACGCTATAAAAACACTGCGAGACCTTTGACCGATGACACCTACCTATTCAAACGCACCCGAGCCTAAATATCCGGATTACTACATTCTTGATATTGACGACATTGTCACTGAACTGCTCACAGACTGGCATGCCGCCATCGCTGAGGAAGTGGCGCAGTATCATGACACACCCGTTAACGTGTATCCAGAGGTTTACAAGATCGATCCCTACTCTGGCGCAATCACCAAAGAAGTTCATGTCGTCACCCACCACGCAGTGCGGCAAACGCCTTGGCATCCTGATGTCAGCTTTATCATCACACACGCCATTGAAGCGGTCAAGCAACAGACCGACGGTTCGCAAGACCTCGGTTTGGCCATGCAACTCTTGGAGCAAGACTTGGCCACGATGGTGCATTACCAATTAGCTCCCAACGTGCCAGAGCAAGCTAACAACCAAGCGATGTCTACTGTGCGGTTGAAGATCGGGAAGATCGCAAGTCGATTCGGTCGTCAACTGTTTAAACGCATGTTGGACATCGGTCTGTATAAGAACGGGTATTTTCCATACCACTTCTGTGGCTGGCAAGACACTTGCGCTATCGTTCAGTTGGATCCTTTTCCGGTAACGCACAACATGCACGCTGAGATGGATGCGCCAAACGAAGAACTTCACCTTTCACTTGACCTGTCACCGTCTTATGGACCACGTTAAAATCTTAGACACCACCGAGTTGGTCGATGCTTTCGAAACGAAGCTCGGTGTTTCATTGGGGATGGATGATCATCTGGAACTGTTTCACCAGCTCTTCCAGCTGCTCGACCAAACCACACCCGTGCAATTGATGGGGCGTAAAATCTTGGCTTACGATCGCTTGGTGTTTGCCAATCATCTGAAGGTGGATGAAGTTGCAGTAGACCAGTTCGCTTGGAGTCTTCTGAACGAACTCTACCGCGACCTTTACCAAAAGGAATTCTACGTTAACGGCGCCCTGATGTATTTCCCATTTAGCATGAATGGGTACGACCTTTGTGTGCGTCGTTATAACAGTTAAACGAACGGAGTAAACAATGGATGTAGCTTTTCAAATTGGCGGGATGTTCTCGTTCGAGGTGTATGCAGTCGGTGTGTTGGGTACCAACTTTAAGAACGTCAAGATTCTGGCGATCTTCGACCAGGACACGGCGGAGAGCCAAGGGTTGGACACCCGAGCGATGCATGCGCAAGTCTACCCTAGCTTACCTGCCACCACGCCAAACAACCCAGGTCGCTATAACTACATCAAGATCCTGATGCCGTCAGGTGAAAAACAGATCTTGGGACTGGCCTGGATTATCGGTTCCACTATCGCTGTCGTGAACCGTGGCAAGTGGATTGTCGAACTTGACAACCTGGGTAGCGACCGTGAAAACGATATCCTCAAGGCGCTGTCGGCTAACAACTTGCCAGTAACCTCAATCTCGTTCCAGTAAAGAATTGGTTTCTGATTCATTTTTTACTCGAGGTTACTATACCGTGTAGGAAGGGAACGTCCACATCCCTGGCTTAGCATGATCCTTGGCAGGGTTGCTAGGCTAATCTGCTTGCGACAGAGGTGGAAGATAGCGCCGTGGGGATCATGGGTGTAAAGCGTAGGTGGCGGTTAAGATAAGAAAGTTAAACCTCGGGTAGTTCGTTGATCTCGTGGTTATCCTTTTGACGCGATTGATCCGGCTAACTTGAGCGGGTAGCGATCTTGTCTTATCACATCTTTGAAGACCCACGGCGTTATCGTTTTTATTCATACAGCATTTAACTAGCGAGTTCTACTTCGGTAGGCTCGCTAGTCCTTTTGCCGCCTTTATTTTTTTGCACCCTTGACCCTCATCATGTAGTTCACAAACGCAAGGGCAACAACCATGTCAAAAGCCAGTCCGTTTATCTCACCAGTTGAAGAGTACAAGCGAGACATCAATCCGATCCGGGACTATTTCCACGATCAAGTAGAACACCTGTCTATCATGGCAGGGATCTCGAAAGAAGAAGCAACCGAATTTGTTAAACATCAGTTTTCCTCCAAAGGGGAATTTAAACTGGAAGAACCACAGGCTGTCTTTTTGGAACGCGACTTCGATACTGGAGACCGCGAACAAACGACTGCGCCTGTGATGGAATACATCAACACCATCTTGGCCAATGGGAATATCTTTGCGCCAACGATGACGACGTACCACAGCCCTACTGTGCGGCTCTCGCCTCTGTCTGTCTTTCAAGACGTGAACGTGAAGAACCGGGGCGGGGCAAAGAAGAAGATGTTCCAAGCTGAGCAAGACGAAGGCGAGACCAGTTTTAACTACAAGTTCTTCAAAGGCTCCCAGACAACTGAGAAGTTGGCGAACAACTCTGTGTCGGGAGCTATGATCAGTGAACACAATCCGATCTGTAATAAGACCGGTCACAGTTCACTGACGTCGGCGTGTCGTCAAACGTCAGCTTATGGTAACGCCAACAACGAGCGCTTCTTAGCGTCGAACCGACATTACTGGTCGTACGAGATCACCCGTAACAACATCATTTCCATTATCGGCAACACGGATTACGTGACGCTCTCGCAGGTGATGACGAAGTACAATTTGCATTACCCTACGGCGCAAGAGACCTTTGACGTCGTCAAGCGTTCGGCTAGGCTGTACTGGCAAGACCGGCGTGACTACTACAAGCTCGAGCTGCTGATCGAGAAACTTAATCCCTTGCAACGTGCCGCCTTTGTCTACACGGGCGACATGTATCAACTGAAAGAATTCAATGACGCTTTTCTACGCACTTTTATTGGACGCATTATTGAACGGGTGGATGTACCTGACCCCACCCCCGGCGACACCATCAAAAAGTGGCCAGAAGACTTCCTCAACTTAGCCAAGCAACTCTGCCCCCAGTTTACCAAAGGTAAGTCGCTCGACAAGGTAAAGAAGGAAGACCCCAAAGGCTACGCGATCGTCGCCGCACAAGTGAACAACATCGCTAACGTACTTTGGGAGTACGAGGATCTCGTGCGCTGTCTTTGGGCGACGGATAACCTGCCTGCTTCCATTGCAATGTTCCCTAGTTCGTTGCGCCGGGTGGTGTTGGTGTCCGATACCGACTCGACGATCTTCACGACGCAAGACTGGATCCTTTGGTATTGCAACGGTATTAAGTTTGATGCAACGTACGACGCTGTGACAGCGACGATGATCTTCTTGGCCTCCCAGTCAATCATTCACATCTTGGCCAAAGTATCAGCGCAGGTAGGCATTGAGCGCCCACACGCGTTCACGGTTGAGATGAAGAACGAATACCGTTTTGACGTCTTTGCCATGACGAACTTGGGTAAGCACTACTTCGCTTACATCGGCTGTCAAGAGGGTAACGTCTACGAGAAGTACAAGAAGGAAATTAAGGGCGTGCACTTGAAGTCTTCCAACGTACCAAAGGAAGTCGTGAAGCAAGCTGACGCCATGATGGTGGACATCATGAATACCTTGATGACGACAGGTCAGCTATCGGCGAGGAAATACCTCAAAGAAGTGGCTGACTTGGAGCGTTCAATTGTGGCCTCTGTTGGTCGCGGTGAGTTTAAGTATCTCAAGCTCTCTACCGTGAAAGACTCGGAGTCGTATAAGAACGGTGTGATGACCTCTACCTGGAAACAATACGGCATGTGGAATGACGTTTTCGGTCCCAAGTACGGTAACATTGCCCCACCGCCGTACAAAGGTATTCAGGTGAGTCTGGAGTTAGACAGTAAAACCAAAACGCAAAACTGGTTAGCCAGCTTAGAAGACCAGGCGTTAGCTGACCGCATGCGGAAATGGTTGCTGGACAACAACCGTGACAAATTGACATCGATGATTCTTCCGCTTCCCATTGTTTCTTCCAAAGGTATCCCGACGGAGATCATGGTGGCTGTGAACACCCGCAAGATTGTGCAGAAAGCGACAGCGATGTTCTATCTGATCTTGGAATCGCTTGGCCAATACTTTAACCACACCGATCTGGATACATTGGTATCAGATTACTATTGACGGCATAGCACCCTTCACTCCCGCAAAGGAGTGAAGGGTGCATGTCAACTATGCCGCTTATTTGCTTTCGACGAAGTTGTTTGCTGTCATTTCATACAGCGTCAACCAGAACTTGTTGTGACGGGCCGAGACCGACAGCAGTTTGCCAGCTGGCTGCATTGCCCAGTTAGCGTATGCCGTTGCCAGAGGCATCATCTTCTTGGCCAGCGTCACACCGTCTTTGTTCTCTTCCTTGACGCGGGTCAGCATACCGCTGCAAGCCTTTTCGACTGCAGTTGATTGCGCGATCAGCTTGTCGAACTTGTCAGCTTTAATGCCGATGAGTTCGTTGATGAACAGCAGGCGTTCTTGAACCATGACCTTTACCATATCCGGCGTGACATCGTTCTTGAGATTGATGCCGTGATTCGTGCTGAAATCGGTGGATTGATCCACTGACAGGCGCACCCGTGAGATATAGGCCAATTTGGTTTCAGGTGAGTTTGATGATTCACCGATCTTGGCGCTGTACTTGTGCGCCTTGACGACCATATTTGCCAGATCTTTGGAGCAGAGGTCTTCACCCTTGACTTGGTCCACGCCAATCGATTTCAGATAGTTACCGAACTGCGTGACCAGACCGTCGACAGCATTGTGGATGGAGCTTGCGTCTTTGCCGTCAAACGAGTTATAGACCGATACCATGCCAGTACCCAACGCGTCCATCATGCGGAACTGTTTGTCGACGGTGTCTGGCACGTAATCCATGAAGCCTTCCAACTTCTTACCGACGGTGTTAAATGCGTTTGAAATCGACGTCATGGCGCCACCATAACCGAGAATGTCCAGGATGTGAACCGGCTTGCCGTTAGGGACAAACCCTTTCATGCCTTCGAGCTTTTTGATGAGCTCTTCAGCGTGCTTCTTGTTTTGTTCGAGACTGGAGAAGTAGGTCGTCAGCCAGTGCTTCAGGCCAGCCCACATGTTTTTGATGGCGGTGACGATCGCGTTCCACATGCTGGACAGGGCGCTAGCGATGCCTTCGGTCGTCAAGGCTTCACCTTCACCGGTGACTGCTAGCACTTCTTCTGGATCGCTGTCCGTGCCTGCAACAGCCATGTCCGCGACAGCTGCCACGAGGTCTTGTTCCACTCGGCCGAGTTCTGGGGTTTCGTCCACGATCAGCATCGTGTCATTGGCGACTTCGGAAACTTCCGAGACACGGTCCAGGTCATCGACGCTGTCCGACAGAGCCAGTTCGGCGCCGAGAGCTTCATCTTCCTGGATTGCCAGTTCTTCCACGGACAGACGGGCTACCTGAGGAGCTGGTTCTTTAAAGTGACGTTGCATGGTTTACTTTCTTAAAGGTGATTACAAGGCGCCAAGGATCTCATCGATGGTGGCCATGGTTGATTGGTGTAGTTCTTTGGGTAAAGTTGAGTCAAGCACCTTCTGACTCTTCAAACGTGTTAAGGTAACCCGAACGTCTAACAGACCGGCCTGGTTTGGCAACTTACCATTGACCTGGGTTGTGCGTACTAAAAACAACAGCAACGGCAGGCGGGCTAATATCACTGACCATAGGATCGGGCGAGTTGGCGCGACGTCAGGGACAAACATCACCGTGCGTAAGTCTGGGGCGGCTGCGACAGGGATCGCTGCTAACGTCATGGGTGCGGTATAACTCGACGCCCGCAAGAGATCGAGGATGCGACTGTAGAGCGAGACGACTTGGTTTTCGAACGACGCCATGTAGATCGCTTCTTTGCGTCCAGGTGCGCGGGGTGCGTGAACGCCTTGTGAGAGTTCGTCGATGCGGTTAAAGAGGGCGTAGTCCAGATAGCTCTCTAACATGTTCGGCAAAACAAACATGTGGACAAATTGCATGACGTTGCGCAAAGCGTGTTCAGGGTTGGCTAACTGGTACAAACGTTCTTGTTCACAGAAAGCGCGGTACTGCACTGCCAACAGACTGACGTTCACGCCGATGATCGCCAGGCCCTCTTGGGTGCCGCCGACTTTACCGTTGGGCACATGCAGACCGAGTTGGCTGTAAGGATGTCTTAAGAAACGCACTGGTGTAGCGTCTTCCCAATGGTCGATGACTTTGGTGATATTAAACGGTTCATCGTAAGCAATGATCACCTCACGAATGAAGCTATTAAAGAACACCCCTTGAAAGAGTTTGCCGGAACCGAAGGGCGTCACGAACCGTAGCGCATTGGCAGTTTGCAAGCCAACACTTAACACATTACTTAAATACCTGGAATCGTTTAATGAATGAGGGACATTCAACGATTGCAAGAGTTGCACGAGAATGTGGTCAGAAGCAACACTGTAACTGGCGTGGCGGTGATGGAGTAAGAACGCCACTAGGTTGCGCTTTAACCCATCTTGCACAGCCTTCCATTCAGGAAGCCGCGCTACGCCGTATTCTTTTTTGGGGTCAACATCAACGAGGCTGTACATGAATTAGGGAACCTGGAAAAATAGAAGGAGATGGAACTAACATACGATTGCCAAACTGCCTAAAACCTCGAGCTAGAAAAATACCCTCTATCTGTATCTGTTGAAGCGGATGTTGTAAGCTTAGATGAGAAAAGGAATGCTGACGTAAAAAATTACACTCCATACCCCATGTTATAGCGAGACTATAAACGTCTCTTCAATTCGTTTGAGTTATGCTCTCGCGTTGTCTTTTGTCCACCCACAGTTAACGCGATCTGGCGCTAGATCGTTTTAGCACTATATCACTTAACTGACATAACTAGAGATAGTCGTGTTGCTAATTAGTTTGCGCAAACTAACTAATATTTTTCATTACAATTAACAAGGAAAAACATCATGCAAGGTAATCAAACCAATCCTGGCGCAACCGCAATGGGTCAAGCGATCAGCAACGCTTACGACCAACCGGCTGTCAACCAGAGCCAACCATCCCCAGCACCGGCAGCACCTTCCTCGTTCGGCGGCGGCGCTCCAGTCGGCGGTGGTCTGCGTGGCCGCATGATGACTGGTCGCGCACCGTGGAGTCGCGAAAACAACGGTCGTGATCTGGCTGAGCTGGCCAAGAAAGTCAACCTGCTCATCGAAGCTTCCAAAGCGGACGCCGACATGAAAGACCTGAACATCCGCGCTATGCCAGTGGCCCGCGGCGCAATGGTTGCCGGCAACTTCAGCAACGCCATCGGCATGATGATCTTCACCGTCAGCGTCGGCAGCATGATCGCCTACCACACGCTGCTTCTGTCGTCGGAAATGGCAGCATCGTCGCCAACGCGCAATGACTCGTTCGGTTACAACATCGAAACGGTCCAGGCGCCACGTACCGCCACCACCGTCGCTGACGAAGCGCTGGCCCAGGTGATCCGTCAGAAAGTGACCAACGCCAACCCACAATCGGCCGTGATGTCGGCTGACTGGTCGGCGCTGCCGGTGAGCTTCAAGATGTCCGACGATGTCGCCATCGAAGAGCTGTTCTACAACTGCGTGCGCGCTTGCTGGCAAGAACTGCAGTACAAGGATCCGAACTTCACCTACGAAGGTCTGTCGGCAATTGCCAACGACAATTCGGCGGTCGTCTCGATCCACAACAACCAGGACCAATCGAATCAGCCGATGCACAGCGTCGACGCCACGGGCCTGCCAATCCGTGACGAAATCCTGATCGATTTCCGTTCGGAACAGCAACGCACGCTGACGAAGGACATGCAAACCGAAAACACGGCTAACGTCGTCGAGTTCGGCCAAGTCATGGCCATGGTGTCGCTGAACATCGATCCAGTTGCTGCGCGTCAAAATCAATGGGGCGGCAGCCGTAACATCGGCCCGAACGACACCCAGGAATACACCGGCGAAATCACCATCACCGGCTTCAACATGCTGGGCAACGTCGATCTGGCGAACACCCTGCTGATGATCTCGACGGCATTCCCGCTGCTGGACACGAACAGCCGTCCATGGCTGCGCAACTTCCTGCCGCGTCACCTGCAAAACAACAACGGCTTCAAAGGTTCGTTTCGTCCACGTGACCTGGGTGCGCTGAACTACCACTACCGCTGGTCGGACGACGGCCAGACCGTTCTGCCATTCGGCACCTCGGACGAAAACACGTTCAAGATGCAGGAATTCAACAACCTGACCAGCATGCTGATCCAACCAGGTGCGGCGCTGGCAATCGACATTCCTGAATGCGGCGCCACGACCTGGTTCCTGCGTGCCTTCGCCGAGTGCAACGACGTGCCGGCTGCAGCTGATACCATCATCAAGGCCGCCAACGGCCTGACCGACGGTCGCTTCTCGCAGTTCTTCGACACCACGTCGCGCCAGATCACCGTGAATCGTCCAGAGCGTGTTCTGCTGGGCTACTACCCGGACGATCAAGGCACCCTGCAAGACATCCGCAAGATCGACATGCTGTACCTGCTGAACGCGTTCGGTCACGACGATCCAGAAATCGGTCAGAAGTGGGCGGCTACCTGGGGTCAGGGTACCGACCAAGCGCTGGCAGCTCGCGCCAAGCTGATCGAAGAGCGTGTTGCTGGCGTCGTTTGGACCGGCATCGGTCAACACCGTGTCTTCACGGCTGACTTCCTGATGTCGCTCGACAAAGCGATCGGTCAGACCGGCTTGAAGATCCGCAACGAACTGGGTCGTGAAGACGCACGCATGATGGTTCGTCACTCGGCTGGCCTGGCACAATCGGGCGCGCTGATGACCAACTTCACGTCGGGCATGTTCACCACCGGTTCGACTGGCAACCAAGGCGGCGGCAGCTACCGTTCGATGGCGCACACGCGTCAGTACTAAGCAGTTGGCAATAAATCCGTAAGGTAAGAAAGTGGAGTCCGAAAGGGCTTCACTTTTTTTTCTTTACACAAGCAAGACTCAGTCTCATGTAGTTAATTATTCCTTCTTGCCAGAGGAGAACACCATCGGTACCTTTTTACGTATTGTCAACCAGGACGTTGTCTTTCATAACCTGACCCGCCCTGATCCGATCATCCTCAACCATTTTAACGAGTACGGTAAAGAAGCCAGAGAGGCCTATCGGGAAAAGATCTATACCCGGTATCAACCGAACGACATGCTCACGAATAAGCCGCACTGCGACTGTGCGCCTGGTCAAGGTGGCTTAGAAGGTAAACGCTACCTCGGCGTTATCTGCGACATCTGTAATCACCCTGTTGTCAACGTGCGCGATCAGAAGCTTGAATCGTTGGTATGGCTTAAGCGGCCACGCGGCGTGAGTAAACTCATCAATCCGATCTTCTGGATTATCCTGTCGAACCATTTCAAGAAGGGACGGTTTAACATCATTCACTGGCTGTGTGACACCCGTTACGCAATACCAGAGAAACCACCAAAGATCTATCCGCAGTTGCTTGGCCTTGGCATTGCGCGCGGCTATAACAACTTCGTCAAGAACTTCTTTGACACGTACGACAATCAAGGTAACATCGTAGGACCCGGCATTATCCAGAAGCTCTTGACCATCAGTGACTTCCGGAAGAAAAAGCAAGACAACCCGAATGAAGTGCACCACATCTGGCGCTTGTTGCAAGACAATGCAGATAAGATCTTCTCCGAGTATCTCGGTATGCCAAACAAAACCTTGTTGGTTGTCGAAGACACTGACATGGCGATTTATGTAGATGCGAATGTGCCTGTTGCAGTGGACGCAATCGACTCGTTGATCGGTATCGATGATCCGTTGAATCACACTACGGTTGAAACCCGCCAGAACCGGGTGGTACGGGCGATCGCTCAGATGGCGAACTTCTACCAAGAGTTTAACAAGAAGTCTTTCTCTTCAAAAGAAGGCATTTCACGGAAACACTTGGCAGCAACGCGCTGTGACTGGTCTGCTCGTGCGGTCATTACCTCATTGACTGATCAACACCATCACCGTGAACTGCACATCCCTTGGGGTGTTGGGATCGGTCTGCTGCGCATTCACTTGGCGTCGAAGTTACAACGCCGTGGCTGGTTGCCAAATGAAACAGCCCGGTTCTTGTCCCGGTACGCTACGGACTTCAACCCGCTGTTGAACGAGCTCTTCAAAGAGTTGATCGCTGAATCGCGCCACGTTGTCGCACCTGGCTCAAACATCCGTGGCTTGCCATGTGTGTTCCAACGTAATCCTTCGTTGGGTCTGGGTTCGATGCAGAAGTTCTTCATTACGCAAGTGAAGACCGACACAGCCGACCAAACGATTTCGCTTAGCATCCTCACCGTCAGAGGTTTCAACGCTGACTTCGATGGTAATTTCAATTGCCTTCGTATAAACTTCTTAAATTGCTGGAATATCCTGAGAGCTTGGTTGGCTACAACGTGGACCGAAAGGTCGAGCGTGAACGCTTAAGAACAACCAAGATTGGACAATCAGCAGCCAAGGTTCTTAACTGAACAAGGTTCAACGACTATCGAAACCACCTTACCAAAGGACAAGGGAGTAGAGTAGACCACTCAAGCGAGGGTCGAAACAGGAAGCCCTGCAAAGGGAAGATATAGTCTCAACCGGTGGGAAATCCATCGGCAGTTATTGACTGGACATCAATGACGGCTGGCTAGCGCCCAGTAGCTTCTATCGCAAAGACAACTAAGAGGGTTCAATGGAAATTAGGCTAATACCTGGAACCCTCGGATTTCTTGCGGATTCCGAGGGTAACGTTTACGATCATAACACGGTCAAACGCAACACCTACCGGAATGGAGACGGATATGTCACCGCAAGTGTATTAATAGAAGGTGGTGAGTGGGTTACTTTTGGGGTTCATTATTTGGTGGCTTTGGCGTTTTATGGACTACCTGAAAAGGGATTTGATCAAGTCAACCACATTGACTGTAATGTTGAAAATAATCAAGCTGACAACCTAGAATGGGTGAGTGTGGCCCAGAATAACATCTACGCGGAAATTACCCGCAAAGACAACATTCGGCCATCAATCTTAGCCATGGAAGGATTGCCTGAGGAATACGAGTTCCTCACGCCGGCATTCTTTATGAATGTTTGGGATGCCACAGTAGTGACCGATATTGATGTAAGCCAGATATGGCACTCCATCAAAACTGGTGAATTAGTCGATGATCCAAAAGGAATGTGTTGGCGGTTTACCTTTCAGAAGTATTCGGCTAGCATTCCGAAAGAGTTGCAAAAGCCTCGTATGCCAGAAAAGAAAGGCGTACAAGCGTTGCCAAAGAAAGCGGTGAAAGTTCGCGATATTGATTCAGATGTAGTTTTCAAGTTTGAATCAATTGCCGATGCCGCTCGCCATTTCGATGTTGGGACCAGCGCGATCCATCAGGCAATACCGCAACGCGATGTTGTCAGGGTATTTAAAAAGAAGTACCAGATCGCTTACGATGGAGAGCAATTTCTTGAGTTAAGCGAAGAGGATTGGGAAAAAGCCAAAAATACCGGACCTCGTGATGTTGTGGCGTATAACCACATTGAGGACAAGTTTTGGTTCTTTGAAAGCGGTGTGGCTTACTTAGCCCACAGTAAGCTAAGTAAGAAGGCAGTAACAACTGCGCTAGCCAAAAACAAACTGAGAAAGATTGGTGATTGGACGGCGTTGTACTACGAGGGTGAAAACTTTCGTACATTAATCGAACATGTCAAGGGGTCCAGCCCTGGTGTGATCGTTAGCACTTTTTAAGTCGATAGAAGCGAGAAAACACACAGCAATGTGTGACAATGTAATTTGGATGAAATGAATCTTACGTTACTGCTCGACGATTACATGTCGGATCGTTTCGAAGCAATGGCGCCGTATCGCAGTACGATGTCGACGTCGTTGCCGCGTACCTTGTCAGGTAACCTGGCAAAAACCAAACCGTGGATCTCCACTGTCGCGAACCTCCTGGAAGCAGCCCCTACACTGCCGCCTGACCCAGAGATTCTGCGCCGGATGGATCTCATCCCGGAAGCTGCTTAATCATTTAACAATCAACAACTAAAAGGGAGTTTGATATGGATGAAAATATCCGTGTACGTGACGTGCCTTTGGATGAACCCAAGGTGCAGGAAGACGGTGTTCTGTTGACACCAGGAGTGAAAGAAAAGTTTAACTTCAAAACTTTCGAAAAGCGTGTCGTGGAAAGCGGTCCGTTGGGCGTTTGTGTCCATCCTCCGCTTTAAAGAAAGGGAATAGGAAATGGCAACCGTGATTTATGGCGGTGAACGGGAACTCAATCTCTTCACTGCGGGTGAGCCACATCCGTCCATGTTGAATTACATGCGTAACCAGGCAGAGCAGATCGGCAATTACATTCAGCAAACGGGTAACCAGTTTGCACAGAGTGTTCTGGATTCGTACGAGACTTACTACAGTGATGGCGCGTTAAGAAATGCACGTGCCGCATTGTCGAAAGTGAAGAGTTATTTCAGGGAAGATAAGATCTCCGACCTGGGTAACATCTACGACATTCAGCAGTCCGGTGTAGTGATGCAGCGCTTCGTGATGTCGCAGCCTGATTTGCGGCAGATGTATCACGACGGACGTTGCAATGGTTTTGCTGGTAGTTACGTCGATCCGTTCCCTGGCCAGATCGGGGAACAAGACTACAACTACCGACGTGTGATGGATGGTTTGTTGCAAATTCTCCCACCATCTGAAGAAGCTCCCGACGGCGATGATCAGTTCGTGATCTACGGCGATGAGTTGCTTGAAGGCGATCGCCACCTCGATCTCCATGAGCAAGTCGCGATCACCAACGTTTGGAATCGCGTGAAGTATTCGTTGGCAACGAGTATGTTAGATCCATCCAATGCATCGGGTGGTTTGCTGTAATTAGCGTCCAAGTCACCCCCGCTCGCAAGGCGGTGGGTGACTTGTGATGTTATGTATCTTTTTTTGCATTCAACACATTACCGGAGGTTCTATGAGTGTTATTCCTGTCGCCACCCTGTCCGCTAAAGGCTATGTCAGGTCCATTAACGAGAAGCTCGATTCCCTGCTGGCTTACTTCTTTGCCTCAGATGCGAACCAAGACTATCTCCACAACGGCTACATCGTTAACCTGTCTGCCCTTTTGCAGCAGTGCGGTCAAGACATCATCAAACTCAAAGAGCGCATTCGTTCTGACTTGACCCAATACCTCGGTCGCAGCTTCGATGAGGTCATTGTGTCGGTAGATAGCGACAACGATCAGGGCAGCGGTAAAGTCAACATCACCATCAGTGCTCTGGTTACCCAAGAGGGTATTCAGTACGATGTGGCAAATCGCCTCTCTCTGGTCAATGGCAAATTTGAAAAAATTACGAAGCTTAATAATACAGGCTCAGCCAACTAACGATAAGGAATCCCAGCATGAACACACCTCCTCTTGACGCTCGCGAAGCAGAACTCGCCCAAAAGATCGACCAGATCACACAAGACCTTTTCACCGCGCCACCCAAGCAGCGCATGCGTGAAGACTTCTTCGTGAACGTTTTCTTGCAGATGTTTGCAGGTAAACCAGAATCCGAAACCAAAGTCAATGGCCAGATGTGGATTACCGCTGCGCAAGGCCCGTTCAATGAAGTCACGGTTGTTGACGCTCAGGGGAACTTCCTGTTCGACGTGCCAGCATACTTCTCCGACAAAGCCATCAAGCCTCTGGACGGCACAGGGCGTGACGCGAAGATGCAAACCTTAACCGACATGATCGGACATGCTAAGCAATACGCTAGCCGTGGTACCGCAGTCGTGGAAGGTTTTATCGCTGCGGAACTGGACAAGCGTTCGTTCATGTTTAACAAGGACATCGACAATAGCGATTCGATCGCGCGCTGGAACGCGATCTTCGCACGTTACGGCATCAAGCCAATCGACCAAACCCTGACTGTGAATCAAGATGCTGCAAGCGCCAACAACCCTACCCGAGACAGCACCGACTTCGATCCATTACCATAAAAACGGCGGCCTGTATTACGCGGTCATCAGTGACATCCATTTAGGTCACAACAAGAACCCCGCCCGACGTATCGTCGCCAACCTGTTTAAAGCTCTGCCTGACAACGCTGAAACTGCGAGTCTGGACATCATCTTTTTAGCCGGGGACGTTTTCGATGACGTCCTCCTCTTTAACGATGAAGATATCTTCGATATCAAAAGCTGGGTGCGGGAGTTGCTCTATCTCTGTAAGAAGTACAACATCGAGTTGGTGGTCTTGGAAGGCACGCCAGGGCATGACCGTAAACAGTCGCAATACTTCGTGATGGAAAACGATATTAATCAGATCGGCGCGAAGTTGCGCTATGTCACGGAGCTGGCTATTGAATACTTCGAGCATCTGGATATCCACGTGCTTTTCGTGCCAGATGAGTTAGCAGGTGGGCCAGAGGCGACGTTGCGGTCAGTCAAAGACCTGATGCGGGCTAAGGGATTGGAAAAGGTAGACCATGCCATCATGCACGGGCTTTTCAAGTTCCAGTTACCCAACCACGTTGATAACGTTGCCACTCATGATGCGGAAGAGTATCTCCAGTTAGTTAAGCACAACATCTTTATCGGGCACGACCACACGTATAAGCAGTTTGATCGGATCTATGTCCAAGGTTCGTTCGACCGCTTGGGGCAGGGTTACGAGACGCCTAAAGGGCATATGCGCGCCAAGCATCAGCCTGACGGGAGTTGGGAGATTCGGTTCATTGAGAATGAAGGCGCAATGCGCTTTGTAACGATGAACGCCATGGGTAAAACCTTGGAAGAAACTCTGGCGTTAGCGAAAGCCACGGTGGTTGGGTTACCAGACGATTCACATATCCGTGTGCGGGCTGATAGTAATCACCCGATTTTCACTAACATGGATAGCCTTCTGCGGATCGACCCGTTCGTGAAATGGACGAAAGATCCGCAGCGAGATAAAGATAAAGCCTTAGCACCGTTGGTGGAGACGCATACGAAGTACGTGCCGATCACCATCACCGTAGGTAATATCGCTGGCTTGATTCTGGAGAAGATTGCCAATGAAGGTGCGACAGGCGCTATCATGGACGCTTCCATCGAATTGCTTGAAGAACTCTTCCCAACTACACGAAGGGTAGAACATGGAAACAACAGTTAATTATGCTAACTCGGCCGATGGCCGAGCGTTAGGAGCCTATCCCTTATCGATCGCCACCAGCCTAGCCATTGAAAGCGCAGTCGGGGTTCACCCCGATCTGCCTAAGCCGAGGGTTATGCCCATACGCCAATATAAAGAGCTGTGGGTGAACTTAAGGACGCTGTATCGTAACGTGGTTGGCGCTATGTCAAAAGACATCGCAGCGTCGATTCATGCGATTGAAATAGCGCAAATCATGCTGGAAGAAATGTACCACATCCCGGATATCTTGCAACACGAATCCGGGCAGCCTGTGAAGGTTGTGTACTATTTTAACAACATGAAGTATCTAGTGGCGAAGTATCCTGAAGCGTCTCTGCGAACGGATAACACACCACGCCAGCAACAAGCCACCCAGACCTTGGGTGAAGTGATGCATCTTCTGTTGCAGCATCACAAAGACATGGTGGTACTGTTTGATGACAAGCCACCGGGTAACACCGTGGATACATTGATCATTACCAACATCGCCTACGATCTACTTTGGGCAAGTAACTTTGGTAGCTTAACGCTGCTGGAGTCACATACCGGAAAGATTAAGACCAAGCCTTTGTGGTACACCAAGTATTACTCAGGCAAAGAACTATCGCAGATTCCGTTTACGGAAGAACTGCTGCAAGTATTTGGCGATACGGAAACGTTCCATCCGATGGATGTTAACCTCCGTAAAGCCATCATTGAGTTAGCTGCTCGCAGAAACTGGAGTAGCTTGACAACCAGAGCTCGTATCGTTGAAGGGATAGGTGAGCTGAAGAACGGCGCACACGTCCTTAAGATGAAAAAAGTTTATAAAGTGCTCTTCTAACAGTGGAAAAATACCCACCCACTGTATTAGATGTAGACTGTAACCACCACCATTCAGGATAGCAAAAATGGCATACGACAACAAAGACAAAGATACCCGGCCGAAGTCACCCTTCGACCTTTACGCGCTGACGCTCTGGACACCAAATCCAGAAACCCAGGGCAAGAACGCGTCGTTCAGTGTTGACGTCGACATCAAAGGCATGGTGTCATTCCGTGTCCGCACCGGCAATCCAGCCGACAAAGAAAAGGGCACGCCGAACAATCCTGGTGATGTGATCCAGATGCGTCTGCCGATCTCCGAGTTCGAACAATTCGCCCTGGTCTTCGGCGATATGTTGCGCACCAAAGGCGAAGTGAAGTTTGCCTTGACCGAACAGAACTGGTTCCGCTTCAACAAAGAAACGAAACAGCGCGAGCGCCTGGACAAACCGAAAGACAGCACTGAACTGTTCTTCGGCAAAGATTCCGAAGGCATCGTGTACGTCTCGATGGTGGCCTGGAACAAGCCAAAGTTCACGTTCAACTTCGTGAGCGATCGTCCGCAGTTCCTGTTCAAGCACGGTAACGGTGCCTACTTCACGCCAGGTGAAAACTCGGCAATCGTGGCCCGTGGTTACCACAAAATCCTGACCGAACTGCACATGCGCGTCGCCGACGCCCTGCAACGCATGCACGTCGTGCCAGACCTGTACCAACCGCCATACGTACCGAAACCACCCCAGGGCGGCTACAACAAAGGTGGTAACAGCGGCGGCGGTGGCGGCGGTTACTCGGGTGGTGGCGGTGGCAGTTCGGCGCCGGCCAAAGCACCTGCTCCGTCGATGGATTACGACGACGACGTCCCGTATTGATCGTAGTTGTTTAGCGATGTAGTGTGTAATTAACTAATAGAACCGCGCGGCTTTCGAGTCGCGTGGTCTATGCCCTCGGGTGATAAAACTGGCCAAAAATATTTGGCGACTATATCACTTAGGTGAGTAGTAGCACCGATGCAAAGTAGTAATCAAAAGGAGAAGGTCGTGAGATTTACGAAAGGCGTCAAGAAAGAAGATTCTGACATTACGCTAACCCACAACTACCAACAGCTGCGTTGGAATGTGCGGGTACTTGAAAGAGGAAAACGGGGTCCTAAGAAAGCTGGCACACCACTGGCTGATGAAGAGGAACTGATCCAAACCGATCCATTTGAACATCTGAACCAGTATCTTGCCACGTTACCGCTTCAGAAACAAAACGAACTCTTCTCAGTCTACGACGAGATTTACAACGTCATGGAACCACATGGTGCCGATGGGGTAGCAGAGCTTCGCAAGGCTTTACCACCTTTGGTCAAAAAGATCTACGAGATCTGCACAGCGGAAAGTATATCGGCTTGGGTGCACGCAACACCTACGATCATTTTCCCGGCAAACATCCGCGTGTTCGATACGTTGGCTGAGTCGGCAGAGAACGGTGATCAATTCGGCATTTCGACGCGGCCACAAGCGGCGACGTATGTCAAGAAAGACTACTGGGGTTTGGTGGTGTTTACCATGATGTCTCGCTTGATGGTGCCGGTCTGGGGCAGATTCCTGGCCAACACTGAAAGCACGATTGGTAATGACATCAAAGAAATCTACGCTATGCGCTTAGCCACGCGTACGGCGTTGGTGGAAACGGATGGTTATAAACGGCTAGAAGATTACGTCGCGCAGTATCTCTCGCAAGACAAGTACAAGAACTCTGTCATCGGCGGCGGCGTTTCCCGTGAAGACGTACCGTTTCGGATCATTGCGATTCTGACGGTGCGCCGTTTGGCTTGGGTAGATTTCTCAGGTCGCGATCCTCAGTTCTCGCTGGTCGGTCGAGTGTACTCGTTTATCGAAAACGAAATGGATTCAGCTGACCGGATCTATAACGAATCGATCAAACCGAAGGTGCCTGAAAATGGCTCCATGAACAATGACCATGAGAACCGGTCATCTGTTTCAGAGCTGATCAAAATCAAGGAACCTTACACCGCAGGTGACTTGACGATCATCGAAAGTGCGGCGGGTATTCCGCAACTGTTCTTGAACCGCATTGCGCCAGACATGCCACCAGAATTCTTGGAAGGCGCTTTACGGACGGTGGAGTATCTGAAACAAAAGCCACCAGCCCCAGTGCAGTTCACGATCATGCAAAACGCAATGGGTGCGGAATGCAAGATGTGGGATGGTCAGTGGGAAGAGAAGGAAGAGTTGCGTGAACGCTGGGATTGCATCTTCCCACCGCGCGCCGGAGATGAAATGAATCTCCTGGAAGGATTGAACATGATGGCCGTAGCAGCCGCTTTGCTGTGGTATCGTGGGCATTACGACGTTGTCGCTTTGATGACAGCGTCGGTAGCAAAAGAGCAAGCGGGTTTCAGTAACGGCACTAGCGCGCCACCGGCGTTGTTGACGAAAGAGAACGAAGAGTTGTTACGTACGCACTTCCCGTATATCCCGCGTCCAGCAGGGAAGAAGCGGCTTGACGACTTCCGCAATGCCAAACAGTCGGACATCAAAATGAATGTAGCTTATAAGTGCATCGAGATGATCCGTGAAGAGTTGATCCACAATAGCTGGAACCTTAACATCCCGAAAGAGTGGATTGCCAAACTGCCCAACCATCCAGGTGGGCGTCGGTACTCCGTTCGATCGGACATTCGCAATAGACTTGCTGAATTCGCTATCAGCATTGCCACCAGGAGCTTGTAAGCCATGTCCATTTACGATCACTATAATCAACAACAGCAATACCCAGAAGCAAACCCGCAGAAGTCGGCGTCACCGTACGCCCACCTTGACGAAACTTACCGGGACTTTTCGGAAGCGACATTCCCGTCCACGTCCACGAAGTTTCAAGTAACGTCGGTGATCCTCACGCCGTCCGGAACCTACAACGATCAATTCCGTCGACCATGGACGGCTAACGTTAACGTTCAGAATACCTCGGCCGTTTACGAAGTCGTAGCCCGTGCTTACCATGAACACCACGTACTGAAAGACTCCGGCGCCATTCCGCGTGACAAGAACTACATGATCGATCCGTCGATCCTGGCACCTGTCTCGGGTGAGTTCCTTCAGCTGGCCGGTCGTACGGAATCACGCGCGGTGAACAATCAGAAAGTCGGCTGGCATCAACAAACTGGTCGCTTCATGATTTCGATCAACGTGCAGCGAGACCAAGCGATCAAACCCACGACGTATATCCTGATCGGTTATACCGATCACCTTGGTTTTAACGAGACTGGTTGGATAGATCCGCAGATGGAGTTTTCAATCAACACCATTTTCGAAGTGAAAGAGGTGCAGGTCAACGACGGGTATGGTCCGCGGATCGTCAACCAGCTGCAAGCGGTCAATCAAGTGTTGGTGGATTCCACTTACAGCAATGTGGACGAAGCCAAGACAATCCGCATGCGTCCTTACGAAGTAGCTGTCTCGCTGGCGCGCCTGAATGACCCTCAGCTGCAAGGGCCTTAAGTAACCACTGTC
>Ga0265780_10001810_pt1 | contig 29591 bp, 29 predicted proteins | sample P1T30metagenome_FD_192432 | JGI IMG/M metagenome (GOLD analysis project Ga0265780, IMG submission 192432) | Plant litter microbial communities from East Loma Ridge, Irvine, California - P1 T30 | ecosystem: Environmental > Terrestrial > Plant litter > Unclassified | place: USA: California... | reverse complement strand
ATCACCGGCGCCGAGGCGCTGATGCGCTGGAACCACCCGACCCGCGGACGCCTGTCGGCCGGCGAATTCCTGCCGTTCGCCGAAGAGAACGGCCTGATGCTGCCGATCTCGGACTGGATGATCGGCGCGCTGTGCCGCGACATGCTGCAGTGGAATGCGATCGGCGGCAGCGATGTGCGCCTGTCGCTGAACCTGTCGCCGCAGTACCTCGACCGCGGCGACTTCTTCGAGAAGATGCGCGGCGCGCTGGTACGCTATGGCATCTCGCCGCAGCAGATCGAGGTCGAGATCACCGAGAACATCTGCATCCGCAATCCGCAGTATGCGATCGAGCAGCTCAACAAGCTGTGCCAGCTGGGCGTGTCGATCGCGATCGACGACTTCGGCACCGGCTATTCGTCGCTGTCGTACCTGCACCGGTTCCCGATCCACACGGTCAAGATCGACCAGTCCTTCGTCAAGGAGATCCACCAGGAAGACGGCCACTATCCGGTCATCCTGGCGATCATCTCGATCGCGCGCGGCCTCGGGCTGAACCTGATCGCCGAAGGCGTCGAGACCGAGGAGCAGGCGCGCTACCTGCGCGCCAACGGCTGCCTGACGATGCAGGGCTATCTGTTCTACCGCCCGATCTCGCTGCACGACTTCATGGCCGCGCTGCGCACCCAGCCGGCATCGAACCTGCGCGCAGTCCAGGCCTGACGCGCGATGCTGGACGCACCGCTCACCTCCAGCGCCACGCCGACCTATAGCGCCGAATTCCTGCGCGTGAAGGCGCAGGCCGAACGCGGCCTGCCGCAAGCCCAGCACAGCCTGGGCTTCATGTACGTGCATGGTCAGGGCGTCCCGAAAAGCGACGAGCTGGCGGTGGCGTGGTACCGGATGGCGGCGGCCGGCGGCCTGGAACAGGCCCAGTACAACCTTGGCGTGATGATCCAGAAGGGCCAGGGCGTGGAGCAGGATTTCGCCCAGGCCGCCCACTGGTACCTGCGCGCCGCCGAGCAGGGGTACGCGCCGGCCCAGTACAACCTGGGCTGGCTGTACGCCAAGGGCCAGGGCGTGGCGCACGACGTCGGCCAGGCGCTGCGCTGGTTCCGCCAGGCGGCGGAGCAGGGCGAGCCGGGGGCGCAGCACAACCTGGGCATGATGTTCGAGACCGGCAAGGGCGTGGCCCAGGACCAGGTGGCGGCGATCGGCTGGTACCGGCGCGCGGCGGAGCAGGGCTATGCGCGCTCGCAATACAACCTGGGCCTGCGCTACGACAGCGGCCAGGGCGTGCCGCGCGACGCCGTGCAGGCGCTGGCCTGGATGCGCAAGGCCGCCAGCCAGGGCCACGCGCCGGCCCAGTTCAACCTCGGCCTGCGCCACGACAAGGGCCACGACGTGGCGCAGGACAGCCAGCAGGCAATCCTGTGGTACGGCCGCGCCGCCGCGCAGGGCCATGCCAGCTCGCAGTTCAACCTGGCGCTGATGTACGACACCGGCCATGGCGTGGCGCGCGACGAGGCGCAGGCACTGGACTGGTACCGGCGCGCCGCCGGGCAGGGCCACGCCGGCGCCCAGGACAGCCTCGGCATGCGCTACGAGCATGGCCAGGGCGTGGCCGCGGACGCGGTGCAGGCGGCCGGCTGGTACCGGCGCGCGGCCGAGCAGGGACTGCCGGCGGCCCAGTACCATCTGGGGCAGCTGCTCGACGCGGGCAATGGCGTCGCGCAGGACGCCGCCGCCGCCGCCGACTGGTACCGCAAGGCGGCCGAGCAGGGGCACTTGCGCGCCCAGTTCGACCTCGGCCTGCGCTACGAGAGCGGGAACGGCGTTGCCCAGGACAGCCAGCAGGCGCTGGCCTGGTACCGGCGCGCGGCGGCCCAGGATTACGCGCCGGCCCAGTACATGGTCGGCGCGCTGCTCGACCGGATGGACGCGGGCGACCCGGTCGAAGCCACCGACTGGTTCCACAAGGCGGCGGACCACAAGCACGCGCTGGCCCAGTTCGAGCTGGGACTGCGCTACGACTGCGGCAAGGGCGTCGAAGTCGACTACGAAGCCGCCCATTTCTGGTACCTGTGCGCCGCGCGCCAGGGCCATGCGCGCGCCCAGTTCAACCTCGGCGTGATGTACGCGAGCGGGCAGGGCGCCCAGCGCGACCTGGTCGAGGCCTATGCGTGGCTGCACCGGGCCGGCAGCGCGGGCATGGCGCCGGCCGCCGCCTACCTCAAGAAAATCGCCGCCGCCATGGAGCCCCGGCTGCTGGCGCAGGCCGAACGCCTGCTGTAGGGCCGGCGCGATCCCGCCACGCCCCCGCTGCACTGCGCACTGCTCACTGCTCACTGCTCACCGCCTGCCGGTCGATGTCTCATGTTTGAACCGTCGACACCGGTGCAAAGGTGCGGTCACGCGCCGTGCGGACAGGCGGCGCGCGTTATACTGTATGTCCATACAGTCACGCGCGCCCAATGGAACTCAACGACAAGCTCGAAATCCTGGCCGATGCGGCCAAGTACGACGCATCCTGCGCCAGCAGCGGTGCGCCCAAGCGCGGCTCCGAGGGCAAGGACGGCCTGGGCGCGACCACCGGCATGGGGATCTGCCACAGCTATACGCCCGATGGGCGCTGCGTTTCGCTGCTCAAGATCCTGCTCACCAATTTCTGCATCTACGACTGCCAGTACTGCATCAACCGGCGCAGTTCGAACGTGCCGCGCGCCCGCTTCGCGGTCGACGAAGTGGTCAAGCTGACCCAGGATTTTTACCTGCGCAACTACATCGACGGGCTGTTCCTCAGTTCGGGGATCATCCAGTCGGCCGACTACACGATGGAGCAGCTGGTGGCCGTGGCGCGCCAGTTGCGCGAGGTGCACCAGTTCCGCGGCTACATCCACCTCAAGACGATTCCCGACGCCGACCCCAGGCTGATCGAGGAGGCGGGGCGCTGGGCCGACCGCCTGTCGGTGAACATCGAGCTGCCGACCCACGACAGCGTGACCCGCCTGGCGCCCGAAAAAAACGTCCACACGATCAAGCTGGCGATGGGCTCGATCCGGCGCAAGCTCGATGAAAAGGCCGAGGAACCCAGGTCGCCATCGTTCGCGCCGGCCGGCCAGAGCACGCAGATGATCGTCGGCGCCGACGCCAGCGACGACCACACCATCCTGAACACCGCCGAGACCCTGTACGGCAGCTATAAACTCAAGCGCGTGTACTACTCGGCCTTCAGCCCGATCCCGCAAAGCCCCAAGAGCGTGCCGCTGGCGCCGCCGCCGCTGCTGCGCGAGCACAGGCTGTACCAGGCCGACTTCCTGCTGCGCGGCTACGGCTTCACGGCGGGCGAATTGATGCCGCAGACGGGCAACCTGGCGCTCGACATCGATCCCAAGCTGGCCTGGGCGCTGACCAACCGCGAGCACTTCCCGATGGACCTGAACCGGGTGGATGCCGCGCTGATTCCGCGCATTCCCGGCATCGGCATCCGCAACGCCAAGCGCCTGGCCGATCTGCGCCGCCTGCGCCGCATCCGCTGGGAAGATCTGTCGCGCCTGCGCTGCAGCCTCAAGAAACTGGCGCCGTTCGTCGTCACCGCCGACTACAAGCCGGCCCAGGGCGGGACCAGCTCCGAGCTGCTGCGCAAGCACATGGCCGATGCGCCGCAGCAGATGAACCTGTGGCCCGAATTGCAGGCGGCATGAGCGCCGCCCCGCCGCCCGCCGCCAGCGCCGCCAGCGCGGTCGCGAGCGTGCGCGCGGGGCGGCCGCTGCTGGTATCGACCTTCATCGAATGGCGCGCCGTGGCGCGCGAGCTGCTGCGCGCCGGCGTGCCGCCCGAAGCCATCACCTGGGGCGCGCCCGGCGCCGACCTGTTCTCGGGTGCGCCGCCATCGGCGCCGGCTGCGCATAATCAGACTGCGCATCAGGCGCACGACCTCCTGCCGGCCCCGGCGCGAACGGACGAGCAGGAGCTTCCCAACGCCAGGGCGCCGCGGCCGCAAGTCGCGCGTTCCCTGATGGAGATGCTGCAGAGCGCCGCCTGCTACCGCGACCATGACCGCTGGGCCTTCCTGTACCGGGTGATCTGGCGCTGGCAGCAGGGCGAGCATGACGTACAATCGCCCGCCGATCCCGATGGCCAGCGGCTGCACGGCATGGTCAAGGCGGTGCGGCGCGAGGTACACGATATGCATGCCTACATCCGATTCCGCGAACGGCCGCTCGAGGCCGGTGCGCCCCAGTTCGTGGCCTGGTTCGAACCAAGCCACGACGTGCTGCCGCAGGTGGCCGAGCATTTTGTCGCGCGCATGGGCAAGGTCAGCTGGATGATCGCGACGCCCGACGCCAGCGTGCTGTGGGACGGCCATACCCTGCACAATACCGGCCCCCTGATGTCGAGCGCGGCCGACCTCGATGACGCCGGCGAAGCGCTGTGGCTTACCTATTACCGCAGCATCTTCAACCCCGCGCGCCTGAACACCGCGGTAATGAACAGCCATATACCCTCGCGCTTCTGGAAGAACCTGCCCGAAGGCGCGCTGGTGCCGTCGCTGGTGAGCCAGGCGGGCCTGGGGGCGCGCCGCATCGGCCAGGTGCAGGCGGTCGGGCGGCGCAGCGGCGCCACGATCCCGATCTCGGCCGAGAAAGCCCAGCCCGAGCGCCAGCAGCCCTCCAAACTCGACGAATGCCGCCGCTGCGAGCTGTGGGAGCACGCGACCCAGGCGGTCGGCGGCGAAGGGCCGAAGAGCGCGCAGATCATGATCGTCGGCGAGCAGCCGGGCGACCAGGAAGACCTGGCCGGCCAGCCTTTCGTCGGCCCGGCCGGCAAGCTGCTCGACCGCGTGTTCGAGCAGGCCGGCGTGGACCGTAAGGGCGTCTACATCACCAACGCCGTCAAGCATTTCAAGTGGGAGCCGCGCGGCAAGCGGCGCCTGCACAAGACGCCGGCGCAGAAAGAAATCGAAGCATGCCACTACTGGCTCGAGAAAGAAATCGCCACGCGCAAGCCGAGGGTGATCGTGGCCATGGGCGCGACCGCGCTCAAGTCGGTGCTGCAGACCGGCAGCGCCACCCTCAAGGACAAGCTCGGCCGGCCGGTGCGCCACGGCGACAGCTGGGTGGTGACGATCTATCACCCGTCGTACGTGCTGCGCGTGCCCGACGAAGCGACCAAGCACGAGGCCTTCTCGGTCATGGTGCAGGGGTTGCGGCTGGCGCAAGAACTGCTCGAGCGGCCCGACATGCCCGAGCCGCCGGGGGGCTGATATATGCACGATATGCTTGGCACATGTAATTGAAACATCCGTGTAATCGCCGGGTTCATGCAGCGCGAATCGCAGTAAGATTCGGCAACTTCATTACCGGATGTCTTCATGAGCAAACTCGCCGTACCCGTGCTGTGCGTATGCATGCTGGCCGCTCCCGCCTGGGCGCAATCGACGGATGCGCCTGTTGCCGGGCCTGTCACCGGGCCTGTTGCCCAGCCTGTTACCGAGCCGGCCACGGCGTCGATCGCGGCGCAGCCGGCAGCCGAAGCGGCGCCGGAGCAGATCCGCATCGTGGCCCAGCGTCCCGGGCCCGGGATGTGGAAGGTGACGAAGGGCGAGCACGTGCTGTGGGTGTTCGGCATGTACGGCCCGGTGCCGAAGAATATGGAATGGCGTTCGCAGCAGGTCGAGACGGTGATCCGGAACTCGCAGGAATACCTGTCGCCGCCGACCGCGGCCGCCAAGGCTGGCTTCTTCAAGACCATTACGCTGCTGCCCAGCCTGATTGGCGTGCGCAAGAATCCGGACGGCGCGACCTTGCACGACGTGATGCCGGCAGAGGAGTACGCGCGCTGGAGCACGCTCAAGACCAGGTACTTGCCCGACAATGACGATGTCGAGCGCGAGCGTCCGATCTTCGCGGCCGAGGTGCTGTCGAAGGCAGCCCACAAGCAGGCGGGCCTGGTGGACAGCTATACCGTGCGTCAGCGGGTGCTCGACCTGGTCAAGCAGGCCAAGTTGAAAGAAACCTCGTCGGTCTTCGAGCTGCCGATGGACAACGCGCGCACGGTGCTGAAGAACTTCAAGAAGTCGACGCTGGGCGACGCCGCCTGCCTGGCCCGCACCATGGCCACGCTGGAACAGGATATCGAGGCTGCCAGCGAGCGCGCCAATGCCTGGGCCAAGGGCGACCTGGACGCGATGCGCAAGCTCGATTTCGCCTCGCGCGACGAAGCCTGTTTCGGCGCCCTGATGAACAGCGCGGCGTTCGAGGCCGAACCCGAATTCAAGAACATGAAGTCGCGCGCGCACGCGAAGTGGGTCGTCGCCGCCGAAAAGGCGCTGGACGCCAACCCCTCGACCTTCGCCATCCTGAAGGTCGAGGATATCCTCGATCCGAAAGGCGTGATCGCGGCGCTGGCGGCCAAGGGGTATGCAGTCGAGCAGCCGGACTGAAACCCGCCCGTATCGCCGGCGAAAAAGCGGGGCGGTACGGGCGCGGATTGGGAATTTGTCAAACCTTTGCAAACGCGCGTAGAATGCTGCCAACGCGGGTGTAGTTCAATGGTAGAACGGCAGCTTCCCAAGCTTCATACGAGGGTTCGATTCCCTTCACCCGCTCCAGTCAACGCAGGCCTTTAAGCTTTCAGCCCTGCACGGTGCAAGCGTTTGCATCCTCCCGACCTTCAAGCTCCGTTGAGTAGCGCCGCCCTGTCTTCGATCGCAGTATGCTCTGTTGTTCCTGCGTCTAGCGGAACAAGGAGAGCCTCGCATGCCACCGGATCCATTGTCGCGCCGCCGCCTGCTGCAAGCGATGCTTGCCGTTTCAGGCGGCATGGTGCTGCCAGCGCATCCGGCGCCGGCGCCGCTCCTTAGCCGCCCGATCCTTTCCTCGGGCGAGCACATCCCCGTCATTGGCCTGGGCAGCTGGATCACCTTCAACGTCGGCCGCGACCCGCAAGCCAGGGCCGAGTGCCAGGCCGTGATGCGCCAGTTCTTCGCTGGCGGCGGCCGGCTGATCGACTCGTCTCCCATGTACGGCTCGGCCCAGGACGTGATCGGCGAAGCGCTGCAGGCCATCAAACCGGTGCGCCTGTTCTCCGCCGACAAGGTCTGGATCAGCGGCGGTGCGCGCGGCGTGCAGCAGATCGAGGCGTCGCGCCGCCTGTGGCGCGTGCCGCGCTTCGACCTGCTGCAGGTGCATAATCTGCTGTCGTGGGAAGAGCACCTCAAGACGCTGCTGGCGATGAAGAAGGAGGGCCGGCTGCGCTATGTCGGCATCACCACCTCCGAAGGGCGGCGCCACGACGAGATCGAGAAGATCATGGCGTCGCAGCCGATCGATGTCGTGCAGGTGTCGTACAACGCGCTCGACCGCGAAGTCGAGCAGCGCATCCTGCCGCTGGCGCGCGAACGGCGCATCGGCGTGATCGTCAACCGGCCGTTTCGCCAGGGCGACCTGACGCAGGCGCTGGCCGGCAAGCCGCTGCCGGGCTGGGGCGCGGAAATCGGCTGCACGACGTGGGCCCAGGCGCTGCTGAAGTTCATCGTCTCGCATCCCGCCGTTACTTGCGCGATCCCCGCCACTTCCAGCGTGGCGCATGTGCGCGAGAACCTGCTGGCCGGGACCGGCCGGATGCCGGACGAAGCGCTGCGCAAGCGCATCGCCCAGGATGTCGAAAGGCTCGCATGAGCGAGTGGTGGACGTATTCGCTGTCGGACTTCCTGATGTTTTCGAGCCGCAGCTACTATCGGCTCTTCGCGTTGTACAACGAGGCGCTCTGGCCCGCGCACCTGCTTGCGATTGCTGTCGGCGTGGTGGTCATTGGCTGCATCGCGGTTGCGCAGCACAAGACCTACCGCATCGCAGCACTGATCCTGGCGATAAGCTGGGCCTGGGTCGCCTGGGCCTATCACCTGGAACGCTATGCGGACATCAACACCGCGGGGCCGTACTTCGCCGCGGCGTTTGCGTTGCAGGCATTGCTGCTGTGCGTCGCTGCGTTGCGGCCACGTGCTACTCCACCAGCGCGAGCGAAGCAGCTAGTCGCGCTGTGGTTCGCCGCATTGGCAGTGCTGGCATATCCCTTGCTGGCGCTGGCGACTGACAGGGAGTGGCTACAAGCAGAAGTCTTCGGCATGGCGCCCGATCCGACCGTCGTTGCGACGCTGGCCGTGCTGCTGGCATGGCGCGCGCATTGGCATCTGTGGTTGATTCCGGTGGCATGGTGCCTGGCAAGCGGGGCTACCCTGATGGAGTTGGGCGTCGGTTTCGCATGGCTGCCGCCGGCGGCAGCCATCTTCGTGGTCGCCGCCGGCTTATTCTTCAGGCGTTTGAAGCAGGCGTCCTGAAATATGAACCTGCCATCATTTGCTGCTAGACGCGCGTTGGCGCGCCAGTAGCTGTTTGAGCGTTGCTGACGGCATTCCTGGATAACGGATGTCGCTGATCCGCCAGCCGTTCTCGCTTCTGGTCAAACGGTATTCCAGCCTTACCTTCTCGCCACTTGAAGGATAGGTAAACTCAACGGCCACGATGTCGTTCCCCATCGAGCTGATCGATAGATCGGCTGCGGCCGGATCTTGCGAGGCGAAGATCGGGTCGAAGTCGAGGTTGCATGGCTCACTGGTTCTCGCAACACAGCGCTGGTCAGCGACCAGCAAGAGCGCCAGTTCCCGGTCAAAGTAACGGCGAAGGACAGAACTATCCTGTTCCGCCAGCGACTTGCCGAAAAGATGGTCCGAGCTCGCCAGCGCCTGCCATGCGAACTCTTCGTACAATTCGTCGACAAGTGCGACTCGCTCGTCAGAAACGCGTGGTGCGGCCGTGGCAAAGGCCATGCAGGACAGGATCAGCGACAAGGCGGTGACCCCCCGATTGCGAACGGCAGCAAGCATGGCCGCGACCTTTCTTGGGGAATGTGGACCCGCGCAGGAGTTCTATCAGTGCGGGCATCTCGCACGAATTATCCCGATTCCGGCAGGCGCCATCTACCGTCGACCTCAACTCGACAACAAATTCCCCGACCTGAACGACTCCGCCCCCGCCACCTTACAAATGTGCATCCCCCGCAGCAGATGGCGATGCGCGGTGCTGGCAAACAGCAGCCCCGCGCGGCTGGCCGCCACCGGCGTCACCTGGCCGCTGACGGGATTGACGACATCCGCGATCGGCTCGCCCGCCGCGACCTGATCGCCCAGCTGCTTGCGGAAGACCAGCACTCCCGCATGCGGCGCCGCCAGCGGCTCGACGGCGTCGAGCGGCGTCGGTCCGCATTGCGGCGCGGGCAGGCGGCGCGCCGGGATGTCGAGCACGCCGGCCTGCGCCAGGTACTGCACGATGGCGTCGGCGTCGTGCTCGGCCAGCGCATAACTGACGTCGTTCTCGCCGCGCAGCTCGACGGTCACCGCGGCGCACGAAGGCGGGATGGCGGCGTCCGGGAAATGGTCGGCCAGGTCCCACCACAGCCGGCTGCAGGCTTCGTCGAAGGCTTCGCCGCCGGATTCCTTGGCCACCAGCAGCACGCGCGCGCCCATCAGGTCGGCCAGCGGCTGGATCGCTTCGACCAGCGGCGTGCCGGTGTACATGTGCAGCAGCGCCTCGTTATCGCAATGCAGGTCGAGCACGATGTCGGCGTCGATCGCCATCGCCAGCAGGGTTTTCTTGAGCGTGGCGGCGTTGTCCGCCGGTTCCCAGGCCGCCACCTCGCGCCGTGCCAGTTCGCGGATCAGCGCGACGTTGGCCGTCGCGTCCTGGCCGAGCCGGCCCGCCAGCGCCGTCTTGAGCGCCTCGGCGGCATGGCGGTAGGCGCGGTTGAAATTCAGGCCGGTGGACAGGTCGTAGCGGCCGAACGGCGCGCCATGCATCACCTGCGACAGCCCCAGCGGGTTGGCGGCCGGGACCAGGATGATCTCGCCCTTGATCCGCCCTTCGGCGTCGAGCCGGTCGAGCCGGCCGCGCAGCAGGTGCGCCACCAGCATCGCCGGCACTTCGTCGGCGTGGATCGCGGCCTGGATGTACACCTTCTTGCCGCTGCCCGGTGCGCCGTAGTGGAAGGACGTCAGGTGCAGGGTCGCGACGTTGTCGTCGATGGCGATCGGGTGTTTCGTCGAGTGCATGGCAAAGGGCTCCGGCGTTGCTGGGTGAAGACACCGATTATCCGCGATTCCGTCTTGCCGCCACGCACGGGCCGGCGTCCAGCACCGCTGCGCTATAATGACAGCCGTTTTTTCCGCATACTTCACACTCCCCATGTCTTCTGAAAAGCCTACCAGCGGCCCGGCGCGCTCCATGCTGTACGATCCTACCGAACACCGCATCCGCAGTTTCGTGACGCGCGCGGGACGGCTGTCGACCGCCCAGGCGCGGGCCTTCGACGAACAGGGGCCGAAGTTCCTGGTCGAGTACAGGAAGGAACCGCTCGACCTGGCCCAGGCCTTCGGCCGCACGGCGCCGGTGGTGCTGGAGATCGGCTTCGGCATGGGCGACACCACGTCGCACATCGCGCGCCTGATGCCGGACACCGACTTCCTGGGCGTCGAAGTGCACACGCCGGGCGTGGGCAGCCTGCTCAAGCAGATCGGCGAGCAGGACATCACGAACCTGCGCCTGATCCAGCACGATGTGTTCGAGGTGCTGAACCACATGATCGCCGACGGCTCGCTGCACGGCGTGCACGTGTTCTTCCCCGACCCGTGGCACAAGGCGCGCCACAACAAGCGCCGCCTGATCCAGCCGGCCTTCGTCAAGCTGCTGTGCCAGAAGATCGCCCCTGGCGGCTACCTGCACCTGGCCACCGACTGGGAAGACTATGCCGTCCAGATGCTCGAAGTGCTGGGCGCCGAGCCGCAATTGGCCAATACCGCCGAGGGCTACGCCCCGCAGCCGGCCTACCGTCCGCTGACCAAGTTCGAGAACCGCGGCATCAAGCTCGGTCACGGCGTCTGGGACCTGGTCTTCACCCGCAAGTAGATAACAGGCAGGAACGGGCAAATCGTCGCTCGTTCCCCTGCCTTCGTCGTTCGTCGCCACCTGCTGCCCTTGTCACCTGGGGCTGTCTAGACTGGACTCGTTGATATACATTGTCGAGTACAGGAGGCAGCATGTGGAAACGCATCGAAAATTGGCACCGTGAGATCGAGGACGAGCAGCTTGCGGTGCTGCGCGATCCCTCCCTCGCGGCACAGGCGCCGGCAGGCTATCGCCGCTATTTCGCCTGCAAGCTGGCGGCGATGTCGCCTTCCGAGCGCGAGGCCCTGCACCGTTTTTCCAGCAGCGTCAGCACCACCGCGGCCATGCTGGCGCTGGTCAAGCTGTGCGTCGTGCTGTCGGTGCTCGGCTTCCTGGTCAATCTCGCCTTCCTGCGCGCCACGCCGTGGTGGGAGACGGTCATCATCGCCAATGCGATCGGGATCGCGCTCGCGTTTTCCCTGGTCGGCGTCTGGTTCAACTACAAGAAGATCGTGCGCGCCAAGGGCAAGGCGCTCATGACCATGGTGGCGCTGGGCGTCGTGGGCGGCATCGTCGGGGCGCTGACCGCGGTGCTCAATAAAGGCGATCCCTGGGCGGCGCTGCTCGACAAGCTGCCCAAGACGGTGGTGGTCGTGACCATCGTCGTCACTGTCCTGGTGGCGCTCCCCACCATCCTGGTCGCCGTGCTGCGCAACCGCCATTTCGAGATCCTCGCCGCGCAGCTCAAGCGCGACGCCGAGCAAGAGCGCCTGGCGCGCCAACTGAGCGAGACCCAATTGCGCCTGCTGCGCGCCCAGATCGAGCCGCACTTCCTGTTCAACACCCTGGGCGCGGTGCAGCAGCTGGCCGAGCACGGCGCGCCGCGGGCCGCCGAACTCACCGCGCACCTGATCGACTTCCTGCGCGGCAGCATGAGCGATATGCGCAGCGAGCAGGTCACGCTGGAGACCGAATTCGGCCTGGTCGAGTCCTACCTGCGCGTGATGCAGATCCGCCTGGGCGAGCGGCTGCGCTACCGGATCGACCTGCCGCCGGCGCTGGCCGCGACGCCGATCCCGAGCATGCTGGTGCTGACGCTGGCCGAGAACGCGATCAAGCATGGCATCGAGCCGTCCCTGGCGGGCGGCGAGATCGTGGTGGACGCGCACGACGACGCGGGAACGGTCCGCATCGGTGTGCGCGACAGCGGCGTGGGCATGAGCGACACGCCGGGCGCCGGCACCGGGCTGGATAATGTGCGGCACCGCCTGCGCCTGGCCTATGGCGAAGGCGCCTGCCTGCTGCTCAGCGAAGCCGAACCGGGCCTGCTGGCCGAGATTTCCATCCCGTGCAAGGAGCCGCAATGACTGCCACGATCCTGGTCGCCGAAGACGAACCGCTGATGCGCGAACGCCTGCTCGGCCTGCTGGCCACGGCCTGGCCCGAAGCCACCGTGGTGGCGGTCGCCGAGAATGGCCTGGATGCCTGGGACGCCTGGCTCGAACACGCGCCGCAGGTCGTGTTCCTCGACATCCGCATGCCTGGCATGTCGGGCCTCGAAGTGGCCGAGCGCATCGGCCGCCAGTCGCATGTGGTGTTCGTCACCGCCTACGACCAGTACGCGGTCGACGCGTTTGACGCCGGCGCGGTCGACTACCTGCTCAAGCCGATCCAGCCGGGGCGCCTGGACAAGGCGCTGGTGCGCCTGCGCGAAAAACTCGACAGCCGTCCGGACGATGTCAGCGAGGTGGTCAAGCAGGTGAAGGCGGCGTCGCCGGCGCCGGCGCGAGAGAAACTGAAATGGCTGAAAGCCAGCGTGGGCAAGCAGATCCGCCTGATCGACGTCGACGAGGTGCTGTTCTTCCAGGCCGACAGCAAGTACACGCGGGTGGTGCTGGCCGGTTCCGAGGCGCTGGTGCGCATTCCCCTGAAAGACCTGCTGGGCGGGCTCGATACCGAGCGCTTCTGGCAGATCCACCGCGGCACCCTGGTCAATGTCAACGCGATCCGCGCCGCCGAACGGGTCGACGCCGAACGCATGCAGGTGCTGCTGCGCGGGAGCGACGAAGTGCTCCCGGTCAGCCGCAGTTTTACCTACCTGTTCCGCGAATGACGATCAGGCCATCTCGTTGATGATGGCGACGATCTCGTCGCCGTACGACACGAGCTTCTTCTCGCCGACGCCCGAGACGCCGCGCAGTTGGTCGATCGAGGCCGGCTTGACCTTGGCGATCTCGCGCAGCGTCGCGTCCTGGAACACGACATAGGCCGGCACGCCGTGTTCGCGCGCGGTGCCCATGCGCCACGAGCGCAGGCGGTCGAAGATGCCCTGCTCGGAGCGCGACAGCTCGACTTCTTCATAGCTCGAGCGCGAGGTGGACGGGCGCTTGGCCTTGACCGGTTTCTGGTACTGGCGCAGCTGCACCTTCTGCTCGCCCTTGAGCACCGGCCGCGCGGCGTCGGTCAGTTTCAGTGAGCTGAAGGCGTCATGGTCGACCGTCACCAGGCCGAGGGCGATCGCCTGGCGCAATATGGCGCGCCACTCCTGCTCGGAGCGGTCGGCCCCGACGCCGTAGACGGTGAGCTTGTCGTGGTGCCACTGGGTGATACGTTCGGTCTGGGCGCCGCGCAGCACGTCGATCACGTGGCCGCCGGCGAAACGCTGGTCGACCCGGTAGATGGTCGAGAGCAGCTTTTGCACCGGTACCGAGCCGTCGAAGCTCACCGGCGGCACCAGGCAGGTGTCGCAGTTGCCGCAGGGGCCGGAGCGCTCGCCGAAGTAGTCGAGCAGGCGCATGCGCCGGCACGACAGCGTCTCGCACAGGCCGAGCATGGCGTCGAGCTTCATCGACAGCACGCGCTTGAAGGTCTCGTCGGCCTCGGATTCGTCGATCATCCGGCGCTGCAGCACCACGTCTTGCAGGCCGTAGGCCATCCAGGCGCTGGCGGGGGCGCCATCGCGGCCGGCGCGGCCCGTCTCCTGGTAATAGCCCTCGATGCTCTTGGGCAGATCGAGGTGGCAGACGAAGCGCACGTCGGGCTTGTCGATGCCCATGCCGAAGGCGATGGTGGCCACCATCACGATGTTCTCTTCGCGCAGGAAGCGCGCCTGGTTGGCGGCGCGCACCGTGTGCTCCATGCCGGCGTGATAGGCCATGGCGCGGATGCCGTTCTCGTTCAGGAAGTCGGCGGTTTCCTCGACCTTCTTGCGCGACAGGCAGTAGACGATGCCGGAATCCTGCGCGTGTTCGCTGCCGATGAAGTCGAGCAGCTGCTTGCGGCCGTTGGTCTTCTCGACGATCGAATAGCGGATATTGGGGCGGTCGAACGACGAGACGAACTGGCGTGCGTCCTCGAGCTGCAGGCGGTGCGCGATCTCGGCCCGGGTCTGCTGGTCGGCGGTCGCGGTGAGCGCGATGCGCGGCACGTTCGGGAAGCGTTCGTGCAGGATCGACAGGCGGATGTACTCGGGCCGAAAATCATGGCCCCATTGCGAGACGCAGTGCGCCTCGTCGATCGCGAACAGCGAGATGCGCGCGCTCTCGAACAGCTCGAGGCAGCGCGGCGTCATCAGGCGCTCGGGCGCCACGTACACCAGGTCGATCTCGCCGGTGCGCACCAGGCGCTCGATGCGCATCGCTTCTTCGAAGGACTGGGTCGAGTTCAGGAATGCGGCGCGCACGCCGACTTCTTCGAGCGCGTCGACCTGGTCCTGCATCAGCGCGATGAGCGGCGACACGACCACGCCGACGCCATCGCGCAGCAGGGCGGGGATCTGGTAGCACAGCGACTTGCCGCCGCCGGTCGGCATCAGGACCAGCGCGTCGCCGCCGCTGGCCACGTGCTCGACGATCTCTCCCTGCTGGCCGCGGAAGGCCGGGTAGCCAAAGACCGTCTCCAGCACATGGAGCGCGCGCGCGCCGAGGTCGGCGCCGATATCGGGATTCATACTTGCTATTTCAGACAGTGTTGAGCCAGGGTTGGACGAACTTCGGCTGCTAGTTTACTCCGACCAGTTGACCAAGCCAAAGTGGGCGGTCACCAGCACCAGGATACCGAACACGATACGGTACCAGGCGAAGATCGTGAAGTCGTGCGAACTGATGTAGCGCAGCAGCCAGCGCACGCACAGGAAGGCCGAGACGAAGGCCGAGACGAAGCCCAGGCTGAATAGCGGGAAATCGGCCATCGACAGCGCGTCGCGGTTCTTGAGGACAGAATACACGGTCGCGCCGAGCATCGTCGGGATGGCCAGGAAAAACGAAAATTCGGTGGCCGCCTTGCGCGACAGGCCGAACAGCATGCCGCCGATGATGGTCGAGCCCGAACGGCTGGTGCCGGGAATCAGGGCAAAGGACTGGGCGAAGCCGACCTTGAGCGCGTCGAGCGCCGTCATCTCGTCGACCGTCTCGACCCGCGGCGGCGCAATGCGCTGGCGCTGGCGCTGCTCGACCCACAGGATGACGATGCCGCCCACCACCAGGGCAATCGCCACTGGCACCGGGTGGAACAGTATCTCGGTGATCGTGGCGCTGAACAGCACGCCGGCGATGGCGGCCGGCATGAACGCGATCGCCACATTGCGCGCAAACCGCTGCTGGACCGGATCCGAACCCAGGCCGTTGTACACGCGCGCGATGCGGGCGCGGTATTCCCACACCACCGCCAACACGGCGCCGAGCTGGATCACGATCTTGAAGACGGTTTCCCTGACGCCGGTGAAGTCGATCAACTCGCCTGCAAGGATCAAGTGTCCGGTGGAAGAAATCGGGAGGAATTCAGTGAAGCCCTCGACCAAACCCATGATGATCGCCTTGATGGCGAGAACAATATCCATGAAATAGTAATGTGGAAGTGATTCGGGAAGATGAAGCGCAGGGACGACAGCGTGGGGTCGAAGCTTACCATGGTCCGGCCCGGCAACGCTGGGCCAACTGAACCGTACGGGGTATTTTGCCGGCGTAATCTTGCGCCCGGATGACAGGCGCCAGGCGTATGGACAGGCAGGAGCACGAAAAAAACCGCTTGCGCCGAATGTGAAATCGCGTGATAAACTCAAGTCATGAGACATCCTGCACTCACCCAATGAGTCTAATATTAGTCATCATTCTTGCCGCGCTGTCCTGGCTGGCATTCCATGATTGGCACTTGCCCAACGCATTACGCTACCGTCCTTTCCAGGGGCGGGTCTGGCGCAGTTCCTTCCCTTCCGCTTCCCGCAAGGACATCCGCGAATTCCTGTCCGTGTTCGGCGCCGCCTGCTCGTTCGGCGACTGCGACAAGCTGCACCTGCGTCCCGACGACCAGGTGCTGGGCGTGGTCCGCGCGGCCAAGCCGGCGCGCTGGAAGCCCGACCTGGCCGATATCGAGCCGCTGGCGCGCGCCCTGCGCGAACGCTACGGCGTGCTGCTCGACGAGATCTGGCACGACGGGCTGACCCTGGGCGGATTGTTCCAGCGGGTGCAACAGGCGCGCGGCAAGCCGGCGCTGTAGGGCGGCCGGCAGGCAATGCGGCGCTGCGAGCCTGTCTACCGGGACAGGTTCGAAGGCGCGGTCGCCCGTTCCAGCTCGCCGAGCCAGAACATGGCCTGCGCGCGGTCGTCGCCACACATCTCGTGCGACGGCTGCAGCCCGCCACAGAAGGCCGGCCGCTCGGGCTTGCCGAAAATGCGGCAGCGCTCGTCCTCGCCCAATTGCACGCAACGCACGCCGGCCGGCTTGCCATCGGGCATGCCGGGAATCGGACTCGTGATCGACGGCGCGGTGCAGCAGGCGCCGCATTGCGGCCGGCAGGCGAAGGGAGTGGGTGTGGAACGCATGGCTTCTTGATTCAGGCAGGCCGCCAGTATACATTGGACGGGCTGCCGCCGGGAGTACCCGACGTCGATTCGAATAAACCCGCATGGTCGACGAATCATCGGTCAATCCGCCTCCTCGCATAATAAAGTTTCGCGCAAACAACGATTGCTTGACGAAGCTGTCTGGCGCGGTCTATATTGGTTGTTCCTTAGATAATTTCTGAGCGGGAATATGGACTGCCAACTTGACAGCAAACCGCGCTGGGAACGTCGCAAGGAAGCGCGACCCCAGGAGCTCCTGGCCGCTGCGATCGAGCTGTTTGTCGAACGTGGTTTCGCCTCGACCCGCCTTGAAGACGTGGCCCGCCGCGCCGGCGTCTCCAAGGGCACCCTGTATCTGTATTACGCCAACAAGGAAGACCTGTTCAAGGCGGTGGTGCGCCAGAGCATCGTGCCGACCATCGGCGCTGCCGAAGCCTCCGTGGCCGAGTTCGAAGGCCACAGCGCCGAGCTGCTGCGCCACGTGATCATGTCGTGGTGGCACCGCATCGGCGCCACCAAGGCGTCCGGCATCAGCAAGCTCATCCTGGCGGAGAGCGACAACTTTCCCGAGCTGGCCCGTTTCTATCAACAGGAAGTCATGACACGCGGCATCCGCATGATGTCGACCATGCTCGAGCGTGGCGTGCGGCGTGGCGAATTCCGTGCGGTCGACATCCCGCAAACCGCCCAGGTGCTGATCGCGCCCTTGCTGATGCTCTCCACCTGGAAGCACACCATCGCCCCTTGCGAAAGGTGCGACCTGCAGCCCGAAGCCTTCCTCGAAGCCTTCCTCGACATCACCGTGCGCGGCCTGGTCACAGCCCCCGCCTGATCCCGCATCGCGCCAGGAACGGATTTCTGGCGTTCATCCCCTCCAAACTGCAGACTGTCGCAATTTCCCGCTGGCGTGGCGGTGCATCGATAAGATGTGCGTCTGGAACCTATTTCATTAAGTGGGAATAGGCGCACGAGCCTCTTGAGCGATTAGAATATCGGATTGTTTATTTTTCCACCGAGAACCGAAATGAATATCGAACAAGCCCGCTTCAATATGATCGAACAGCAAATTCGTCCGTGGAATGTGCTGGACCAGGATGTGCTGGATATGTTGCACGTGGTCAAGCGCGAACAATTCGTCCCGAAGGCGTATGAAAACCTGGCGTTCGCGGACGTCGAGATCCCGCTGCCAGGTGGCGAGGCGATGTTCAATCCGAAGGTGGAAGCACGCATGGTGCAGGAAATCGCCGTCAAGAAGCACGAGAACGTGCTCGAGATCGGCACCGGTTCGGGCTATATGGCGGCGCTGCTGGCGCACACGGCGGGTCATGTGACCAGCGTCGAGATCCAGCCGGAATCCGTCGTCCTGGCCAGGCAGAACCTGGCTGCCGCCGGCATCGGCAATGTCAATGTCGAAGAAGGCAACGGCGCCCAGGGCTGGGCGGCGGGCACGCAATACGATGCGATCGTGGTCTCGGGCGCGCTGCCGGTGCTGCCGGAGTCGCTGGTCAAGCAGCTGAAGGTGGGCGGGCGCATGATCGCCATCATCGGCGAAGCGCCGGCGATGAGCTGCCAGCTTGTCACCCGCACCTCGGAAACGGCGCACGACGCGGTCAAGCTGTTCGAGACCGTCGCCAAGCCGCTGACCGGCGCCACCACGCCGTCGCGCTTCATCTTCTAAGGACGGCCGATGCAACAGATGACCGCTCCCGAGTTGGCCGCCTGGCTGGCCGACCCGGCGCGCGAGCAGCCGCTGCTGCTCGACGTGCGCGAGGACTGGGAATTCGAGACCTGCAAGATCGCAGGCTCGGTCCAGATCCCGATGCACCTGATCCCGGTGCGCGTCAGCGAGATCGACGACGACCGCGAGGTGGTATGCATCTGCCACCACGGGGCGCGCAGCATGCAGGTGGCTGCCTTCCTCGAGCGTAACGGATTCAGTAACGTAACGAACTTAACGGGCGGGGTACACGCCTGGGCCGTACAGGTCGATCCGTCGATGCCGAAGTATTGACCTGATCCTTAACTAGATGACTCCTGTGGAGATAGCAATGCAGAAACCCCTACTTGCCGTGCTGCTTGCCAGCGCGTGCTTCTCGCTCAATGCCCATGGTGCCGACCTGATCCAGGTGTACCAGCAGGCGCTGGCCAACGATGCGACGTATGCGAGCGCGCGCGCCTCGCTGGCCGCGGGCCGCGAGCGAATCATCCAGGGGCGTGCAGGCCTGCTCCCGACCGTGGGGTTGAGCGGCGCCATCTCCAAGGACGACAACGATTTCGACCCGTGGAATATCGGCCAGCCGGGCACTCTGCCTGACGGCTCGCCCGGCATCATCGGCGGCAGCGGTTCGAACCTGCGCACCAACCAGTACACGCTGTCGCTGCAGCAGCCGTTGTACCGCTGGGACCGCTGGCAGACCTACCAGCAGAGCAAGCTGCAGCAAGCCATTGCCGAGGCCCAGTTCGCCCAGGCCCAGCAAGACCTGATCACGCGGGTGGCGCAGGCCTATTTCGACGTGCTGGCGGCGCAGGACGCGCTGGAATCGACCCGTTCGCAGAAAGAGGCGACCACCGAACAGCTGGCCTCGGCCAAGCGCAACTTCGAGGTCGGCACCCAGACCATCACCGACACGCACGAGGCGCAGGCCGCGTACGATCTGGTGCTGGCGCAGGAATTCGCCGCCGTCAATGACCTGGACAACAAGCGCAATGCGCTGCAGGCCATCATCGGCACCGCGCCGGGCAACCTGGCCGCGCTCAAGGCCGGCACCACGCTGGCCGTGCCGCAGCCGGCCACGGTCGATCCGTGGGTATCGTCGGCCGAGACCCAGAACTATGGCGTGACCGTCGGCGAACTGCAGGTCGCCTTCGCGATGCGTGACATCTCGCGCAACCGCGCCGGCCATTTGCCGACCGTCGACCTGGTGGCCAGCTCGACCCGCCGCGACGTCAACGGCCGCACCGGCAGCTCGGGCGACACCAAGAACAACTCGATCGGCGTGCAGTGGAGCGTGCCGATCTTCAGCGGCTTCGCCGTCACCAGCCGCGTGCGCGAAGCGATCGCACTCGAAGACAGGGCGCGCAACGACCTCGAGCAGACCCGCCGCAATGCGGCCCTGCAGGCGCGCCAGGCCTTCCTCGGCGTGAACAGCGGCCTGGCCCAGGTCAAGGCGCTGGAAGCGGCCGAAGTGTCGAGCCAGTCGGCGCTGGAATCGAACAAGCTCGGTTACCAGGTCGGTGTGCGTATCAATATCGACGTGCTGAACGCGCAGCGCCAGCTGTTCCAGACCCGCACCGACCTGTCGCGTGCGCGCTATGAAGTGATCCTGAACGGCCTGCGCCTGAAGGCTGCCTCCGGTTCGCTGCGCGAGGCCGACCTGGTGCCGGTGAACGGTTTGCTGAGCGAGTGATCGCCGGTCTGCCTGCGCAATGGAGCGCGGGCGGTCGTAAAAAAATCCCGGGAGCCTCGCTGGCTACCGGGATTTTTTTATTCTGCAGGCGGCTGGATTACAGCGCGCGGGTGCGGCGCCACTGGATCAGCTCGGCGATGGTGAGGATCGGGAAGCCGCGTTCTTCGGCGAACTGCTCGATCTGCTCGCCACGCATCATGGTGCCGTCCGGGTTCATCAGTTCGCACAGCACCGCCGCTGGCTGCAGGCCGGCCAGCTTGGCCAGGTCGACCGAGCCTTCGGTATGGCCGGCGCGCGCCAGCACGCCGCCTGGCGTCGCGCGCAGCGGGAACACGTGGCCGGGGCGCACCAGATCGTCGGGCTGGGCGTTGCGCGCGATCGCGGCCTTGATGGTGGAGACGCGATCCGCCGCCGAGACGCCGGTGGTCACGCCGTGGCGGGCCTCGATCGACACCGTGAACGGGGTGCCGTAACGGCTGCCGTTTTCAGGCGCCATCGGCGGCAGTTCGAGGGCGCGCACCTTGTCGTCGGACAGGCACAGGCAGACGATGCCGCTGCATTCGCGGATCATCAGGGCCATGCTTTCGACGCTCAGTTTTTCGGCGGCGACGATCAGGTCGGCCTCGTTCTCGCGGTCGAAATCGTCGAGCAGGATCACCGGGATACCGGCGCGGGTGGCTTCCAGGGCGGCGGCGATGCGGCCTTCCAGGTCGTTGCTATGAAGGGTGTAGGCAGGGACTAACATGTGAAACGCTCCTCGCGAGTAAAGGCGAAAAACGCATCAGGGCAAAGCGAAACCGCGCACCCGGGCGGCTGCGAGGTCGACAACCCCAGCGGCAGGCAAGGCGCATGACAGCGCACATCTTCTTTCATCCGGACTATACCGTCGGCCCCGGCATCTCACCGAGTCTGCTGACCCTGCCGATGAAAACACCGGCAGGCGCTCGCGGGCTCGACCGTTGCCGGTCATACCGCCGGTGGGGAATCGCACCCCGCCCCGAAGACGTCATTTAAGTTGTTGCCTGCTGAGCAGCAGGCGGGAGGAATTGTAGCAGCGCAGCGCCTGGCTTGCTGGAGGGCGGTCGATGTCGGCCGGATGCGCCGCTTCGCTGCCGCCCCGGGATATCAGGCGCTCAGCCCACCGCCGCTGGCGTGGTCGGCGCGCTCGATCAGTTCGACCTTGTAGCCATCCGGATCGGTGATGAAGGCGATCACGGTGGTGCCGCCCTTGACCGGACCGGGCTCGCGGGTGATGTTGCCGCCGGCCGCGCGCACCTGGTCGCAGGTGGCGTAGATGTTCTCGGCCGAGATCGCGATATGGCCGTAGGCGCTGCCCATATCGTAGCTGTCGGTGCCCCAGTTATAGGTCAGTTCGAGTTCGGCGTGGTCCGGGTTGCTGCCGTAGCCGAGGAAAGCCAGGCTGTACTTGTATTCGGGGTTGTCGCTGGTGCGCAGCAGTTTCATGCCCAGCACCTTGGTGTAGAAGTCGATGGAGCGTTGCAGGTCGCCGACCCTCAACATGGTATGCAGGATGCGCATCGGGTAATCCTCGTGTGATTCAGTGAAAGCAGTATTTTATGCGTTCGACAGCATCCTTGCCGAACGTGGCGCGCCGACGCAGCCGCGCAGCCCGCAGGCCCGAAAGCCGGAAGGCCCGCAGGCCCGAAAGCCGGCAGGCCCGCAGGCCCGAAAGCCGGCAGGCCCGCAGTCCTGCGCGCAGGGACAGCGCCGCAGGGCCGCAGGCCGCAGGCACGGCCATCAATTCTCGAGCTTGGCGTCGAGCGTGATCGTGGCGTTGAGCAGCTTGGATATTGGGCAATTCTCTTTGGCCGTGGTGGCCGCCTTGTCGAAGGCTTCCTGGCTCGCGCCCGGGATCCTGGCCACCAGGTCGAGGTGCACGGCGGTGATCGAGAAGCCGCCCTCGACCTTTTCCATCGACACGGTCGCCTTGGTGCGCAGTTCGTCGGCGGTCAGGCCGGCCTGGCCCAGTTGGCCGGACAGCGCCATCGTGAAGCAGCCGGCATGCGCCGCGCCGATCAGCTCTTCGGGGTTGGTGCCCGGTGCGTCTTCGAAGCGGGTATTGAAGCCGTAAGGCTGGTCCTTGAGCGCGCCGCTGCCGGTCGAGACCTGGCCCTTGCCATCCTTGATGCCGCCGCTCCAGACGGCGCTGCCGTCGCGTTTGATCGTCATGGGTTATTTCCTTTCGTTGTCTTGTTCACTGTCGGGAGCCGGCTCGGCGTCGTGGTCGCGCATATCGCGGTGACGGTCGGGCTGCGGCTGGGCCTGGCCACTGGCGCCAGGTGCAGGATCGACCGCCACTGAAATGCCGGGCGTGGCGCGTGCGTCGGTATCGACCAGGCCTTGTTCCAGGTCGCTGGCCGCCTGCTTCATGATGCCGCGCGGCTCGGTATCCTGCCCGTCGGGCGTCTCGTCGCGTTCGTGCGGCTGGCGTTTGACGCCATCGTTGCTCATCGGTTCCTTGGTATTCACGAACCGGTCTTTGGTTTCGGTGACCATGATGCTCTCCTTTGTCATTCCGTCATCTCCATCGTAACTGTGTGGCATCTAAACAGTCGCGCAATTGAAAGCCATAATTTTCTGATGCTTTTTTGCAATTAAATGGCTACCATGGAGAAACTGAACGTATTGACGGAAAGCCTTCCTTGACGCCCGACACCCTGCCTCATCCCGCCAGCACGGCCTGCAAGAACTGCTGCTCCGATACCAACGGCAATTACTGCCAGCAGTGCGGGCAGGCGACGCACCTGCATGTGCCGAGCGCGCGCGAATTCCTGCACGAATTCATCGCGCATTACGTCGCGCTGGAAGGCAAGCTGTGGAAGACACTGGGCGCCTTGCTCTTCAGGCCAGGCTTGCTTACCTGCGAGTACATCAATGGCCGGCGCGTGCGCTACCTCGAGCCGCTGCGGCTCTACCTGACCTTCAGCATCATTTTCTTTGCGCTGTTCAAGTTCAGCGGGATGGAGCTGGTCAATCTGGGCGAGGAAAAGCCGGCCGCGATCATTGCCGAGGCCGACGGTCAGCCCGCCACCCGGCCGATGGTGGCCGGCACGCCCGAACATGCCACCGAGTTCAAGCGCTCCGTGAATCCCATCGTGAGCCGTGTCAGTGCGGTCAGCCCGACCATCGGACAGAAATTCGAACACTTCTTCGATCTGCCGCGGCGCGCCCAGGAAGAGGCGTTCAAGCGCGCCTTCTACAGCTATACGCCGTATGTGATCTTCGCCCTGATGCCGGTGTTCGCATTCTTCCTGAAGGTGCTGTATCTGGGCACCGGGCGGCGTTATGGCGAGCATTTCCTGTTTGCGCTGCACAGCAATGCGTTCGCCTTCGTGATGTTCAGCATCATGCTGCTGCTGCCGAACTGGGACGTGCTGGAATTCGTCCTGTTCATCTGGCTGCTGTTCTACCTGCCCACCGCCATGCGCCGCGTGTACGGCGGCAGCCGCCGCATGACCGGCCTGCGCTGGATCGTGCTGATGGCGATGCATCTGTCGAGCATGACCCTGGCCATCGCCCTGGCCATGGTCATGGCGATCTTCAGCTGAACTTGCAGGACAGGGGTGGCGGCCTATATACTGTTCATTCATACAGTTGTGGCCATGTGCCGCTATGGCAGGCGCTGGGATAATCGGTTAATCTCCAGGCTGCCCTTCACCCACTACCGCCGAGACTGTCATGCCTGCTTCGCCCCAACCGCAACAGATTATCGCGCTCGTGGTGCGGCACAATACGGCGGGCGTCGAAGAGCCGGTGGGCCGGATCCGCGATTTTCTGCAGGCCGCCGGCTACCGCGTCGTGTTCGAGGCCGACACCGCCGATAACCTGCAGCTTGACGGCATCGAGTCGATGACCGTGGCCGAGATCGGCGCCCAGGCCAGGATCGGCATCGTGGTCGGCGGCGACGGCACCATGCTCGGCATCGCGCGCCAGCTGGCCGAGTACGATATCGCCCTGGTCGGCATCAACCTGGGCCGGCTCGGGTTCATCACCGACATCCCGCTCGACGACATGCTGCCGGCGCTGGATGAGATCCTGCAAGGCCGCGCGCGCGCCGAAGAGCGCACGCTGCTCGAGGCGCGCGTGATGCGCGGCGGCGAGTTGATCTTTTCCAGCGTGGCCGTCAACGACGTGGTGGTGGCGCGCGGCACCGGCGCCGGCATGGTCGAACTCAAGCTCTCCGTCGATGGTCAATTCATGTACAACCAGCGTGCGGACGGCCTGATCGTCTCCACGCCCACCGGCTCGACCGCCTACGCGCTGTCGGCCGGCGGCCCGCTGCTGCACCCGCGCATGAAAGGCACGGTGCTGGTGCCGATCGCGCCGCATGCGCTGTCGAACCGGCCGATCGTGGTGCCGGACGACAGCGAGATCGTGGTCGAGCTGGTCAGTGGACGCGACATCAGCGTCAACTTCGACATGCAGACCTTCACCAGCCTGCAGCTGGGCGACCAGATCGTGATCTCGCGCTCGCCGCACACGATCACGTTCCTGCACCCGCTGGACTGGAGCTATTACCACACGCTGCGCCAGAAGCTGCACTGGAACGAATACCCGACCAACGACGGCATGCTCAAATAAACCGCCGTCGCCAGTCGCCACGCATTTGCCACAGAATCGTCACAGAATCGCCATTCAACGGAGACCCGATTTTTCATGCTGCGCACACTTACCATCCGCGACTTCGTCATCGTCGACGCCATCGAACTCGAGTTCGCGAACGGCTTTTCGGTGTTCACCGGCGAAACCGGCGCCGGCAAGTCGATCCTGATCGATGCGCTGCAGCTGGCGCTGGGCGGACGCGGCGACGCCAGCATGGTGCGCGAGGGCGCGGCCAAGGCCGACATCACGGCCGACTTCGCGGCCAACGCGGCCGCCGCGCAGTGGCTGGCGCAGCATGAATTCTCGCTTGACGAGGGCGGGGTGCTGCTGCGGCGCGTGATCGACAATGCCGGCCGTTCCAAGGCATATATCAATGGCGTGGCCGCCACGGCGAGTCAGCTGCGCGAGCTGGGCGAGCTGCTGGTCGACATCCACGGCCAGCACGCCCACCAGTCGCTGCTCAAGCCGGACGCCCAGCGCGCGCTGCTCGATAACCAGATCGCGGTGCGCGATCCGGGCGCGCGCGCCGAGGTGCAAGAAGTAGCGCAGGCCTGGCGCGGCTGGCGCGCGCTGGTGCGCCAGCGCGAAGAATACGAGACCAATGCCAAGAACGTCCTGATCGAGCGCGAGCGCCTGGAGTGGCAGGTGAGCGAGCTCGACAAGCTGGCGCCGAAGGCCGGCGAATGGGTCGAGATCACCAACGAGCATAGCCGGCTATCGCACGCAGCCAGCCTGCTCGAAGGCGCACAAGAGGCGCTGGCGGCGATCTCGGAATCGGAGCAGCCGATCCTGTCCCAGCTGTCGTCGCTGAACGCCAAGCTGGGCAAGCTGGTCGATGTCGATGCCCAGCTGCAGGCGGTGCTCGACTGCATGGAGCCGGCGCGCATCCAGCTGCAGGAGGCCGTATCAGAGCTGAACAACTACATCGACAAGGTCGAGCTCGATCCGGCCCGCCTGCGCGAGGTCGACGCCCGCATGGACGCGCTGCACAGCGCCGCGCGCAAGTACCGCGTCGAGCCCGAGCAATTGCATGACGAGCATGCGCAGCTCGCCACCAAGCTGCGCCAGCTGGCCGACGCCTCCGATATCGATGGCTTGCGCAAGCAGGAAGACAAGGCCAGGGCCGCCTTCATGGACGTGGCCGGCCGCCTGTCGGTGCGCCGCACCAAGGCAGCTGCCGAGCTCGGCGCCCAGGTGACGGCGGCGATGCAGGAACTGAGCATGAGCGGCGGCAGTTTCGCGATTGGCCTGAACGCCGGCGAACCGGGCGCGCATGGCCTGGAGCAGGTCGAATTCCTGGTCGCCGGCCATGCCGGTGTGGCGCCGCGGCCGCTGGCCAAGGTGGCGTCTGGCGGCGAGCTGGCGCGCATCTCGCTGGCGATCTCGGTGATCACCTCCAACGCGACCACGGTGCCGACGCTGATCTTCGACGAAGTCGATACCGGCATCGGCGGCGGCGTGGCCGAGGTGGTGGGGCGCCTGCTCAAGCGCCTGGGCCAGCAGCGGCAAGTGCTGTGCGTGACCCACTTGCCACAGGTGGCCAGCCAGGCCAACCAGCACTTCCAGGTGGCCAAGGGCACGACCGGCGAAGGCCGCACCGTATCGCGCATCGACGTGCTCGACAGCCGCGCGCGGGTGGAAGAGGTGGCGCGCATGCTGGGCGGGATCGAGATCACCGAGACCACGCGCAAGCATGCGCGGGAGTTGCTGGCGTCCTGATCGGCTGGCTCGGCTGGGCCTGGGACCTGCGTCTGATGGCCGTTCGTTTGACGGGCGATTGCTGCGGCCCCAACCCGGTCCTCCCCATTTTGCCGTCACACTGCTTTCTTCATTCTGTGGCAAGCTTGAGTTCGACGTGCGGCCTCCCACTGCAGCGTTGTCCGATCGATTACCCACTATGGAAGGAATTCGCATGAGCATCGAAAAAGTGCTGTATCGCGCCCAGGCTACGTCGCAGGGCGGCCGTGAAGGCACCTCGAAAAGTTCCGATGGCGTTCTTGACCTGAAACTGAGCACGCCAAAGGAATTGGGCGGCGGCGGCGGCCCGGGCACCAACCCGGAGCAGCTGTTCGCGGCCGGCTATTCGGCCTGCTTCCTGGGCGCCCTCAAATTCGTGGCCGGCCAGGCCAAGGTCGCGCTGCCGCCAGCGCTGACCATCACCGGCGACGTCGGCATCGGCCAGATCCCGACCGGCTTCGGCATCGAAGTCGACCTGTCCATCAAGGCCCCCGGCATGAATCAGGCCCAGCTGCAGGAGCTGGTCGACAAGGCCCATATCGTCTGCCCGTACTCGAACGCGACGCGCGGCAATATTGATGTGCGCCTGCACGTGAGCACCTGATTTCAATGCGCATGACGGCGTTTCGTGGTTGAGGCGCCACGAAAGAAGGCGGCGCCCTCCCGGCAAAGGAGGGCACCGCCTTTGCCGTCAACCTTGCCACTGAGAGTCTATCCCGGTAGGTGGGGGAAAGTTGATGCCGATGCATGGCGAGCGTGGGCAAGGCGCGAGGAGGAAGCATGGCTGTCCATGCGACGACGAGCAACGCCGCGCACGCTTGCCAGGCGCGGCAGGAACGACTCCCACCTACCGGGATAGACTCTTATAATAGCCAGGTTCTGTTAACCGCCCGCTCACATGCCATTTCGAAAAGAACCGCCTCACCTGCACGGCACCGTCTCGCAAAGCGCCATCGTCCTGGTCAACCTCGGCACGCCGGACGAGCCCACCCGCGCCAGCGTACGCCGCTACCTGAAGCAGTTCCTGTCCGATCCGCGCGTGGTCGAGATTCCCCGCCAGATCTGGTGGTTCATCCTGAGCCTGATCATCCTGCCGTTCCGCTCCGGCCAGTCGGCCGCCAAGTACCGCACCATCTGGACCCGCGACGGCTCGCCGCTGCGCATCTTCACCGGCCAGCAGGCCGCCAGATTGCAGACGGCGCTGGCCGAGCGCGGCCACGCGGACGTGAAAGTGGCGATGGCCATGCGCTACGGGTCGCCTTCGCTGCCGGACGTGCTCGACCAACTGAAGCAAGAGGGCTGTGACCGCATCGTCGTGCTGCCCGCCTATCCGCAATATTCCGGCACCACCACCGCCTCGATCTGGGACGCCGTGTTCCAGCACTACGCACAGGTGCGCAACGTGCCCGAGCTGCGGCTGGTGAAGCACTACCACGACCACGAAGGCTATATCCGCGCGCTGCGCGACACCGTGCAGGCCCACTGGGACGCCCACGGCCGCGGCCAGAAGCTGCTGATGAGCTTCCATGGCGTGCCCAAGCGTACCCTGGAGCTGGGCGACCCGTATTTCTGCGAATGCCAGAAGAGCGCGCGCCTGCTGGCCGATGCACTCGGGCTCGAGCGGGACGACTACCTCGTCACCTTCCAGTCGCGTTTCGGCAAGGCCGAATGGCTGCAGCCGTACACCGCGCCGACGGTGCAGCAACTGGCGAAGTCCGGGATCGAGCGCATCGACGTGATCTGCCCGGGCTTTACCAGCGACTGCCTGGAAACCCTGGAAGAGATCAATCTGGAAGTGCGGCACGATTTCATCTCGAACGGCGGCAAGGAATTCAATTACATCGCCTGCCTGAACGCCTCGCCGTCCTGGATCCGCGGGCTGGCCGAGATCGCCGAGCAGCACCTGATCGGCTGGCCGACCATCCAGACCCCGGCCCAGCGCGAAGCGCGCCGCCTGGACGCCGCGCGCGGCGCCGAACACGCAGCCCGGCTCGGCGCCTGAGTCCCGGTCCAGCGGCTTGCTTATTGACAACCTGCTAAAATGCCAGGTTGTTGGCATGGGCTGCGTATTTATTCCTGAATTTGCCATGGCACTTCTACAATTCCCCTTGAAATTGTAGGAGATCGCCCCATCTGCGGCGCTGTGTATCAATCAGGATACGATTTCCACTCAGCCAAGTCCTTGATTCTAGGAGTTTTTTCGATGCAAGACCAAGAAAACAAAGAGGTGATCAACGAGCAGGTCCCGGCGCCCGAAGCGCTCGAGACCGCAGCTGATGCAAACGTCGAGGCGGGCGCCCCCCAGGCCGCCCCGGCCGGCGGCGCCGACCTCGAAGCGCAGCTGAGCGCGACCGAAGCCAAGCTGGCCGACATGCACGACGCCTTCATGCGCGCCAAGGCCGACGCGGAAAACATCCGCCGCCGCGCCCAGGAAGACGTCAGCAAGGCGCATAAATTCGCGATCGAAAGCTTCGCCGAGGCCATGGTGCCGGTGCGCGACAGCCTCGAGATGGCGATCAAGGTCGAAGCCCCGACGATCGAGTCGATCAAGGAAGGCGTCGAGATGACCCTCAAGCAGCTGACCGCGGCGTTCGAGAAGAATCGCCTGGTCGAAGTCATGCCGCAGGCCGGCGACAAGCTCGACCCGAACAAGCACCAGGCCGTGGCCGTGGTGCCGGCGGACCAGGAAGCCAATACCGTGGTCACCGTGCTGCAGAAGGGCTATATGATCGCCGACCGCCTGCTGCGCCCGGCCATCGTGACCGCCGCGGCACCGAAATAAGGGCCATGGGTGCGTGTTCTAACAGAAGCTTTTCAGCTGAACCACTTGAAACCACGCGCCCCCTTCCCAATATTGAATCCATCAGAAATCCACAAATACTAAAAGGAATACATCATGGGCAGAATCATCGGTATCGACCTGGGCACCACCAACTCCTGCGTCGCCATCATGGAAAACGGTCAACCTAAGGTGATCGAGAACGCCGAAGGCGCGCGCACCACGCCGTCGATCATCGCTTACCAGGAAGACGGCGAGATCCTCGTCGGCGCGCCGGCCAAGCGCC
>Ga0265780_10001809_pt1 | contig 29608 bp, 28 predicted proteins | sample P1T30metagenome_FD_192432 | JGI IMG/M metagenome (GOLD analysis project Ga0265780, IMG submission 192432) | Plant litter microbial communities from East Loma Ridge, Irvine, California - P1 T30 | ecosystem: Environmental > Terrestrial > Plant litter > Unclassified | place: USA: California... | reverse complement strand
AAACCATGCGAGTGGGCACGGCCAACTTCTTTATTCAGCACACCTCGGCCAGTTTGTTCATCACCGAGAATGCCGACCCCACCGTGCGGCGCGATTTTCAGGAGTATTTCCGGCGCCTCGCGCCCGATAATGCGCCTTACTTTCAGCATACTCTGGAAGGCCCCGACGACATGACCGCCCACCTAAAAGCCGCCATGTTGGGCACTTCCGTGACCGTGCCCATCGCCGATGGCCGCTTGCTGCTGGGCACCTGGCAGGGCCTGTGCCTGGGCGAGCACCGCCGCCACGGCGGCCGCCGCTGGGTGGTGGCCACGCTAGTAGGGGAATAGAGGCTAGTCGTGTAGTAGTTGAGAAAGCGTGGTAGTCGTGCTGTAGCTTTTACTGCTACGGGGAAGGCTGTCAAGCAGCATATCTAGCCTCGACTCGTCGCCTACAAGTAGCGAGTAGCAAGGATTTTCCTCGATGAACTCTTGATAATTGATATAGCCCTCAAATTCGTTAGAGTAGTAAAACCTGTCTATGCCCGCAAGCTTGTAGCGCAATTTGGTTTTATAGTTACCTCGCCTGGGAAGCTTCGCCAACAAAGAAGCTCGTTCCTTTGGAAGTAAAAGCTGGTCGAAATAGCTGTTACCACACCAACTAAATTGCCAATACTGCACTGGCCGCCACCGTTTGTCCTTAGTCAGGGCTTGCATGATGCAGATAAGACTACCGTCTTGCCTGGCAAGGTGAATGGTATCAGCAGAGTTATTAAGTAGTAAAATCTGATAATGACCATGATTATTAGCGGCATGAATAGAATCTGCCATGCGGCTGAATTCAATTCGTTGGCGCGCTAGTCGGGCCTGCTTTTGGCGAGCAGTGAATGCTTTCCAAGACTGGCTTCGAGAGACGAATAAAGTATCCTTACTGGTGGCAAATTCTCTCCACGCTTTTTCGAGGGTAGAAACAAAGCCTTTTGCTTTTAATCGGGTATCGACAACAATAGTAAATTTTTGCTGCGTATTGGAATTGGTTGGCAAATTTTGAGTGGTACCGAACTCATAAGAGGCACGCAATACCTGCTTAGTATCGCAGTCCAAAGTCCATGCAACTGATTTTACTTCGGCGGTTGACTTGGCAATAACAGTACGATGCGGCGCAGGTGCGCTACTAGCTGCTACAGAGTTATTCACTGCCATTGGCTTATTGGTATCACAACCGCTAAATAGAAAAAATACTAGGAGGGCGACGATGTATTTCATTCTAATGGCTGCTTAATACCCGAAGCTACTGCACCCGAACACTCGTGCTAAACCGCAGCGTATCAAATAGTACTAATTTTTGAGCGCCCCGCACGCTGTACGCGCTCAGTTGCCCTTTCTGCAACGTTAGATGCAGCTGTTTTTGCCCAAAAAACAATGGGTTATCTTGCCGCAGCGTGGCTTTAATTTCCTGCGGCTGGCCGCCGGTGCTCAGTACCGAAAGCTGCGTCACGGTCGCGTTGTCGTGGCCGGGCTGGGCGGTGTAGGTGCGGCGCGTAGCTCCGCTGGCTTCGGTAGTCGAGTCGAGGCGGTATGCCCCGCGTAGCGCGGCTTTATTGATGTCGGCTTGGTAGAAGATTTGAAGCTCATCGGCCCATTTTACCTGGGGCACGCGCACGGTTTCGGGAGTGCCGCCGCGCAGGCTCACTTCTTTGATGGCGCCGGGGTGGCGGGCGTTGAGCTGCCGAATTTGGGCGTCGAGCAGGCCGCGCACATCGAAGTAGGGGCCTACTGCACGGGGTGCGCCGGGCACGGCCGGGTCGGGCGCAGTGGTGCTGCCGCCGCAGCTACCGAGAGCCAACAGGCTGGCAAATAAGTAAATGCTTCTACAACTCATAACTAAAAGAATGTCCCGCACTGCGCTTCGACACTGCGGGACACTCGGAGAAATTGAAAAACGGGCCGTTTTGTTCAGAGCCTAGCCCTGGGCTGAGCGCAACAGGCTCTCGCCGGTCATTTCGGCGGGCTGAGGCACGCCCATCAATTGCAATACAGTGGGGGCGATGTCGCCGAGCTTGCCGTTGGCCAGGCCACCGATGTAGCCGTCGGCCGCCAAAATGCAGGGTACCAGGTTGGTGGTGTGCGCTGTGTTGGGCGAGCCATCCTCATTGCGCATGTACTCGGCGTTGCCGTGGTCGGCAATCACGATGCAGGCGTAGCCGGCGGCCAGGGCCGTTTCTACCACGTCGTGGGCGCATTGGTCGGTGGTTTCTACGGCCTTTATTACGGCCTCGAATACGCCGGTGTGGCCCACCATGTCAGGGTTGGCGAAGTTGACGACCACGAAGTCGGCGGTGTTGTTGCGCAGTTCGGGCACCAGCGCGTCGCGCAGCTCGTAGGCGCTCATTTCGGGTGCAAGGTCGTAAGTCGCCACTTTGGGCGAGGCCCGCATGATGCGCGTTTCGCCTTCAAATTCCTTTTCGCGGCCGCCCGAGAAGAAGAACGTCACATGCGGATACTTCTCCGTCTCGGCCATCCGAATCTGGCTTTTGCCGTGCGCGGCCAGCGTTTCGCCAAGGGTGTTATTCAGGTTGTCTTTCTCAAAAATTGCGCTAACCCCTTGGAAGGTCGCGTCGTACGTCGTCATGGTGAGGTAGCGCAGGTTGAGACGGTGCATCTGGTAGGCGTTGAAATCCTGCTGCGTAAGCGCCTCCGTGATTTCGCGGCCGCGGTCGGTGCGGAAGTTGAAGCACAGCACCACGTCACCATCCTGAATGGTGGCTAGCGGCAGGCCATCGGCCCCCGTCTTCACGATGGGCTTCAGGAATTCGTCGGTGACGCCTTCTTTGTACTGCTCCTGAATGCTTTGAATCAGGTTTTGGGAGGGCGTGCCCACGCCGTTTACTAGCAGGTCGTAAGCCACTTTCACGCGCTCCCAGCGCTGGTCGCGGTCCATGGCGTAATAGCGGCCCACGATGGAGGCGATTTTGGCGCCCGTGCGGTCGGCGTGCTGCTCCAGCTCATTCACGTAGTGCACGCCGCCCTTGGGGTCGGTGTCGCGGCCATCGGTGAAGGCGTGCACAAACGTCTTGTGCACGCCCGCCTCGTGGGCGATGGTGCACAGCGCCTTCACGTGCTCGATGTGCGAGTGCACGCCGCCATCGGACAGCAGGCCGATGAGGTGAAAAGGCTTGTTATTCTCGCGGGCGTAGTCCAGGGCTTCTTTCAGCACGGCAATCTGGCCCAGCTTGCGCTCCTGAATGGTTTTGCCGATGCGCACCAATTCCTGGTACACCACGCGGCCGGCCCCGATGTTCATGTGGCCCACTTCCGAGTTGCCCATCTGGCCTTCGGGCAGCCCTACTGCCTCGCCCGAGGCCTGCAACGTGCTGTGCGGAAAGCGCTCAAGCAGCGAATGGTAATAAGGGGTGCGGGCTTGGTCAACTGCCGACGCCTTGGTATTTGGGGCGATGCCCCACCCGTCTAAAATAACTAATAATACCTGCTTGTTCATGCCGCAAAAGTACGCCGGGCACCCTTATACCCCTACGCTACGTAGGAGGCACCGCTTACCCCTACAGAAAACCTTCAGAAATCGCGCTTGCTGGCATAGTTTTGGCTTTTAGCTTGCCACGAGCGTTTGACCCCCAGGCCAAGGCTTATTTTATGAAATCATTATTTACTAAAGTATTTGTGTGTGGCTGGTTGCTATTAGCGGCGGCCAGCGGTGCCCAGGCCCAGGGCGGCGACCAGATTGGGGCCGTTCGCTCGGCCATTGCCAACGGCTCTTCGCACGATTTAGCCCAGTATCTGGCCCCTTCGGTAGAAGTTGGGTTTGATGGCGACAGCCAGAACATGAACGCCACGCAAACCGAGCTGGTGCTGAAAAATTTCTTCGCCAAAAACGGCCCTGGCAAGTTCGAAATCGTGCACCAAGGCGCTGGCCCCGATGGTACCCCCTACGCCGTGGGCCGCTACACCGGTCGCAATGGCACTTACCAAGTGTTTATCAAGCTGAAAGCCAATCGCGGCGCGCCGCAGATTGACAAGATGGATTTTACCAAGGGATAGTAGTACGGACTGGAAAGTCTGCGCTACCTGAAACTCCGCTCCCGCTTCCGAAAAACGCTTTCGGCAGTAGGGGCGGAGTTTCGTATTGCAGGCGGGGGCCGGCGTACCTTTGCGGCGTGCAAACTGCCTTTCCTGCTCCGTATCTCACGCCCGAGGCGCTGACCACCTTCATCCGCACGGCCCTGGCCGAAGACGTGGGCGATGGCGACCACTCGTCGCTGGCCGCCATTCCGGCCGAGGCCCACAACCGGGCGCACCTGCTCGTGAAGGCCGAAGGCGTACTGGCCGGCGTGGCACTGGCCCAATTGATTTTCAAGGAAGTAGACCCCGCGCTGCAACTAAGCGTGCGGCTCGAAGACGGCGCCCGGGTGCGCCACGGCGACATAGCCTTTACGGTAGAAGGCCCAGCCCGCAGCATCCTCACCGCCGAGCGGCTGGTGCTCAATTGCATGCAGCGCATGAGCGGCATCGCTACCCACACGGCCTACCTCACCAGCCTGCTGGCCGGCACCAAAGCCCGCCTGCTCGACACCCGCAAAACGACCCCCAACTTCCGCATTTGCGAAAAGTGGGCGGTGCTCATCGGCGGCGGCGTCAATCACCGCTACGGGCTTTTCGACATGATTATGCTCAAGGATAACCACGTCGATTACGCGGGCGGCATCGCCCAGGCCGTGCAAGCCACCCACGACTACCTGCGCCGCACCGGCCGCGAGTTGCCCATCGTGGTCGAAACCCGCACCCTGGCCGAAGTGCAGCAAGCCCTCGACGCGGGCGGCATCACCCGCATCATGCTCGATAATATGAGCCCAGAGCAGCTACGCGAAGCCGTGGCGCTAGTGGCCGGCCGCCTGCCCCTCGAAGCCAGCGGTGGCATCACCGAGCAAACCATTGCCGAAGTGGCCGCCACGGGCGTCGATTACATCTCGGTGGGCGCGCTCACGCACTCAGCCGGCAGCTTAGATTTAAGTTTAAAAGCGTATTAGGTAGTTGTCAGTTGGCAGGGGTCAGTTGTTAGGGTTAGTTACCAACCTTTTAGCTGTTAGCCTTCCTGACAACTGACACCTAACAACTGACAACTAGAAAAAATGAACAACCCCAACCAACGCGGCGGTGGCAGCGGCTACCGCCAGCAGCAGGCGCAGCAGCCCGCGCCCGGCACCATCAAAACCAAGAAATACCAGTTCGAAACCAGCACCTACACCCGCATTGCAATGGGCGAGGTGTGGCGCAAGGAGTGGTGGTACGCCATCATTCCGTTTGCGGTGGGGCTGCTGCCGGCCCTTATCTGGCACTCGTGGTGGTGGCTGGCTCTGAGCGTGGTGCTCACGGTAATATATGTATTGTTGCGCTCAGCCCAGGTTACGGGCGTGACCCAAATGGAGCAGAGCAAGCCGCTATTTGAGCGCATGAACTACGAGATGGACCAGCGCCAGCTTATCATGCGCCAGACCGAGCAGCGCGCTATGGCCCTGCCCTGGGACCAGATAGCCCGCGTGCGCCGCGAGCCCGATGCCTACCTGCTCTACCTGAAGCAGCCCACCGAGGCGCTCGCCGAGCTTAGCCCCTGGCGGCAGTGGCTGGCGCGCACCTTTGATGTGCCGGTGTTTTTACATTTGCCCCTGCGCTTGTTCAACAACGACAACGACCGCAAGCTGTTCGAATCGCTGTTGCGCCGCAAAAACCTGCTGGCCGACGGCGTGCCAACTGCGTAGTAATCTGATACTCATTAGCCTACTTTTTTATGAAAAAGCCGCTTCTCCTGCTGGCCCCCGCTGCCTTGCTTTTCCTCGCTTCTTGCAGCAGCGAGCCCTCCGACTGGCGCCCCGAGCAAAAAGTATCGCTCGATACCGTGCCCCCCGGCACCCGCGTGAGCGAAGATTTTGACAAGAGCGACGACGTTGACCGCAACAGCAAGCACGATGCCGTCGGCGAGCCCGCCAGCAAAGTGCTGCAAGGCAACCTGACCCGCCGCGCTGCCCCCACTGCCGGTGCCGTGATGAGTGCCGATACCAAGCCCGAAAACGCCGCCAAGATGCCCGAAGAGGCTACGTCGTCGCAGCAGGCCGATGCCAAGGCCGAAAAAGAGTAGTCAACTCGATTTTTAGTTCGGTAGCTAGCTACCGAAACCTATTCTACGGAAGTGCAACAATGTTGTGATAACATCCACAACATTGTTGCACTTCCGCGTGTTCAGACCTTCTATGTGGGTTGCTATTTTACTTTTGACCGCGACGGTACTGGGCGCGGGCGCACTGGTAGGCGTGGTGCCGGTGGCCCGCACTACGCAGTGGCTCAAGCCGATGCTAGCCTTTAGCGGCGCTTATTTGTTTGCGCTCACCATCACGCACCTGCTGCCCGAAGCGCTGGCGCTGCTGCCGGCCCACCCGCACCGTATCGGCTACTGGGTGCTGGCCGGCTTTTTTGGGCAGCTGCTGCTGGAGGTGCTTTCGGAGGGTATCGAGCACGGCCACGTGCACGCGCCCGGCGCGCAGGAGCGCGGCCACGTGCCGCTGCTGCTGCTAGCGGCGCTGGTGGTGCATTCGCTGCTCGAAGGCAGTATTTTGCTCAAGAGTCAGGGCGGTATCGTCAGCCAGAATTTTTACGCCTTGGTGCTGGGCGTGGCGCTGCACCACATTCCGGCGGCGGTGGCTCTGGCTACGCTGCTGCGGCTGCGGCTGGGCAGCTTTCGGCGAGTGTGGCCGTGGCTGGGGGTATTTGCGCTGGCCTCGCCCATCGGGCTGCTATTCAGCAACTACGTGGTGCTGCAACAGCTGCTAAGCACCGATGCCTACGCGGCGCTGCTGGGCTTCGTGGCGGGTACGTTTCTGCACGTTTCGACAACCATCCTTTTCGAAACCAGCCCCGAACACCGCCTTAACTGGCCTAAGCTGGGCGCTACGCTCGGGGGGCTGCTGCTGGCGCTGGGCTTGGGCAGTTGAGGCCGAAAAGCCGCTTTAACTGCTAATTAGGACGGTTTGCAAGCGAGTGTACCAGGTAGTTGCGGACTGTCGCTTTGGCCATCTGCTCGCCGTTTGAAAAGCTCGCCGAGCGACGAGCGGACAGCCAGCTCAACGCCGGCCGCCCGCCCCATGCACCCCGTTCTGCAAACCGCTCTAAGCTCATTTGGTCAGGAAACTAAAAAGCCTCCGGCCACTGGCCGGAGGCTTTTCCAATAATCAGCCTAAAGCGCTAGAGGTTATTTCTCCACGCTCAGGCGCAATGCTTGGCTGCCCACGCGCACCACGTACACGCCTGCGGCCAGCCCGGCCGGTAATGCCAGGGTGGCGGCACCGGCAGCATCTGCCGTAGCGGCCAGCACCTGCCGCCCCACGGCATCGTACACCACGACGGCCGCGCCCGGCGCGGCCCCAAGGAGGGTAGCTGCGGCACGGGTAGGGTTAGGAAACAGGGCCAGGCCCGCGGCCAGCGGCACGGCCACCGTGCGCACCGGCGAGTAAGTGGCCGTGCCATCCACGTCTACCTGGCGCAGGCGGTAGTACACGAGGCTGACCCCGTAGCGCGCAATGGCCGGGTCTACCAGCTGATAAGCGTGCGACTGGGTGCTGGTGCCGTGGCCCGGCACCAGCCCGATGCGCTGAAACGTGCGCCCGTCGGGGCTGCTTTCCACCTCAAACCGGTCGTTGTTCTTTTCCGAAGCCGTGGTCCAGCGCAGCAGCGCATCGGCCCCCTGGGCCTGGGCCGTGAAGCTGACGAGCGTGACGGGCAGCGGGGCGCTGGCGTTGCTGACGGTGAGCGTACCGAGCTGCGTGGTAGTGGCCGCGAAGCTGCGGGCGCTGGCGCCGCCCTGCGCGCCCTGCGCCACCCAAGGGCCGCTGGCCTGGTCGGCGCGCCACAGCTGGGTAGGCGCGGCCGGGTTAAAGCCGTTGTCGTCGTCGCTCACCCAGCCCAGCGTGACTGCGGCCGGATTGGCGGCATTCAGGGGCAGCTCGGTCATTACCTGCCACACCCGGTCGATGCTGGTGCCCGTGCCGCCCAGGTTTTGGCCGTAGCTGACGCCTGCCGCTTGCAAGCCCGCCGTGCGCGTCACGGTCACGCTGCCCAGATTTTGGCCGTTAGAGTTCAGCACCAGGCCATTGGTAAAGTCGACCGCGCCCGTGCTGCCATCAACGGCGGCGCGGGACACTTGCAGGCGGCCCTGCACGTACTGGCCGGGGCCTTCTCCTACCACCCGGCCCCCGGTGGGCAGGCTCAGGGTGCGCAGCGGGCCGCTGGCCGCCTGGGTGCGCAGCAGCCCCTGCGTGAGGGTCAGCAGCGTGCCCACCGTCAGGTCTTGCATGAGCAGTAGGCGGTTGGCTCCTGCCGCGCCGGAGTTGTCCACGGTGAGGCTGGCCACGCTGGCCGTGCCGGGCGCGAAGGTCTGGTCCTGGCTGCCGCTAAATAGCAACGTGCCACCCGAAGTCAGCGCGCCGGTGTTGGTAAAGTCGCCGGTGAGCTGCACGGTGCCCGCGTTGGTGAGGGTGCCGGTGGCGTTGTTTTGCACCGCGCCGGCCACGTAGAGCGTGGCGCCGCTCGTTACCGTGAGGGTGCCGCCGTCGTTGGTGAGGGTTTGAGCGGTGGCGGTCACGGTGTGCAGGGCCAGCAGCAGGGTAAGGGCTAATTTCATAGAAAGAATAGGCTGTTTAAGATGAGTGCTAAAGGCTGAGTCGCGGCCCCGCTGGGCGAGGACGCGACTCACCTGGCGTTAGCGCTGGGCCTGCCCACCGGCCGCCTCCAGGCGCCGCAGCCGGGCCTCGAAGGCTTCGGTGGTGGCGGTGGCTTCAGCTTTGAGAACCGAGTTCTGGGTTTTCAAAGCCTCAATCTGCTGCTGCTGCTCCTTGAGGGCCTCGATGAGCACGGGCGTGAGCTGGGCGTAATTCACGGCCTTGTAGCCGCCTGCGTCGGTGCTCACCAGCTCGGGGTAAATCTTCTCCACTTCCTGGGCCAGCAGGCCCACCTGGGGGGCGCCGGCCCGGCCGCCGTGCCGCACGCCCAGCGCGTTCCAATCGTAGCGCACCCCGCGCAGGGCCAGCACCGAGGCCAGGGCGCTGCCGATGGGGCGCACGTGGGTTTTGAAGCGGGCATCGGAGGTCGTATTGAAGGCCGTGGCCCGGATGCCGCCGTCCACGCTGAACAGGTTGGTGGGCTTGGTGCCCGTGTTGCCCCAGAGCAGGGCCAGGGTGCCGCTCTGGCTGATGAGGCGGATGGAGTAGTCGCGGCCGGCGTTTTCCACGAAGTCGAGGTAGGGCGTTTTGCCGTCGCCGCGCAGCTCGATGCTGGGGTTGCCGGTGCTGCCCCCGCCGATGAACACCCCAGAGGCCGAGTTGGCGCTTTCGGGCCGGTCGATGTGCAGGCCGGCCTGTGGGTCGGCCACGCCGATGCCCACGTTGCCGGCGGCGTTCACCGTGAAGTTGGGCGTGAAGGTGCCCGCCGGGATGCCGCCCTCGGTGCTGGCGCTGCTGCGGCCCACCACAAACTTGTCGTTGGCATCGGGCGTGTCGCCCACCACCACGCGCAGCTCGCTCTGGTCACTGGCGGGGTTCACGCGGTAGAGGCCCACCGGGTCGGAGCTCACGCCCGGTCCCACCCACTCGATGGCGTTGCCGGTGCCCACGCCGTTGCCGTCGGTGCCGAGGCGCACGTTGCCGCGCACGTCCAGCCGCTGAGTGGCGGGGGCGGCCGTGGTGGTGCCCAGGCCCACGTTGCCGGTGCTGGCAATGGTGAGGCCGGTGCTGCCACCGTTGCCCACTAGGGCGTTGGGGCCGAGGTTCAGGTTCTGGGTGGCGGTGTGGTTGCCCAGGTTGTCGCCGGGCACGTTCACGAAGTTGCTGCCATCGAGCACGGGCGCGGCCGCTACGCCGGGGCCGGGGGTGAGCACGAGCAGGCCGTCGCCGCTGCGGTAGCCGCTGGTCATCTGCACGCCGCTGCTGCCGGTGGGCGTTACGTAGGAGCTGCCGCCGCCGCCGCCGCCGTTGTTGCCGGCCCCGCCGCCGTAGTAGCCGGCCCCGCCGCCGCCACCGTAGTAAGCCGCCGAGTTGCCGCCCTGCCCCAGCACGCCGCTGCCGTAGCCGCCGCCACCGCCACTCTGGGTGCCCCCGCTGCCGGGCGTGGCCCCCACGTTGCCGGTGGCGGTGCCCGAGGTCCCACTCAGGCCACCGCCCGCGCCCCCGACGCCGTGGTTGCCGCTGCCGCCACCGCCCGCTGCCGCTAGCAGGCGGTCGGCGAAGGCCGTGCTAGGCGTCGTGGCCGAGCGGCGCACATCGGTGGCCCCGCCGCCGCCGCCGCTGCGCGTGCCGCTGAAGTAGCCGCCCGCGCCGCCGCCGTTGTAGCCGCCGCCGCCGCCGACCACCGGGGCCGGAGAGCCCACCCCACCCACGTACAGCGTCAGTACTTCGCCGGGCACCACGGTCAGGGTGGCCTCCACCCGGCCGCCGGGCGCGCCGGGCGTCCCGCTTTGGGCGGGGCCGCCCTGGGCACCGGCCGCGTCCACGGTCAGGCTGGTGACGCCCGCCGGCACGGTGTAGGTATATTGGCCGGGAGTGGTGTAGGTCTGGGCCGGGTGGGTGGTGCGCTGCTCGGTGGCGCTCAGGGCCGCGTCCCAGCTCGTGCCGTTCCAGGTATTGAGCTTGTTGGTGACGGTATTGTACACGGTGAGGCCTGCTGCCGGGGCGGCAATGGCGTCGCGCTGAATGGTGGTCATGCGGGGTGGCAGCAGGCCCTTAGTGGTGCTGCTCACGTCGAGCACGGCCGAGGCGGCGGGGGTGGTGGTGCCAATGCCTGCGCTGCCAATCACGGTGCTGGTGCCGGCCACGGCGTGGGTGCCCACCACGGTGGCCGTACCGGTTACGCGTGTATTGCCCACCACGTCGAGCGACTGGCCGGGGGTGCTGGTGCCGATGCCCACGTTGCCGCTGGTGCGGTACACGTCGGTCCCGTTCGTGCTCCAGGTGCCGGGTACGCCCACGATGTTGGCCCCGCTCAGGACGGGGGCCAGCAGGGCCGTGCGCAATGCGGTAATGATTACCTGCCCGTTGCCGCTCTGGAAGCCCTGGGTGTGGGCCACGCCCGTGGCCGCCGGGTCGGTGTAGGAGCTACCGCCGCCGCCGCCCATGTAGCCCCCGGCCCCGCCGCCGTAGTAGCCGCCGCCGCCGCCGCCGCCCACGTTTGCGGCGCTGCCGCCCTGGCCCAGGATAGCGCTCTGGCTGCCGCCCGCCGTTTGGCTGCCGCCCGTGCCAGACAGCGTGCCGGTGATGCCGGCCGGGGCCGGGGGGGCGTTGCCGCCCGTGAGGTCGCCGCCGCCGCCGCCGCCGAAGAAGCCCGCGCCGCCGCCGCCGCCGGCCACCACCACGCGGTTGGCCAAGGCGCTGCCGCCGCGCCGCACGTCGCTGGCCCCGCCGCCGCCGCCGCCCTGCACGTCGCTGTAGGGCTGGCCGAAGTAGTTACCCACGGCCCCGGTGCCGCCACCGTTGTAGCCACCCTGCTGGGTGGTGGTGCCGTTGCCGGCCGTGCCGCCCACGTACACGCGCAGTACCTCGCCGGGCGTCACGGACAGCGTGGCCACCACCCGGCCGCCGTTGGCCCCCCCGCTCGGCGGGGTGCGGTAGGTGTTGTTGCCGCCCTGGGCCCCGCGCGCATCCACCTGCACGCTGGTCACGCCGGCGGGCACGGTGTAGAGTTGCTCGCCCCCTGTAAAGGAGAAGGTTTGCCCGGCCAGCTGGCCGTTTTCGGTGGCGCTCAGCGCCTCGGTCCAGCTCGTGCCGTTCCAAGTGTTGAGCTGGCCGCTGGTGGTGTTGTAGATGGTGAGGCCCGCCGCCGGGCTGGCAATGGCATCGCGCTGGGCGGGCGAGAGGCGTGGGGGCAGCAGGCCCTGGGTGGTGCTGCTCACGTCGAGCGCGGCCGAGGCCGCCGGGCTGGTGGTGCCGATGCCCACCTGCCCGGCCACGCGGGCCGTGCCGCCGATGTTGAAGCTGGCTCCGGCTTGCAGGGTGGTTTGGTTGAGAATGGCGCTGCCCGCAGTCAGGCCGGCCGAGGTTTGCACCGTGTTGTCAGGAAAGCGAATGCCGCCCGTGGACGAGTAAATCTGTCCGGCTACTTCCAGCTTCTGGCTGGGCGCGGCCGTGGTGCCGATGCCCACGTTGCCGGCGGGCGCAATGCGCAGGCGCTCGACCAGGGCATTGGCCGACGCGCCGGGGATTTTGGTGAGGAAGGAGAGCGCGGCACTGGAGTTGTCGTCGATGGCCCGGATGCTGGCCCCGCTGGGGTCGGTGGCCGCGACGGGGGTGTAGGTCTGGAAGTCGAGGGCGGCGGTGGTGCCCGTGCCCCCGTTGGGGTTGCGCAGCAGCAGCTGGGCGGCGGGGCCGGTGCTCACCACAGCCAGCCGGTTGGCCAGCCCGCTCACCCCGATGCCCACGTTGCCACTGATGGCCGCCGTGCCGTTGACGGTGCTGTTGCCGCCCACGGTGCTGTTGCCCACCACGGCGGCGTTGCCCCCGATGGTGGCCCCGCCCGCCAGGGTGGCCCCGCCCGTGCTGCTGATGCTCAGGCCGGTGGTGCCGCCGTTGCCCACCAGCTGGTGGGGGCCCAGGTTCAGGTTTTGGGTTGCCGTGTGGTCGCCCAGGTTATCGAAGGTGCCGGGCACGTTCACGATGTTGCTGCCGTCGAGGGCCGGGGCCGCGTAGGTGGGGTTCAGCGTGAGGGCGATGCTGCCGTTGCCGGCCTGGTAGCCCGCCGTCATCGTCACGGCGCTGCCGCTGGTGGCCGTCACGTAGGAGCTGCCGCCGCCGCCGCCGCCCTCGCCGGGAAGACCGAAGCGCCCGCCGTAGTAGCCGCCGCCGCCGCCCGCGCCGTTGTAGCCGCTGTAGGCATTCTGGCCCTGGCCCAGGGCGTTGCCGCTGGTGAGGGTGGCCCCGTTGGCGTAGTTGTTGTAGTGGGCCCGGCCGTTGCCGCCGGTGGGGGCACCGCCTGCGCCGCCCGCCGCGCCGTCGCCCCGGAGGTAGTTATCGAGGCCGCCGCCGCCGCCGCCGGCCGCCACCAGCAGGCGGTCGGCCAGGGTGGCGCTGCCGGTGCGCACGTCGGAGGCCCCGCCGCCGCCGCCGCCGCTGGCACCGGGATTGCCGTTGTCGCCGCTGCCGTTGCCGCCGCCGTTGTAGCCGCCGCCACTGCCGCCGCTGCTAAAGGGCGGGGTGCTGCCCGCGCCCCCCACGTAGAGGGTGAGCACCTGGCCGGGCACCACGGCCAGCGTGGCCTGCACCCGTGCCCCTGCCCCCCCAGAGTAGGGCAACGCGTAGGCGGCCCCGTATTGCAGGTACCCGCTGTTGTCGCTGCTGCCGCCCTGCGCCCCGCGCGCGTCCAGCTTGATGCTGGTGACGCCCGCCGGCACGGTGAAGGTTTGGGGCGCGCCGGTGTAGGCAAAGGTGAACGTGCCGGTGGGTCCGGTGGGCTGCTCGGTGGCGCTGATGGCCTCGTCCCAGCGCGTGCCGTTCCAAGTGTTGAGCTTGTTGGTGGTGGTGTTATAGATGGTGAGGCCCGCCGCCGGACTGGCGATGGCATCGCGCTGGCTCTTGTCCATTCGCGGGGGCAGCAGGCCCTTGCTGGTGCTGCTCACATCGAGCGCGGCCGAGGCATTGGGGGCGGTGGTGCCAATGCCGACGGCCCCAGTCTGGGCGTGGGCGCGGCGGGGGGCGGCCAGCAGCAGTAGGGCGGCGAGGGGGGCAAGTAGGTATTTTTTTAGCATATAAGCGAAGGGAGAAATAGCGGATAAAAACGAGCGCGGCCGGTGGCCCACCCGCCCCGGTCACCTGCGGCCCGCCGGGCCGAGGGCCTACCTCTGGCCCCGGCGGGCCGCCAGCTCCGGTGCCGGAGCCGTGGCCGAGTAGCATCGGGAGCGGGGTGCCCAGGAGCGCCCCGCGGGCCGCAATAGTCCGGCTTAGCCCGCGCGCTTTCCTAAAATCGGGCGTAGACAAAGTGTAGACAGCTTTCTTAACTAGCTGATAGTTAAGGAAAATATTTTGGCTGAGGGCCGGGCTTAGGCGGGGGTGGCCGCCGGCGCGCACCCAGGCCTGGCCTTACCGCCCCACCCACGGCGACATTCGTTTAGAAATAAAAATGATTGTCGCCGGCTAGCTACCCCACCCACGGCGACATTTGTTGAAAAATAAAAACGATTGTCGCTGGCCGGCTGGCTAGCGGCACCAGCCCCCGCCGCTATGTCCCGCCGCGCCTTTGCTTCTACCAGCCTGGCCGCCGCCGTGCGGGCGCACTTCGGCCTTAGCCAGGCCGAACTGGCCGCCTTTGTGGGCACCAGCCGCTCGCACCTGGCCGAGGTAGAGGCGGGCCGCAAAGCCCTCGGCCCCCGCCCCGACCAGCGCCTGCAAGTGCTGGCTCGCCAACTGCCCCCGCCCGATGGCCAGGGCCCGCCCGCCCCCGACTTTGAGGCCCCCGCCCCGCCCGCGCCCACCGGCCCCGACCACCTGGCCCCCCTGCACCAGCGCCTGGCCCGCTGCCAGTGGCGGCGCACCCAGCTGCGGCACCAGCTAGCCGCCTGGCACCAGCCCAGCCAGGCCCGGCACCTGCGCCGGCTGTGGGCCGTGCAGGTGCTGGGGCCGGCGCTGGCCCACCCCCTGCCCGCCCCCGACTGGCTGGCCCCCGGCGGCCCCGCCCGGCCGCTGCCACCCTACCCGCTGGCCACCCCCGACGCCCCCCGCAACACGCACTGGCTGCAAGGGCTGGCCCGGCGCCTGGCCGCCACCGCCGCCCCGCTGCCGCCCGCCGCTGCCGCCCTCGCCCAGGCCCGGCTAGCGGGCCTGTAGGCCCAAATACAGGCGCTTAGCGCTGCCATTGGTGCAGGTTCGGGGGCGGGGGGGTAGCTTTGGTGGCGGGAGGGTACTCACTCCTGGCGTTCACCTCTTTCTGATACCTGGTATCACCCTTTTTAGTATGATTTACTCACTTAGCTCGCTCACCACCCGCCCCCAGTGCGATGCCGTGCTGGCCTACGCCCAGGCCAAGCTCAGCCTGCTCACCTACCAAAACTCGCAAACCGACCGCCGCGCCGGCAACCTGGCCTCCTCGGCCGGTAGCACCGCCACCGAGCTCACCTCCCTCAATGCCTACATCACGGCCATGGGCCCCGTGATAGCCACCCTGCCCGCCGGCCGTGACCGCAGCAAGCAGGAAAACGAGCTGCGCATCAAAACCGACCGCCGCGATGCCCTGCTGGCCCGCTAGGGCCAGACTGGCCCCGAAGCCCTCGTGGAAAGCGAGCTCGACGCCGCCCTCGTCGATGCCCAGCTGCCGCTCGTGCAAGACCTCATTGCCCAGGTAACCGCCCTCCGCAGCACGCTGCCGTAGCCCGCCTGGGCCGCTAGCTCACCAAAAAAAGGCCGCTCCGGAGTACCGGGGCGGCCTTTTTTAGCGGGGTGGCAGCTGGCTGCCGTGGTTCGCCGGCTGGCGGTGCGCCGCTGGCTACCGGCGCGGCGCGGGGGCCAGGTTTGTCATAGCAGGTAGGTCGTGTGGGTAGGATACCCCCCAGTGCGTTTGGCCCGTCAATAGTCCGCCCAGTAGAGTGCTTTTCCAAAAAAGGCGCGTAGACAAAAGACTTGTTCCTGAATTAAAAGTCTTGTAAAAACGGGTCATGCTCATCTGGCGTCCACGCAGTGAAGCATCGCTACCGCTTCCTCCGAACCGCTCAACGTTGCAGCAGAGATGCTTCACTGCGTGGACGCCAGATGAGCATGACTCGCTTTTCGTTTTTCTAATTCAGAAACAAGTCTAAAGTGTAGACAGTCCACAAATTGCCTTGGCAGTCAGGCAGTTATTTTCGAAGTGGGGCGGGTGTGGGCAGGCGTTACTTCGCGGCTACTCCCGCGGCAGTGGCTCGGCGGGCGCCTTGGTGGGGCGGCCGGCGGCCTCATCGGCGGCGGCTATTTTTTTGAAAAGCCGGGTTTTGGCCCGGCGCACGCTGGCCGGGTCGATGTTGAGCAGGGCCGCGATTTCCTTGGTCGACAGCTGGATGTGGAAGTAGCAGTACAGCCGCTGCTCGTGCCGGGTAAGGGCCGGGTAGCGGGCTTGCAAATCCTCAAAAAAACGCGGGTGCACCTGCTCGAAGTGCAGCTTGAATTTGCCCCAGTCCTCATCGAGGTACAGGCTGGATTGCAGCAGCGACTGAATACCGGCCAGCTCCTGGGCGTTGGGTGCGGCGTGCGGGCGTAGCTCCTGCATCTGCTGCTTGAGCTCGGCCAGCAGGGCATTTTTTTGCTGCACGTAGAGCGTGGTGGAGGCCAGCTCGCGCTGGTTGGCTTCGAGCTGCGCGCGCAGCTCGTGGTTGGCGGTTTGCTGCCGCTGGTGGTCGGTGCTCAGCTGCTGGGTGTGCTCGTCGCGGGCCTGCTGGCGGCGCTGCATTTCCAGCAGCGCGGTTTGAATATGGCTATTTTTGAGCACAATTTCGCGGTGCCGCAGCTCCTGCTGCCGAATGTCGAGGGCCAGAATAGCGGCTTCGCGTTCCGTCGTTAGCAGCGTTTGCTGTAGGGCTTGCAGGCGCAGATTTATGGCCGCCGCGAAGCCCAGCGCGTGCGCCACGATGGCCAGGTCGGGCAGCAGCAGGTTGCCGTTGTTGTCGAAGCCAATGACTACGTTGTACGCGGCTACGCTCAGGATAAAGAGCAGCGGCAAGGCATTGGCCAGCAGGTAGGGCCGGGCCAGCGGCAGCCGCCGCCGGTAGGCGGCCGCAGTGGTAGCCAGCAGCAGCCCCACTATGCCCAGCACCAGCAGGTTGTCGTAGAGCAGGGTGTACTGATTGAGGTAAAAGCCGCTGACATTGACCAGCCCCACTACCCCCGCAAACGCGCAGTAGCCCCGCAGCGCGTAGCGCAGGGCGGCATCGAGCCGGGGCAGGCGGGCGCGGGTGGGTAGGTAGGTACGCGTCATCTGCCCAATACCCACCAGCATCAGCACCACGCTCAGGTGCATCAGCACATTGTTGGGGGTGTAGGCGTAGCTCAGGCCGTTGGGCCGCACCAGCTGGCTGAGAGCCGGGCCGGGCCACAGCACCTTAAAGTAGCCCCGGAAGGCCGTAATATAGAGCATTGCCCCCACCTGCGTACACACGTAGTAGAGCGTAAGGCGGTCGGGCCGCCGGCTGTAGGCGAGCAGGTTGGTGAGCAGCAGCAGCGTCACCACCGCCAGCGAGACGGCCCAGGCCAGGCAAAAAAATGCATCCCTATTGCGAGTTACGGCCGCTGGCTCCGCACTCACCCCCAGGCAAATAGCGGGCGGCAGGGCGGCCCGCTGGCTCAGCCTTACCAGCACGTAGCAGGTGGTGGTGGCACGCGCGGGCAGCCGCAGCACCAGCCGCCCTTTTGTGCGCTGGCTATCGGTGCCCACGGCCACGCCGGCCCGCCGGGTGCGCCAGGCGCGGGCATCTTCGTCGTAATAATACAGCGTGTTGTCGAGGTTGGGCAGCACCGTAAGCTGCGCGTCCTCGGTGTAGCGGCCGTGGTTGGGCACCGCCAGCTTCAGCCAGTAGCGCCGGGCCTGCGCCGGCCGCAGCGAGTCGGTGGCCCGAAATACCAGCGCCGTATTGGTACGAATGCTCTCCCAGGTACGTTGGTGGTCGGGTAGCGCGCTCACCTGCACCGGGCCAATGGTGCCCGCGCCGCCCGCCCGCGGCTGGGCCGTGCCGCCTAGTAGGCCGGCAAAAAAGCAGAGCACCAGCAGGTATAAGCGTTGGGGCACGGCAAAAACGTTGAGTTGGCAGAAGTAAGCAGCGGCGTTTCGGTACGCAGTACAAAGATAGTGCGATAGTTAAGAAATCTTAGCCATCTGCTAATCGCTGCTCCATACTACCAGTCGCTACCGCGTCCTACCCCTCCAGCAGCGGCCCGCCGCCCGTAAGGAAGCGCTCCAGCTGCCGGGCCCGCGCCGTTTCGCGGGCCAGGGCGGCTTGCAGGCTCAGCAGGCGCTGGCGCATCAGCATCACCACATCAATGGCTTCGGGCGCCAAGCCCAAGCCATGGTGCAGGCGCGCCAGGCGGGGCAGCAGTTCGTCGGGCTCTTCCACCTCGATAGAGTCGGGCGCGGGTGCGGGCCGCAGCAGGCCCATGTCTAAAAATTGGTGTATTTCGCTACGGCCCAGGCCATAGCGATTATCAACTTCCTGAAAAGTGAGAACTAATACGCGGGTTTCCATAGTGGTTGCTGGTTGCTGGTTGCTGGTTGCTGGTTGCTGGTTGCTGGTTGCTGGTTGCTGGTTGCTGGTTGCTGGTTGCTGGTTGCTGGTTGCTGGTTGCTGGTTGCTGGTTGCTGGTTGCTGGTTGCTGGTTATTCTAAAAAAGCGGGCAAGTTCTGACGGGTTTGTGTAACCTGTTCTCAAGTAGGGCATAAACCCTAACCAGAAACCAATAAAATCAGGCTTCTTCGCCGCGCAATTGCGCCAGCTGTTTAATGAGTTCCTTCTCCTGGTCGGTCAGGTTTTGGGGCAGCTGCACGCTGAGGCGCAGGTAGAGGTCGCCAAATTTGCCATCCTCACGGTACACCGGGAAGCCCTTGCCGCGCAGGCGCAGGCGGGTGCCGTTGGTGCTTTCGGGCTTGATGTTGATTTTGACGGTACCGCTCAGCGTTTCCACCGTTTGGGAGCCGCCGAGCAGGGCGCGGTATAGGCTCACGGGCACATCCTGGGTGAGGTCGTCGCCGGTGCGCACGTAGCGCGCGTCGGGCAAGATGCGGAACGTGATGAGCAGCGAGCCACTCGGCCCCCCGTTGCGGCCGGGGCCGCCTTGGTCGCGCAGCCGGATGGTCTGCCCATCGGCCACGCCCGGATGGATGGTAATGCGCAGGTTCTTACCATTGACCGTAATGGTGCGCGGCCCGCCGTGGTAGGCTTCCTCCAAAGTCAATTCTAACTCAGCTTGATAATCCTGGCCGGCGCCGGGGCGCGTGCCGCGCCCGCCGCCCGCACCCCCGCCCATGCCGCCAAACATCGAGCTGAAGAAGTCCGAAAAGTCTTCGCCTTCCTCAAACGACGTGCCCCCGCCGCCAAAGCTGCCAAACGGGTTGCCGCCCTGCCCGCCGCCCTGGGCGTACTGGCTCCAGTCGAAGCCGCCGGGGCCGCGCCCCGCGCCACCCGCGCCCGCCTGCTCGTAGCGCTGGTAGTCGGCCCCAAATTGGTCGTATTTCTTCCGCTTTTCGGGGTCCGAAAGCACCTCATTGGCCTCGTTAGCTTCCTTGAATTTTTGCTCGGCCGTCGCATCATTGGGGTTCACGTCGGGGTGATACTGGCGGGCCAGCTTGCGGTAAGCCTTCTTAATCTGGTCGGCGGTAGCGGTTTTTTCTACCCCGAGTATTTTGTAATAATCCTTGTAGTCCATGGGTATAAGTTGTGAGTTTTAAGTTGTGAGTTAGCGTCGGTTATGCTGTTGACAAACAACCCATAACTTAAAACTCACAACTCATAACTATTTCAAGGGGTCGTGGCCCCAGTTCATGAGCGAGTAGCGCCAGCGCGAATGCTCCACATCGCCGTGCGGGCGCTGGGCCGAGTGGCGGCTCACGTAGGCGTGCACTTTGTGCATGTGGGCCTCGTCGTCGGGCGTGATATCGGCCTTTTTCTTGTGTAGAATGCGAATAATGTGCTCGCCCGACTGGTGGCCGATGCTTTCGCCCGAGCCGCTGTCTTGGCCCACCGACTTCGATTCGTCGGTTTTTAGCCACCGCTCCAGCTCGCTCGCGGTCATGTTGACGTCTTTTTTAAACTCGGCCTGAATGTCGGAAGAATCGTGAGAAGTGCTCATTTTAGCAGTGAAAAGTACCAGAAAAACTGTCGGAACAATTGAACGGGAGCTGGCCCGCAAACGTTGGCTGCGGCAATCAGGATTGTTTAGCTTAAACTTGCACTTCGGAAAGAGTACGCCTTAGCCGCCCAATTGCTTGGCACGATTTTATTGAACTAGATTTCGTTACGATACCCTAACTTTTTTACTCGTTTATTTTATGAAAAGTATTTCTCGTATTTTACTGGTTGCCTGCTGCTTGCTGACTGTTTACAGCGCCCAAGCCCAGTCGCGCCCCGCGCCGCGCGGCCGCGTGGCGCCCAAGCCCCGCGCCAAAGCCGGGGCCGCCATGATGAAAGACGGCGTGATGATGAAAGACGGCAAGCTGGTAGCCACCGAAATGGGCATGACCAACCCCGTCGAAGGCGATAAAACCCTGCGCAATGGCACTATCATTACGGCGGCCGGCGTGGTCACTAGCAAAGACGGCACCACCACGCAGCTCAAAGAAGGCGACTACGTGTCGCTGACTGGCCGCGTAGAAACCCGCGCCGAAATAGTGGCCCAGGACAGCATTCTGAAGCTGCAAGCCTACGACCTGAAGCACCCCGGCAAGCGCAAGGAGCTGGAAAAAGCCCGCGAAAAAGCTGAGAAAGCCAAGGAAAAGGCCGACAAAGAAAAAGAGAAAGCTAAAGCCAAAGCCGCCAAAAAATAGCCTTTTTGGCTACTTACCAGCAAAAAGCCCGGACCCCGCGCAATGCAGGGGCCGGGCTTTTTGCGCTAGTGGGCAGTGTAGTCGGCCAGCACGGCGAGGCCGGCCGCATCGTCCTCGGCCTCCACCACTTCGTCCATCACGAACTGGATTTCGGCATCGGACCAGCCTTCGTCTTCGGCGGCGCGCACGAAGCTGTCGAGGGCCACGAAACGGCCGCCGGCCGGCGCCTCCCAGTATATTTTTTTGCGGATGTTGTGTTGCTTAGCCATAAGGTAGCGCCTGCGTTAGCGTGCGTGCGCCCGCAAATTTACCTTGCCGACGCGGTGCACCGTACCCTTTCGCTTGTGTGGCATGAGGCAGTATTTGCGGACGGGCGCAAGCGAAACATTGCGTTTAAAGTAGTTTCGGGGTCGTTGAACGGGGTAGAGACGCAATACTTTGCGTCTGGCGTTGCTGAGTGGCGTATCCTGACGCCAGACGCAAAGTATTGCGTCTCTACCCCGTTCAACGACTACATGATGACCTTAAAACCGCTTTATTTGGCCGACACGGCTTTCACTACTTTAAGCTGCACAGGCGCCACGCCGGCATCGACCAAGCCGATTTTTTTGGCGGCCTTCTTCGAGAGGTCCACAATGCGGCCTTTCACGTGCGGCCCCCGGTCGTTGACGGTTACTTTCACTGAGCGGCCGGTTTTGGCGTTCGTAACCTTGATTTTGGTGCCAAAAGGCAGCGTGTTGTGCGCCGCCGTGAGCTTGCCGGGGCGGTAGGGCGTGCCGCTGGCCGTGCGCTTGCCCGTAAACTTATCGGCGTAGTACGAGCCCTGACCGCTCTGGGTAAAAGCCGATTTGCTGCCGCCGCAGGCGGTGAGAAGTACTGCTAAGAAGCTGGTTGCGAGAACAAAGAAGCGTGCCCGCAAAGGGGCTGGGTACATGATTTGGGTATTCACCTGGTTTTCATTGGCCATATCAGAATAAAAGCTCACCTTGGTGCCGAAGTTTCTCTTCTTGCTCATTTTTCTCCCCCAATTCCCATGAAAAGCGTTTGTAAACTCGTTGCTGGTCTGGCCCTTTCGGGGCTGTTTTTGACCGCCCACGCTCAGACTACTCCCATGCCGCAGGACCGCCCCATGCAGGACGGTAAAATGATGGATGGCAAGGTGCAGGACGGCAAAATGAAAGGTAAAATGAAAAAGGATAAGATGGGCGACGGCAAAATGATGAAGAAAGAGAAGATGGCCGACGATAAGATGAAGACGAAAATGTAGGCTTGTCTTTAAGCTATTTTGGTCGCCCGGTCTGGCTGCTTCTTGTGGGAGCTGCGGGGCCGGGCGGCTTTTTTGGGTCTTTTTTGGGCTGGTGCCCTGGGCACGGCCGGGCGGCGGGACGGCACGCGCAGCGCCTGTAAAGCCTCGTAGCTGCCCTGAAACACGTTGAAATCGACAGTGCCCTTGATACCAGGCACGTACGACTCGTCGGAGTGCTGCCAGATTATCCAGCGGGTGGCGGGCAGGCTGGGGCGGGCCACCTCGTAGTGCGCCAGCCACAGCGGAAAATCGTCGAAATGACCCGCCAGGTAGCGCCGGTAAAAGCCGTAGTTGGAGTACAAAATGGGTTGTACGCCGTAGTGCGCCTGCACCAGTTCGAGCCATTGGCGCACCTCGCGGCGCATTTCGGCCACGTCGTGAAAGCGCTGGGCTTCCACGTCGAGTACCGGGGGCAGGTCGCCGGCCGCCAGCGGCACCAGCTTGATAAACAGGTTGGCCTGCACCGCGCCGTCGCGGTTGGGCTGAAAGTAGTGGTAGGCCCCGCTGAGCACGCCCGCCGCGCGGGCCTCGCGCCAGTTGCGCGCAAAGCGGGCGTCACGCAGCGTGGCCCCCTCGCTGGCCTTTATGAAAGCAAAGCGCACCCGGTGCCGCGCCACCTCGGGCCAATCGATGCGGCCCTGGTAGGATGATACGTCGATGCCGTGCACCGAATAGCCGGCCAGTAAGGGCGTTTTTTCGCGGCCCGTGAGGTAGCGGCTCGTCAGCGTGGCCCAGGTGTGGCGCACGTACCGATTGAGCTGGCGCTGATGGCGGTAGTACACCATGCTGCCCACCAACAAGGTCAGCAACAGCCCTTTCAGGGCCCAGCGCCGCCAGGGCCGGCGCGGGCGCGGCGGCGGGGCAGGCGGTAAAAGGCGGTTGGGGACGGTAGGAGGCATCGGCAGCAGCGGCAGTCAAATTTAACGCACGGCCTAGTGCCAGCGTATGCGTCGCTGAAAGGTAAAACGGAGTGGCACTCCGTTTGGCGTTGTTTGGTCTCGCCGACCGGAAACAGCGTGCCACTCCGTTTTACACGCCTATGCATCCAGCTGCGCAATCGGCTAATTTTGCGTTTTCTTACCCTTCCCCCAAAAGCCCCATGCCCGACGCCCGCGACGAATCCGGCCACCTTATCCGCGAGCTGCACGGCGTGACGCTGGCCGATATCCTTGAGTATCTGGTGGCCCACTACAGTTTTGTGGGCCTCGACGAGCGCCTGCGCCTCAACTGCTTTTCGGTAAACCCGAGCGTAAAATCCAGCCTCACTTTCCTGCGCCGTACGCCCTGGGCGCGGGCCAAAGTAGAGGACTTGTACATTCGGCTGCGCACGGCCGAAGTGCTGGGCCGGCCCCGGCCCTAAAACCCGAAACGCCTAGAAATAACAAAGCCACCGTTGTTCACGGTGGCTCTCAAGAGGGTGAAACCAGGCGGCCGGTCGGTCCCGGCCATATCGCAGGTAGTGAGGTGGCCGGTCGGTCCCGGCCTTATCAACGAGCCCGGCGCTTAGCGCCGGGCAGAAAGTCGCTAGGCGGCTTCTTTAAACGGAATGGCTACGCGCAGCTCGCCGCCTTCGTGGGTGGCGTTGATGGCCGCCAGGTCGAGGTTGCCGGGCAGGTCGAGCTGCTGCACAAAGAGCGGCGCGGCCAGCTGGTCTTCGGGCTGGTGGCGGTACTCGCCGTACACGGTCAGGTTGTTGTTATTGAGCACTACGTGGAACTGCTCGGCGGCTACGCTCGGCATAGCTACGTGCAGAACCACCCCTTTGGGGCGCTCGTTTACGTGCAGCTTGGGCTGGGCCACGCCTCCCCCGATGGTGTTCAACAGGTCGAGCTGAGGAGCGATGTTACGGATAAATTCGCGGCTGATAAATTTCATAGGATAGAGCCATTATAGCTGGCTTCGCAGGGTATAAATCAAACCCCGTACCAACTATTAAAGTGTGCTCAATCAGTCATTTAAGTGACAATTTGGCTCCTTTTAACTGTTAGGTACGCCTACTAAATGACAGGTTGGCCGGATAGCCGCCGATGTGGCAGGTTTTGGGATATGAGGTGAGGAAGTGAGGCGGTAAAAACGTTTGTCATTGCGAGCGCAGCGCGGCAATCTTTCCTTTTGCGTTTGCTAACGTATGCTAAGCGTCAAGGAAAGATTGCCGCGCTGCGCTCGCAATGACAAAGCACCAATTTATCTAAAACCGGCTGGTAAGGCCGAAGTGAATTTTCGAGGTGCCTAAGCTCAGCTGCTGCCCCGAAAAGCTCGATTTACCCACCGAATACACAAACTGAAACAGCCCCGCCGCCGTGCGAAAACTGATACCCGTGCCCAGCCCGGTGGGCTTGTCGAGCGTGGCGGGCAGCGCTACGTTGCTCTGGTAGGCGCGCAGCGCCGCCTGGTCGATAAACACGAATACGTAGCCCTCGGGGCCAGTAAACTGCCGAAATTCGAGGGTGCCCACGCCGTAGGCATTGGTGTAAAACTGGTTTTCGGTGAAGCCGCGCAGCGAGTTCAAGCCGCCTAGCCGAAACAGGTCGTTGAGGAAATACTGCTCATTGAACAGGCCCTCGCCGCGCAGGCGGGCCAGCACCACGCTCTGCCGCCCCAGCGCCCAATACCGCTCGATGCGCCCGCTAAACGTGTACTGCGTGGTGCGCATGTTCACGCCCGAATACAGCGTCTCGCTGATGCTGGCGTTGCGCCGGATGGTCTTGCTGCCCGCCCCGCCCTGCACGCTCACAAAGGAGCCCCGATGCGGAAAATACAGGTCGTCGAGGTTGGTGCGCGCATAGGCTATCCCGTAGGCACTGGCTTCCGAGTCGATAAAATCGGGCAGCGCGGCTAGCGTTATATAGGCCATGCTATCGAACAGCAGCCGCGAGCTGCGCTGCTCGGCAAAAAACGTGAGCCGCCCCGCCCGTGCCGTGGGGTACGTCACCTGCACGCGGGGCCGGATGGTGAGAAAATTATCGGTCTGCTTGTAAAGATTAAACGTAGTACCCACTTCCAGCGGCGTGCCGAAAAAATTGGGGTGCAGATAGTTAGCATCCAGTGACTGCGTTACGGCATCGACCTTGCGCCACTGCAAGCCGATTTGCTTGCCGCCGCCGCGCAGGTTGCGTAGGTTGATGTTGACATCGCCCGTAAACTGAAAGCCGCCCCCGCCGCCCGTATTCGGCAGCAGCCCCACAATGGCGTCGAACTGGTTCGACGACCGCTCATCGAGCAGCAAATACACCCGCGCCCGGCCCCTGGCAAAGCGCACCTCGGGCTCGGCCCGCAGGCGCACGTAGGGCAGCTGGCGCAAGAGCAAAGCCGCCGACGTGAGCCGCTGCTGGCTATAAGGCGCGCCCGGAAAAATCTGTAAATACTTGGTCAGAAAGCGCTTTTTGGTCTTGCTCGTGCCGATAATCTCGATGGAGTCGAACACCACCGCCTGCCCGCGCTTCAGCACCACGCGCCCCGCAATGTCGTGGCCATCGAGCCGCACCGAGTCGAGGCCCACCGTGGCGAAGGGGTAGCCCTGGTTTTCGGCCTCCACCAAAATACGCTCCTGCAAAGCCGCCCAGTCGGCGGGCCGCCAGGCCGCGTGCCGAAAGAATTTTTCGCGGTAGCCGGCCCGCGTCAGCAGGCCGTCGCCGAGGTTGCCATTGCGCAGGTAGGCCCAGTGAAACTGCTCGCCCACATATACTTGCACGCGCACCGTGTCGCGGCTCCAGCTCATTTTATCGGCCGAGGCCAATAGATACGCATCGGCTTGCAAGCTCAGTACCAGCTCGCGTACCGTGCGCAGCGCCGTGAGCGAGTCGGCCACGGTGGCGGGCAGGCGGTAGTGGCGTACTACGGCGCGCTGGGCCGGGTCGGTAATAATTCTCAAGACCCGATTGTGCGTGAGGCGCTTGGCTCCCGTCGCGACCGGGGCGCTGGGCGGGGCCGCCATTGGCGGTAGGGGAGGGGAGGCCAGCCCCGGCGCATTGGGCACGGCCACGCCCGCCCCCGCGCCGGGCGTCTGGGCGCCCACGGCGCCAAGTAGCCCCAGCCAACAACCCCACAAGACGAGTAGACGGACGTACATTCGGGGTGGCAAACGCAAAACGGAATTATTAATTTCGGGTTAGCTGTTTTAACTACCGAAAATACAAACAAAGTGCGGGGCTTGCCCCGGCGTTGTTGCGCCGCGTTAGGAATAACCTGCTTTGCGTCGAATAACTGAATACCGTCGGGCGGGGGCAAGCCCCGCACACCACTATGGCCGGTCTCTACCTCCACATTCCCTTCTGTAAGCAAGCCTGCCACTACTGCGATTTTCACTTTAGTACCTCGCTGGGCCTGAAAGGTCAATTTGTGGATGCGCTGCTAAAGGAAATGGCCCTGCGCCGCCACTACCTACCCGACCCCGCCGCCCCACTCGAAACCATTTATTTCGGCGGCGGCACGCCTTCTTTGTTAACAGGGGAGGAGCTAAACCGCATTTTTGACGCGATTCAGGCGCACTTCCCCGTGTCGCCGCAGGCCGAAATCACGCTCGAAGCCAACCCCGACGACCTTACTGCCGAAAAGCTGGCCGTGCTGGCCGCGTCGCCCATCAATCGCCTCAGCATCGGGCTGCAAAGCTTCCACGAGCCGCACCTGCGCCTGATGAATCGCGCCCACTCGGCCCAGGAATCTTGGGAGGCCGTGCGGCGGGCGCAGGCGGCGGGCTTCGAGAATATTTCGGTGGATTTAATTTATGGCGTGCCCGCCGCCAGCCACGCCATTTGGGAGGCTGATTTGGCCCGGCTGTTTGAGTTGAACGTGCCGCACGTATCGGCCTACGCGCTCACCATCGAGCCCGACACGGCTTTTGGGCGCCGCCTCAAAAAGGGCACGTTTGTAGCGCCACCTGAAGAGTTTGTGGCCCAGCAGTTTGAGCTACTGCTGACGCAACTGCGAGCGCACGGCTACGAGCAATACGAAATCAGCAATTTTTGCCAGCCCGGCCGCGAAAGCCGCCATAACGGCAACTATTGGCGCGGGGTGCCTTATTTGGGCCTCGGCCCGAGCGCCCACTCTTTCGACGGCCGCAGCCGCCAATACGCGGTGGCCAACAATCCGCAGTATGTGGCCGCCGTGCTCGAGCGCGGCGAGGTGCCCGCCACCGTGGAGTACCTCAGCCCCCTCGACCAGGCCAACGAATACCTGCTCACTACCCTGCGAACCAGCCGCGGCTGCGACCTCGGCCACCTGCGCGACGTGCTGGGCCTCAACCTGCTGGCCGAGCGCGCCGACTACCTGCGCAGCCTCACCGACCAAAACATGGCTACGTTGGAAAACAACGTCTTGCGCCTTACCGACGCCGGTAAGCTGCTGGCCGACCACATCACGCTGGAGCTTTTTGCCGATGCGCCGGCCGCCGCCAGCGCGTAGCTTGCGCGATTAGTTGGCCGCCAGCGCGTTTCTTGCGCTGCTCTTTTGGCCCTGCGCCTACCTTTTCCCCCTCGTGGCCCGTGAAGAAACTCAGTGACGCCCTGGTTAGCAACGACGACTTTTTTGTGGAGCAAGTCCACCTCACGGCCATCGTCTTCGACAATACCGACGACGTAACCATCTGGGCCACCACCTTCCGCGACGACGAGCCGCATTTTTTTCACCTCGGCCTGCCCTTTCACGACCTCGACACGCTGCTGCGCGTGGCCGGCGACCGCGCCGAAGCCCTCGCCGAAGAAGTAGCCGACGCCCTCGCCACCACCGAGGAGTGGCCCTGCCTGCTCGAATACACCACCGATGAGGCTCCGCCCGTGGAGTTGCCCGGCGTGGCCCTCAAGCTAGCCGTCACCTTCCCCGCCGATGGAGAAGAAGAGGAAGAAGACCCACAGCCGCATAATATCTTCTATTTAGAAGGTATTTATGCCCGGCTAAATGGCTGAGTAGGGTATGGTCTATAAGTAGCGTACAGTCGTCATGCAGAGCGCAGCGCAGCATCTCGCTCGCATCGTTGCTTGCGTTATTGATTACTGCGCCACGCGAGATGCTTCGCTGCGCTCTGCATGACTAAATAAATGTGGTATTTAATTCCCGGTCTCGGGGCCGATGAGCGAGTATTTCGGGGCCTGCGACTGCCCGGCCCTGCCACAGTGCTGCACTGGCTGCCGCCGCTGTCGCCCACCGAGCCGCTGCGGCACTACGCCGCCCGCCTCGCCGAGGCCGTGCCGCCCGGCCAGCCGTGCTGGCTGGTGGGCGTGTCGTTTGGCGGGCTGCTAGCGCTGGAAGTCGGCCGGCTGCGGCCTCTGGCGCGGGTGGTGCTGATTTCTAGTCTGGCCGATACCCGGCAACTGCCGCCGCTGCTGAAGCTGGGCCGTGCCACGGGGCTCTACCGAATGGTGCCATTTGGGCTGCTGCCCCGGTTGCCGCGGCTGGCGCAGTGGTTTTTTGGGGCGCGTAATGGCCGCGAGTATCGCCTGCTTGCCCGTATTCTGCGCGATACAGACCCCGATTTTGCGCGTTGGGCCACCTGGCAATTACTGCACTGGGATAGCACTGGGGTGCCCGCCGCCGTGCGTCTGCACGGCACCCACGACCGGCTGCTGCCGGCTGGTGCGGCCCACATCGACTATCCGCTGCCCGGCGCAGGCCACTTCATGATAGTGAGCCACGCTGCCGCCATCAGCCGCGTGTTGCAGGAGTTGGCCGAAAAGCTGACTCGCGTTAAAAGCCAATACTAGTCAGTATATTAGCGGTAAATTTCACTCCTTAGTTAATTCTATATGGGTAAAAACTACGCGCTAAAAATTAGTTTGTTGAGTCTCGGTTTGTGGGGAGCCGCCTTTGAGGCCGATGCCCAGGTGCTGAACCCCGACTCAGTACATTGGCCTGCCCCGCCGCGGATGCTGCTCAAGGCCGGCCTGCGCCTCACGCACTTTAGCTATTCGGGCAGCGGCTCGGCGTGGCGGGTGGTGGTGCCGCTGTCGTTGGGAGCCGAATATCGGCTTACGTCGCGGCTGGCTTTCTACGGTCAAGCCGACACCGACCTGCAAGCCACTCGTAATGTTGGTCGCCGTGGCGGCCAACGCAACTTGCTGCCGAGCGCCACGCTGGGCCTGGGGCTGCGTTACTACTATAGCCAGCCCGGCCAGCAGCATCCCCGGCGCACCGCCAGCGCCTTCGGCAACTACTTAGCGCTGGAAGGTAACATCGAGCGTACCGAACTAACGGGTACTTACCTCACCGTGAACCAGTCGCGCCGCCAGATGCCTACGAGCCTCACGCCCGGCGTGTACGCCTATTGGGGCACGCAGCACCGGCTGCGGCGTGCCATGCTCTACGATGTAAATGCTGGCTTGGGCCTACAAACCCCGCCGTACTACAACTATGAAAGCGTCACGCCCGCCCGCTACGACTTGACGGCGCAGGTAAACCTGCGTCTCTACTGGGGTAGGGGTTTTAATTAGTAGGGTGCGGGGCTGGCCCCCGCCCGGCGTTGCTGGGTTATTCGCCGACGCACTAACCGCAACTCAGCAACATCGGGCGCGGGCAAGCTCTATACCCTACCAACGTCAAAAGGGCTGCCCCGTGCGGAGCAGCCCTTTTTAATTAATCGGATGGTTCGAAGCCTAAGCCTCAGCTACTTCAACAGCAGCCGGAACTACCGAAACGAACGAACGGTCGTCGCGGCCTCTCTTGAACTGTACAGTGCCATCAACCAGCGCAAACAACGTGTGGTCTTTGCCCATACCCACGTTGGTACCAGCGTGGTGCTTGGTGCCGCGCTGACGCACGATGATGTTGCCAGCGATAAGGGGCTGACCACCGAAGATTT